>Ga0315298_1001100_pt1 | contig 50864 bp, 39 predicted proteins | sample WHS_1_MG_FD_203077 | JGI IMG/M metagenome (GOLD analysis project Ga0315298, IMG submission 203077) | Extremophilic microbial mat communities from Washburn Hot Springs, YNP, Wyoming, USA - WHS_1_MG | ecosystem: Environmental > Aquatic > Thermal springs > Hot (42-90C) | place: USA: Wyoming...
TCTAATTTATCAATATATGCATCTATAAATCTTACAGGATTTTCAGCCCCTATTAAATCATCCAATTTCTCAGGAAAAAGTACCATTTGTTCTCTCGATTCTCCAGCTATGTATTCCATAAAACTCCCTCTTATTTGATTTATCTCTATTAATATTTTATCTTATTTTTGCACTTTTGGTGAGTTTTCACACAGTCTCGACGCCCGTTAGCTGAAATCGTTTTGGCCAGTTTTTTTAATCAATTAAAATTTCAGGAGTAAATATTAAATGTACAATTATGAACATGAATTAAAAACCATTAAAGATATTAATTTAAGGAATTACATTTTTTACGATTATTTTCATGACAGTATTATTACGAAAATTAGTATTACAAATGAAGGGAAACTTGTTGAACTCGACTTGTCTTGTGAAAGAGAATGGCCTTCTCATAACTGGAAAGATTATGCTGAAGATAAAAACTATTTATACAAATTACAGTTTATTAATTGTTCTCATATAGAATACGATAGAAATGATATTGGTACTTATGCTGAATATATTAATGGAAGATTCAAGGATAGTGCTTTATTAAGGAAAATAGCCAATGAATCAAGAAAAACATATTATCATCTTAGAATTCAGTTTGCTGATGGTTATATTGATTTAATATTTAATAAATTCAACTTAGAAAAGCCAGCCAATAATAATAAATCACAAAAGCGAATTTCTATCGATTGGCATTTTGATAAAATAAAAAATGAGTTTAGTAAATTAAATATTGAAGAAGTTAGAGATATAGCTTATAAAGGTGAATTTCCTAAAAGGTCTTATGCTTTGGAATATCTATGGATTATCAAAGATGAAAAAACCTTAGATTTAGCTGTTCATTCATTAACAGATGAAGACGCTCGTATTCCAGGTGTTTTTATAATTGGTGAAATTGGTAATTTTAATTGTATTGAATATTTGATTAAGTTATTATCTAAAAATGATTATAATTCTATCTTTAAAAGAAACATTAACGATGCACTTGAAAAAATTTATGTTAAAGTTGGCCAAAACGACTTCAGCTAACAGCGGCTGGGCGCTCCGGTGCTCGGTCTGCGAACCTGCGCTCCTCGGACTTCGCCACATTTTGCTTTGTCACAGTTTTTGCAATATAATAAATTTAGGAAAGTTTTGAAAAAAGTGGGTTTTTAAATTCCAGGGAAACTTTGAAAATGCAAAAACTGCGCCAATCGCTGCGGCGAACGCAAAACGTCGCCTAGCCGCACCGCTGTTCAAAATTGCTCCGCAATTTTGAACAGCGGGCGTCGGGCTAAAGCCCTCGATGTGCTTGTTGCGGAGCAACTTCGCACATCTTCGGGTTGGCTAAATGCCCTTCCGAGAGTAAACTCTCGTTGGGCACTTCGCAAACCCGACGCCCGTTAGGTGCAATGCCGCCAAAACAAGAAAATTAGGAGTGATTATGAGAAAAATTATTTTGGGTATAATCCTTGGAATTATTGCAGGAATAATAGATGTTATTCCAATGATTTTACAAAAACTTACTTGGGATGCAAATTTATCTGCTTTTTCAATGTGGGTTATTGCAGGTTTTATTATTTCAACAAATGAATTAAAAATTAATAGTATAATAAGAGGAATTTTAATTTCATTTCTACTTTTAATCCCATGTGCTATTATAATTGGTTGGAAGCAACCTATCAGTTTGGTTCCTATATCAATAATGACTTTAATTTTAGGGAGTCTTTTAGGTTTTACAATTGATAAACTTGGAAATAAAAAATGAATAATTCATTTATTGAAATTTGTATTTATGAGGTTAAACCAGAAAAAGCAGATGAGTTTGAAACATTAATAAAAGAGGTAGCCGAACACCATAAAAAATTTAAAGGTGTTATAGATGTAAAATATATAAAAAGGACATACAGGCAAGGTGATTTTAATTCAGTAAAAGAAGGAAAACCAGCAATACGATTAACTAAAAAACCACGAACAATAACTTATGTTTTGTATTGGGAATTAGAAAATGAAATTGTTCATGGAAAAGCTACACAATCTGGTTTAGAAAAATATTATAAAAGATTTACAAGATGTTTAACGAAAATGCCAAAAATAATTTTAGGTGATAAATTAATATAGTTTTGGCAGCACCGCACCTAACAGACAGTTGCCGACTTCACTCGAGTACTCGCTGCGTCCAAATTGTCGGCGGTTTTTTGAGTTAATAAATATTTGTTGATATTTATCATAGATTTTTGATATTATAATAGATGGTTATATAAAAGCCGACAACTTCGGCAACTGTCGACCGTTGTGCGTTATGCTATAACAAACATCTATCATTGGTAGGTATTTGAAAATGTATAATACAAATAAGGAAATGAAAAAAGGGTTCGCAACGAAAGGTGTGTTTCCACACAAATGGGCATTCACACTCCTTTGCCCTTTGAGAAATATTTTTCTCTCGCCGAGAAAACTAATCGAAAGACTTGATCTTAAAGAAAACTATAAGGTGTTGGAAGTGGGGCCGGGGCCAGGTTATTTCAGTATTTCTATTGCAAAAAAATTAAAAAACGGAAGACTCTTCCTTGTGGACATACAACCTGAGATGTTAGAGTATGCCGAAAGACGGCTAAAAAAAATGAAGGTAGAAAATGTTGAATACCGTTTAGGTAACGGAACGACATTTGATTTCAGCGATGAATATTTTGATGTTATTGTTTTGGTTGCTGTACTTGGGGAGGTAGAGAATAAAGAATCATATATCAAAGAGTTTTATCGAATGCTGACGCAGGATGGAACTGTTTCTGTTTCAGAACTTGCCGGAGATCCTGATAAGATGAGTATCGAAGAGTTAAGAGTTCTCTTTGAAAAGCATCATTTTTATATTCATGCGCAATACGGCAACAAAAGGAATTTCACAATAAATTTTCGGAGGAAAAATGGATAGTAAGATTATTGAAAAATACAACAGACCTATTTTCTTTTACGGCTTATCGTTGTTAATTCCCTGGATTTTGTGGTTTGCTGCTGCCTATATCAGCCATATGCCTGAAAAAAATAAGCTGTTAATGTTGGGTCAAGGTGCCTTAGCCATACTCGGTTTATTAGCACCAGTAGCAGTGGCAGCCTATTTTTTTTTGTCGGATCAAAACTTGTACAATGATCTGAAAACAAGGTTTGTTAATCAAAAGAGTTTTAGTCCTATATATACCGTTTTAGCTTTTTCATTGATTTTTATCTCAATGGTGGCAGCTCAGTTTATTTCCCTGTTCTTTGGCCATGGCCTTGATCAGTTTTACATTTCCGGCTCGCCAAGTTTTACATCCGCTGTATTTTCTCCCTGGTTCATTCTAATTTTTGCACCTATTGTTGAAGAATTGGCATGGCACTCCTACGGTACAGATACTTTGCGTCGCAAGTTTAATCTATTTAATACTTCAATGATATTTGCTTTATATTGGGTTTTCTGGCATTTACCGCTTTCCTTTGTCAAGGGTTACTATCATAGTAATGTGGTTGCTGAAGGCCTGTTATATTCTCTAAATTTTGTTTTTAGTCTATTTGTGTTTGTGGTTTTAATGAACTGGCTGTATTATAAAACAAACAGGAATATTTTAATAACAATAATATTTCATTGTTCGGCGAATGTAACGAATGAGATGTTTGCCACTCATCCGGACAGTAAAGTTATTCAAACAGTATTGCTACTTATTATTGCCATCGTAGTGTTAATCAAAGAAAAAGAAATGTTTTTCAAAAAGAATTTTTGAAAAAGGATGATAGTTATTAGAAGATTTATAAAATTGGAGAAATGAAAATGAGTAGTGATTATGTTCATGGCTATACTAAAAGAGAATTTATTCGCTTAGAAGATCAAGCTAATTGTTTAAATGATCTTCTTCATTATGATTCAATCTTCCCAAAGAATTCGATTATACTTGAAGCTGGATGTGGTATAGGTGCACAAACCAAAATTATTGCTCCAAAAAATCCAGATTCGAAATTTATATCAGTTGATATATCTGAAGATTCATTAAATAAAGCCAGTTCAGTTATTAAATCTCTTGGTATTGATAATGTTGAATTTCAACATGGCAATATTTATGACTTGAAATTTCCAGATGAGTATTTTGATCACATATTTATTTGTTTTGTTCTTGAACATCTTAAAACACCTGCCGATGCTTTAAAATCATTAAAAAGAGTATTAAAGAAAGGTGGAACTATTACTTTAATTGAAGGAGATCATGGTTCTGCTTATTTTTATCCTTATAGTCGATATGCGCAAGAAGCAATAAATGCTCAAGTAACATTACAATCATATAGTGGAGGAAATGCTTTACTTGGAAGACAACTTTTTCCACTTATGATAGAATCAGGTTATATTAATTGTAAAGTTTCACCAAGGATGGTTTATGTTGATTCAAGTAAACCCGATTTTGTTGAAGGCTTTATAAAAAACACTTTTATAGCTATGATTGAAGGAGTTAGGGAAAAAGCTTTAAATAACTCTATTATTGATGAATTTTCATTTGATAAAGGGATTAATGATTTATATAGAACAACTCAATTAGATGGAGTATTTTGTTATACCTTTTTTAAAGGTATTGGATATAAATTTTAACATAAAGTGATGTGAAAACTTTGTATAACAGCGGCTATACGCCATTAAAACGGCGCATAGCCGCAAAACGTTATCCAAAATGCTCGCCCAATTAGCGATGGCGGCATCGTGCCGCCACAAAAAAGGAGTGAAAAGAATGAGCAAACAAGCCATGAAACCATACGGATTAGCATTAATTGATTATTATAATGGAGATTCTTCTGCTACGGTAACAATTATTCGTGATGATGGTAAAAAATTTCAAGTTCCAGCCAAAAAGTTTTTTAACGATTCTCCAAATTTTTCAAAAATCGAACAACTCGCTATTGATTTATGTTTTGGTAATGTTTTAGATATTGGTGCCGGTTCAGGACGTCATAGTTTAGTATTACAAAATAAAGGATTAAATGTGTTTGCTATTGATATTGTTCCCCAGGCAGTCGATATAATGAAGAAAAATGGAATAAAAAGTGCTAAATGCATTGATATTTATGATTTTAAAGGATATAAATTCGATACGCTTTTAATGTTGATGCATGGAATTGGCATGACTGAAAATCTTGCAGGATTAAATCGGTTTTTACATCATGCTCATTCATTAATTAATCCTAATGGTATTCTAGTTTTTGATTCATTAGATGTTCGGGTTAATGATACTCCTGAAAATTTAGAGTATCAAGAAAAAAATAAATTAATGAATAGATATTTTGGAGAAATTCATATGCAATTTGAATATAAAGGTATTAAAGGTGAGCCATGTATTTGGCTTCATGTCGATCCTGAAACTTTAATTTCTGAGTCTTTAAAGGCAGGATGGAACTGTGAAATTATTCATAAAGAACCGTGGGGAGATTATTTAGCTAAATTAACTGAAAAATAAATAATGTAGCCATCCATGGCTTATAAACATTTGTGTATCTAGGGGGCGAGAACTCTGGATAACAACGGGTTTACGCTTCGGGCTCGCACTATTTTAAGGATAATATATGAGACAAATCGATTTCCTTATGATTGGTGTTCAAGTTATTTGGGGAATCATTGAAATATCTATCCTGCTTAGGAAAAGGTCTTCAATTGATAACTCAAAATCAAAAGAGTTTCGTTATGCATATGCGATGTACTGTTTTTGTTTACTATTAGGTGTTGTTTTTGGAATACTGCTTCGAATAAACAATAGCCTAAATCTATATTCAAATAGTGTGCTATTCCCATTATTTGGAATACTACTGATGATTATTGGAAGTAGTATACGCTTAATAGCTATATCAACATTGAAAAAAGCATTTACAGTTAATCTAGCAATATCTAAAGATCAACAATTAATTGAAAAAGGATTTTATAAAGTAATACGCCATCCAGCATATTTGGGTAGTATTATTTCATTTTTAGGATTTGGTATATGCTATGGAAATATTGTTAGTATACTAATAATCGCTATTCCATATATTTTTTACATTGTTACGATAATTAAGTATGAAGAAAAAATGCTGATAGAAAAATTTGGAGATGAATATAAGGAATACATGGAAAAAACCTATAGATTGATACCATTTGTATTTTGATAATGAAAATATACACGTTTGCTAACACGCGGTCATAAAACATGCCGGTTTCAGTGGGTTTTCAAGCGTTTCGTCCCGCCTCTTTGTTTTGTCACGGTGGATACAGGCGCAGCCCGGCAATCTGACACGTTTCATACCGACGCCCGTTGGGTGAAATTGCTCCGCAAGGGATTTTTTGAAAAGAAAAACACCATCCGTGGCGGACTTTTTATATTTCATTTGTGGGCAACATCAACTAACATCGAGCTGCCGGTTTCGGCGGAGTACCGCCTTCGCCCAAATTGCCGAAAACTGGTTGAGATTACTGATGATTTATTGTTATTATTTGAAGATTTTTGATATAATAAAAGCGGGTTGATAAACAAGTCGGCAACTTCTTGAACTCGCGAACCTTTGTGCGAAAGGCATAGCGCCAAGATAGAAGGAATATAATTGTAAAAAAGAAATTTCTTAATTTTACCTCAGGACCTCTATTGCCCTTGGCGGGTTATGGAGAAAACATAAATGAGGAGAATCTATGGCAAACAATAACAACAGTACCAGAGAACAGGAACGTGGCGAGCTGCACCGCACCATCTGGCAAATAGCCAACGACCTTCGGGGTAGTGTAGATGGCTGGGACTTTAAGCAATATGTGCTGGGGATGCTCTTTTACCGCTTTATCAGCGAAAACCTTACCCATTACATCAACGAGCACGAACAAAAAGTTGACCCCAACTTCGATTATGCCAAAATTTCAGATGAACAAGCCGAACTGGGACGTGCTGATACGGTAAAAGAAAAAGGATTTTACATTTTGCCCAGCGAGCTTTTTGTCAATGTACGTGCTCGGGCAAAAAACGACCCTAACCTGAATGAAACCCTTGCTCGCGTGTTTCAAAACATCGAAAACTCTGCCAAAGGAACCGACAGCGAAGACGACCTTAGAGGTTTGTTTGATGACCTGGATGTTAATTCCAACAAGCTGGGCAATACAGTTGAAAAGCGAAACCAAAAGCTTGTAAAACTTTTGGATGCCATTGGCGATATGCCTCTTTCCAACGGCAAATTTACCGAAAACACTATTGACCTCTTTGGCGATGCATACGAGTTTTTGATGACCATGTATGCCAGCAATGCCGGCAAATCGGGAGGCGAATTTTTTACACCTCAGGAAGTGAGCGAACTTTTAGCCCGTCTTGCCACGGTTGGGAAAAAAGAGGTTAACAAAGTGTATGACCCCGCCTGTGGCTCAGGCTCCTTGCTTTTGAAGTTTGCCAAAATCCTGGGTAAAGAAAATGTACAAATCGGATTTTTTGGGCAGGAGATAAACCTTACCACCTACAACCTCTGCCGTATCAATATGTTTTTGCATGACATTAATTTTAATCATTTTGACATTGCCCATGGCGATACCCTTACCGACCCCAAGCACTGGGACGATGAGCCTTTCGATGCCATTGTTTCCAATCCACCTTATTCTATTAAATGGGAAGGCGATAGCAATCCGTTGCTCATTAACGACCCGCGTTTTGCCCCGGCAGGAGTATTGGCACCCAAAAGTAAAGCCGACCTTGCTTTTGTTATGCACATGCTTTCGTGGCTTTCAACCAGTGGCACGGCTGCTATTGTTAGTTTTCCCGGTGTGCTTTACCGCGGCGGTGCCGAGCAGAAAATACGTAAATACCTCATTGACAACAACTACATTGATACCGTGATACAACTGCCGCCCGACCTCTTTTTTGGTACCACCATTGCTACCTGTATCATAGTGCTCAAAAAAAGCAAAAAAGACAACAGCACGCTCTTTATTGACGCCTCAGCCGAGTTTATCCGCGAAGGCAACAAAAATAAACTCAGCGAACAAAACCGAGAAAAGATTTTAAATGCCTTTATAGAACGCAAAGACATTCCCCATTTTGCCAAACTGGTACCCAACCAAACCATTGCCGAAAACGATTACAATATTGCCGTTTCTACCTATGTAGCCCAAAAAGACGAACGCGAGGAGGTGGATATTAAAAAAATTAATGCCGAAATTGAGAGAATTGTGGCAAGACAGGCAGAATTAAGGAAAGCTATTGATGAAATTATAAGAGAGTTATAAAATTGGAGATGAAATATGGGAAAAGGAATTATTTATGTTATGACAACGGCTGTTACAGGATTGATAAAAATAGGCCGAACAGAAACTCGTCAATTTGAAGAAAGAATGAGATTTCTTGAATCGAATGGTTATTACAATGTTGTGGGTTTAAAAAGATATTTTGCAATCGAGGTAGAAGATTATATTGACAAAGAGAAGCTCATTCATGAAATATTTAATAAACACAAAGTTGCTGAAAGTGAACTTTTTGCTCTTGATCAAGAAATTATACAGCAACTGTTACTTTGTTTTGAAAGCAGAGTTATATATCCAAAAAATGTTAATCAAGAGAAAGAATTTGAAGAAATTTCAAAAAATAGAAAACAGGGCGAATTATTTAGTTTTTATAAAAAAGGTCTAAAAAACGGGGATAAAATTTCATTTATAAGAGATAGAAATATTGTTGCGACAGTTTGCGGCGAACGAGAAGTAGAGTATAATGACCAAGTTTGGAAGCTTTCGCCATTAACATATAAAATATTTGAAGAAAGAGGCGAGTTAAATGAGAGTGGTGCTTATCAAGGTGCTGCATATTTCGAGTATAATGGCAAAAAATTAAAAGATCTTCCGGATGTTAAATAATATGAATAAAATCGAAAAACTTATTGCCGAACTTTGTCTCGATGGCGTGGAGTGGAAGAAGTTGGGGGAGGTTGCAAACATTGATTTAGGAACGCAGTTAAATAAAACCGAAATGTTAACGGATGGATTATATCCTGTCTATAATGGTGGTATTAATCCATAAGGATTTTATAATGATTACAATACTGCAGAAAATTCAATAGCTATTAGTCAAGGTGGAGCTTCTGCTGGATATGTTAATTATGTTTCAACCAAATTTTGGGCAGGCGCACATTGTTTTGTAGTAAAACCTATTAAAGATAACATAATTAACAATAGGTTCTTATATTTTTATCTTAAAAATATACAAGAAAAAATACAAGAGGCAAAACACGGTGCAGGTATACCTGGGTTAAATGGAAATAAATTAAAATCGCTCCCCATCCCCATCCCCCCACTTCCCATACAGGAAGAGATAGTAAAAATACTCGACACCTTTACAGAATTAGAAGCAGAATTAGAAGCAGAATTAGAAGCACGCAAAAAGCAATATGAATACTACCGCAACACGCTCCTCACCCCCGTAGAGCACAACGGCCGCTGGTACCTCAATGGCAAAGAAGTGGAGTGGAAGAAGTTGGGGGAGGTAGGAACTTTAATTAGGGGTAATGGTTTACAAAAAAAGGATTTTGTTCCTGAAGGTATTGGTTGTATTCACTACGGACAAATATATACGTATTATGGGACTTTTGCTGATAGAACTATTTCGTTTGTCTCTGAAACAATGGCAAAGAAATTAAAAAAAGCACAAAAGGGGGATGTTCTTATTTCAGGTGTTAGTGAAAATATTGAAGATATTTGTAAACCAATAGGTTGGCTTGGTGATGAAATTTGTATTAGCGGAGATATGTTTGCTTTTCGACATAATCAAAATACTAAATATTTAACTTATTTATTACAAACTAAAGATTTCAAAAACTACAAGAAAAAATACGCACAAGGAACAAAAGTAATTCGTGTTAAACCTGAAAAAATTCTTAACTACAATATCCCCATCCCCCCACTTTCCGAGCAGGAGCGTATTGTAGCTATACTGGACAAATTTGATGCGTTGGTTAACGATATATCGCAGGGCTTGCCGGCAGAAATAGAAGCCCGCCGCAAGCAGTATGAATATTACCGCAATAAATTATTGACGTTTAGGAAGAAAAAATGAACAACAATAATAAATACAATTTAGTTGCCGAAAATCCCGAAAGCACCGTGGTGGCAGAATATATGCCTGCGTACCGCACCGAAAAATCGTACCAAAGCGAGGCAGAGCTCGAAAAAGCGTTTATCGAGCAATTACAAGCGCAGGCCTATGAGTATTTGCCTATTAAAACAGAAGAAGATTTAAAGACAAACCTGCGCAGGCAATTGGAAAAACTCAACAACCTCACCTTTACCGATGCCGAATGGGAGCAATTTTTCAAAACCGAAATAGGCAATCCTAATCATAGCATCGAAGACAAAACCACCACCATTCAGGAAGATTATATCAAAATTTTAAAACGTGACGACGGAAGCATCAAAAACATTTATTTGCTCGATAAGCAACACATTCATAACAATCATTTTCAAGTTATCAATCAATACGAAACCGAAAGCGGCCAGCGAGCCAACCGCTACGATGTAACCATTTTGGTAAATGGTCTGCCGCTGGTACATATCGAGCTTAAACGCCGTGGCGTGGCATTGGAGGAAGCTTTTAACCAGATTAACCGCTACCAGCGCGAGAGTTTTTGGGCAGGTTCGGGTCTTTTCGAATACATACAAATTTTTGTAATCTCCAACGGCACTCATACCAAGTACTACAGCAATACTACCCGCTCACAGCACATAAAGGAGACCAGGGAGGGTAGTGTAAAAAAAGGGAAACGCACCAGCAACAGTTTTGAGTTTACCAGCTGGTGGGCAGACGAAAAAAATAAGCCCATCATGAATTTGATGGACTTTGCTAAAACTTTTTTTGCCAGACATGCGCTTTTAAATATACTTACCCGCTACTGCGTGTTTACTACTGATAGGCTCCTTTTAGTGATGCGTCCGTACCAGATTGTGGCTACCGAAAAAATTTTGAAGAAAATAGAAATCAGCACCAATTACAAAAAGCTGGGAACCATCGAAGCAGGCGGTTACATCTGGCACACTACCGGTTCGGGCAAAACACTCACCAGCTTTAAGACGGCTCAACTGGCAAGCAAGCTGCCCTATGTGGACAAAGTGCTCTTTGTGGTTGACCGCAAAGATTTGGATTATCAAACCATGCGCGAGTATGATAAGTTTGAAAAAGGAGCCGCCAACAGTAACACCAGTACCGCCATTCTCAAACGACAGCTTGAAGACAAAAATGCTCGCGTCATCATCACCACTATTCAAAAACTGGAACGATTTATAAAAAACAATAAAGGGCACACTATTTTTAATGGTCATGTGGTGCTCATCTTTGACGAATGCCACCGCTCGCAGTTTGGCGAAATGCATGCAGCTATAACCAAGGCATTTAAAAACTATCACCTTTTTGGGTTTACGGGCACGCCTATTTTTGCCGTCAATGCCTTATCAAACGGTAAGCCCAACCTAAAAACTACGGAACAAGCTTTTGGCGAAAAATTGCACACATACACCATTGTCGATGCCATTGTCGACAGAAATGTCTTGCCATTTAAAGTGGATTATATATCCACCATGCGCGAAGCCGAAAATATTGAAGACAAAAAGGTAAGCGATATTGATCGCGAAAGAGCTTTATTAGCCCCCGAACGCGTAGCCAATATAGTCCAATATATTCTTGTAAATTTTGATCAAAAAACCAAACGCAATTTTTTCTACAAACTAAAAGACCGCCGCTTAGCTGGTTTTAACTCTATTTTTGCCGTTTCTTCTATTGAAGCAGCTAAAAAGTATTACACTGAGTTTAAAAAACAGCTGGCAAACTTGTCACTCGATAAACAACTCAAGCTAGCCCTTATTTACAGTTTTGGAGTGAACGAAGAAGAAATTGACGGAGTAATAGACGAAAACTCCGAAGACACCAGCGGATTAGACAAAAGCTCACGCGATTTTCTGGAAAGTGCCATTGCGGACTATAATAAGATGTTTGGTACCATGTACGACACTTCATCCGATAAATTTCAGAATTACTATAAAGATGTAAGCGAACGCGTAAAAAATCGAGAGATAGATATTTTGATTGTGGTGAATATGTTTTTAACTGGCTTTGATGCCACAACACTCAATACCCTGTGGGTGGATAAGAATTTACGGTATCACGGGCTTTTGCAAGCATTTTCGCGCACCAACCGTATTTTAAACTCTGTCAAAACCTTTGGTAATATTGTTTGTTTCCGCAATCTGGAACAAGCCACCAACGAAGCCATTGCCCTTTTTGGCGATAAAGAAGCCAGCGGAATTGTTCTTATCAGGACGTATTCTGAATATTACAACGGCTACAAAGACGGAGATAAAGAAGTGCGAGGATATAAAGGCCTGGTGGAAGAACTGCTGGATAAATATCCTATAGGCGAACCTATTATGGGTGAACAAGCTAAAAAAGATTTCATAAAGCTTTACGGTGCAATTTTGCGATTGAAGAATATACTAACTGCTTTTGATGAGTTTAAAGGTAATGAAATTTTAACCGAACGCGATACGCAAGATTATCATAGCATCTACATCGATTTGTACAATGAGTTTCGCAAAACTGGAGATGAGGAAAAAGAAGTTATCAACGACGATTTGGTCTTTGAAATGGAACTCATTAAACAGGTGGAGATCAACATTGATTATATTTTAGAGTTGGTTAAAAAATACCACGAAGACCATATCAAAAACAAGGAAATACTGGTTGATATCAATAAAGCCATTGATGCAACTATTGGGCTACGCAACAAAAAAGACCTTATTTTACAATTTATTGACTCGCTTGATGCTCATTCGGTGGTAGATGAAGCATGGCAAAAATACATCGAAACCAAAAGAAGAGAAGAACTGGAGGAAATTATTAAACAGGAAAATCTTAACCGCGAAGAAACCTATAAATTTATGCAGAATGCATTTCGTAATGGATATATTACAACCACAGGCACCGATTTAGCAAAGGTTTTACCACCGATATCACGTTTTTCTCCCACTGGCGAACGTTCAAAAAAACGCGAAAGTGTATTAAATAAGTTGACTATGTTCTTTGAAAGGTTTTTCACTATTTCTAGTGGAGAAATTTGAGGAAGGCTGGGAGAAGTTGATATGTGCTCATTTAATAAAGTCTGGAATTTTATTGGTTATGCCAAAGATCACTTAAGCTCATCCGTGCGATCCGTTGGAAGGAAAAGGGTGAGGTTAGAAATGAAGAATAAAATTAATAAAGAGGCACTCTGCCCATCGTACAACAGCGGCTATGCGGTTCCAGCGGAGTACCGCTTCCACCCTCTTCTGGGTTTCTATAACCCAGATAAGAGTGAAGCCTTCTTCTGTTGTAAAACATTTCAATATACCGAAAAATAATTTACTTAAGTATAACTCCTTTAACAGAGGTGTTACCGTACATATCCATAGTTCGAATCTGTACGGTAGCAGGTGGCTTTGTTTCAAATTCAACAGAAAAGGATTCATCTAAGGAGTCGTATATACCATCTACTGGAAGTATTTTTATCCATTTTAAGCCGTTTACTGAATAGGAAATATCAATGATTGGAGAAAGGTTATCTGAAACCTTCCCCTGTATTTTGTAAGAATTTTCTTTCCCTTTTTGTAATTTTAGTTCTGCTATAGTGGGAGGGGTATTATCCACAATAAAGGGATCACTCATAATATAGGTATCTTTTGCATCATCTTTTGAATTTGATTTTTCATCAGAAGCTACTATTTTTAATCTGTATTGTCCTTCAGGGTAATTATTGCAGATAATATCAAAACTATTCTCTTCAAGCGGTTTTTCATTTAGCTTTAAATAGCTTCCATCCGGCAAATTTAGATAGATGTTGTATGTTAAAGTATCTCTATCATCATCTTCAGCATCCCAGTTAATCTTGTAGGTGTTTTGACTTCCAAATGTTATAGACACTTTGTTTATTCTTGGAGGAGAATTAAACTGGACATAGGGAATAATGATATTCCGGAAAAATGGGGATTCTTTACCATCTGAGTATAATTCCACTTTGTATTGTATGAATCGGTTTGGAGACGATTGTATTGAATCGGAGATTTCAAGCCAATCTTCCCAGAGTTCATCGCCGTATAATGCCCCACTTCTGCTAAATAGCCTTAGTGTTGCCTTTGAGGTAGATGATATAGAGTAAACGGGTTTGCCCCATCTTGAAATTGTTCCTGTGTCAAATGGGCTGGATATAAAATAACCATATTTTGAAAATCCTGTGCCAATTTTAATAATGTGGGAGGGCTCATTGAGTATTGCATAGATATTCTTGTCCGAACTAATCAATCTTCCCAATCTTCCATTTCCAAGGCAGGAAAACCTTTTAGCATTGTTTTCGGAGATTTCGAAATAGGCACCTGGCTTATCAGTTCCAATGATTATTGCTTTGTTTAATTTGAAGTAGGAGAGTGTTAAAAATCGAATGTTACTTTTCTCATATAATTTTTCAATTGTACCATTAAAATCATAGGAATAAAGAGCACTTCTGCCGCCTCCGCTTCTAGTTCCTTTTTTATTACCAATCTGCTTTATGGGTGTTATTATGTCATCATCAGAGGCACTTGATTCACTTGATTCTTTTTGGGGAATCTTTCTACTTTCAGGCTGGCTTGTTATAAGATACAATTTTTTCCCCACCAGAATAAAGTCTGTTATTGGATTATCCAGTGAAGTTACTGCACGAATCCTTTTCTTCTGAATATCCAGCGTATACAGTATACTACTTTCAGCAATAAAATAGAGGGCTTGATCTATTAGAATACCTTTTAAGATATTATCTTCATTTGTTATTGGAATTGAATATTCAACTTTGTCCTGTTCGTTTAAATAATAAATTGTGGCAGGGTTCCCACATAGAGCAAAATATCCTTTTTTTTCAGGAACAATATTCCATATATATTCGCTATTGAGATCGATTGTTTTAGTTAATTTAAATTTACTATCCAGAATATGGATTTTGCTTTTTGGTAGCGCTGCTACATATAGAGAATCTCCTCTTTTTTTTATATCACTTATAAGGATTTGATTTGAAGCTGTGAAAACAATCTGATGATTTTTTTCATCAACATAAAGGAGTTGGGCAGATTCTCCTGTTCCTACAAGAAATCCATCTTTCCATTCTATAAAAGCCCACAAGGGGGAAGGGTATTTAAAAATTTCCTTGTTCTCCCTGGCTAGTTCTATGCCGCTGTTTTCTATAAATGAGAGATTGCTGAATTCAAAATATTCAATATTTTCAAACTTTAAATCGTTTATATATTTTGTATAGACAGAAAAAGCCGAGTTTGTAAGAATAAAAAACAATAAAAAGGAAAAATGAATGTACTTCATTGAATGCTCCTACATTAATAAAAGGGGTAAAAAAGGTTATAATATATCATAAAAAAAAGCAAAAAGTTGGTTTATTTTCAACAATAGTAATGATCGGGATTGGAAGAATTAGTGATTTATTCTTTAATTAGCTTACTAATCATAGAGAAGATAAAGGATTGATAACCAAAGTGATTAATCTGATATTCCTGAATAATCTTAAAGAATTCTTCTCGGTTACTTGCTCCAATTTCTGCATAAATGGCACCAATATGACCTTTAACGGTACTTTCTGTAATGAAGAGTCTCTTGGCTATATCTTTTATTTTGTATCCCTGTAGCATTAGCAGAAGAACCTCTTTTTCTCTTGGGCTAAATTTATGCTCCTTGAAGAAGGTTTCTTCTGGCATAATGACAGAAGACATAAGTGGCTTTATATCTATAGCATTCCAGCGAATGCCGTCAATCATTTCATCTCTATAGATTGGAGAAGCCTTTGTCATTAGAGTAATCTGGGAGCCGTCCTTCTTATTGATTCTGAATTCCCTGAAATTGGGTGAAGCACCCTGGATTACTCTATCGCAATATTCTTGAAAACGTTTTCTGTCATCAGGATGTATATAGTTAAGTAGAGAAATTTCTTCTTTTAGGGCACTTTCTTCCAGGCCAAGAGTATCCAGTCCTGACTTATTTATAAATGTAAAATTCAAATTTGTATCTGTTTCGAAAATTACAGTGGGTAACAGAAGAGCCATTTCGCGAAATCGTTCTTCGCTTTGTTTCAAATTTTCTTCAGCTTTTTCTCTTTCCTGTATTTCTCTTTTTAGCTGGTTATTAGCTTCAATTAAGTCTTTAGTTCTTGCTTTTACCTCTTCTTCAAGATAATCTGCCTGGTTTTTTATCTTTTCAATTAACATTGCCCCGTTTAATGCAACGCTCATTTTGTGTCTTAAAATTTCATATGTTCTTAAAGTACGTGTGCCAAAGTCAAGTATGATAAACCCAATTTGCTTGTATCCCTGGAATAGATCCTCTACTAAAAAGCTAAATCTTTTGTTTTCTGGAAAATATTGAGACGGTATAAGTTCTTGCGTAGGGAATGCAATCCATGACTTTGGTAGAGAAATTTTGTTGTTTTCATCATAAGCCATTATTAACCTTGATCCTTTCAAGGGCTTTTCTATATCTTCATAGAGAGACAAAAAGCAACTTTTTATTCCAAATTTAGGAAATTCCTCCATGGCTACTTTTATTTCATCTTCTATTTGTAATGTTGCTATTAACCTTTCTCCAATGTCTTCAATTTCTTCAAGTTCGTATTCAAATAGAATTTTAGCAAATATTTTTTCCCTCTGAATAGCCTCCTCAATCATGCCTTCTACCTGCTGAAATAACAACTCGACAAATGAAAATATTTTGGATTTTGTAAACACTTCTAATATATTATTTTTTACAATAGAGCAAATTAGTTTTACATTGGTAGGAGCTTCTTTTTCTGCGGTTGAAGAAAAAATCATTTTTCTCCACATGCTTATAAAAGCTCCTCGTCTTGTACCGTTTAACTCAAGAATAAAACTCGTAAGAATATTGGGTATCCACTCTGTATAAAAATTTTTTCTTTTTTCATCAATTTCTTTTAGTTGACGAATTTCATTTATTATGCTATTTTCGTGTTTATTTACTTCTTCCAGGCTTGAAGGTTCGAATACTGGTAGATTGCTTATATTTGGAGCTTCAAATTCTCTATAAAAGCATCCACAGGAATCTCTGATTACAAGCTGGGTTGGTATGAAGGTAACATCCGGGATTTCTTTTCCTCTAATATAGTCCAGTATTAGTTCTCCTGCCTTCCTTCCGAGATCATAAAAGGATTGTCTTACTGTTGTAAGAGTTGCATACTGACTTATTTCCACATCATCAAAACCCACAACGGGTATATTTTCTGGGACCTGAATATTTCTTTCTTTTAGCTCTTCTATAACTCCAAGAGCCATTGTATCGTTGGCAGCAACAATAACATCAAATTCCATTTTTCTTTTGTCCAGAAGTTCCTTTACAGCCTCTTTTCCAGAAGAAATTAAAAAATCTCCGTTTACTATTAAATCCCAGTTCAATGGTATTTTATGTTCTTTGAGTTCTTCTGTATAAGCCCTGAACCTTGCATCAGCTTCCATATTACCCCTTGGTCCTGTAATAAAGGCGATTTTTCTATATCCATGATATTCAATAAGATGATTCAGAAGATCTCTCATGCCCTTTTCATTGTCTGCAATTACAGAAGGGTAGGAGGTATATTTATCACTGATTGTTACTATTGGAATTTCGGAGTATTGACGCAGGTAATTTCCAACGCTTTCAAAGCCAACAATGTTTCCAATTGATGAAGTTAGAACGACCAGTCCATCAACATTATTCTTATTTACAAACTCAAAAAGAATATTTCGACATTTTTCCCATTCGTAATTTGAGTATAAACGTCCTGTTATAAATGCAAAAAGATTTACATCTTTCTCTCTTACAAAATCATCAATCCCAAAAAGAATATTTGCATGATATGGTGTACCAAGCCAATCAATTAATAGTCCAATGGTAGGGAGAGTTTTTCTTTGCTTTTCGGAAACTCGCTTTTCCATTTTAAGCTCCTGATTTTTTGCCCCCTACCAGTTTCCTTTAACGGCTTATACTATTTTCTTCTTCCCCAAATTCTTCGAGCTTTATATTACCAATCCATACATCAGCAGGATTATTGCCTAGATTAAATTCAAGTCGGGCAAGTTCATCAGTAGAATAAATCATCTTAAAGGAATATGAATAATTCTTTATTTTTTTATCTATATCGATCTTTATTGATGTAGAATAAGCCTTCCAGTCTCCTCCTACTTTCGATACTCTTGATATAATGCTCCGCGGCTCCAAAGCCTTTGCATCAAAAGAAACCCTGTAAGTTTTACCTTCCTGGATTTTAAATGGAAGCTGAAGAAGCTGTATGGCCCAATGGTCTGTTCCCGGATGAATGATTTTAACATAGACAAACCCATTTTCCACTTTCATTGAGGCATCTGCTCCAAGATTGAGCAAGTAGTGCCATTTTTTTCCAATTTCATCCAGAACTTTTACCGTAACATCTCCATAGGCCTTGTAATTTATTATTGCCTTTGTTTCTGTGAAGCTTCCATCAAAGCAAAGATTCTTCCTGTTCGGGGTTATATTCATAACATCTTTGACCTGGGACACTTTTTCACTTTTCGCACAGGAAGAAGCCATGCTAATAGCTATCAAGATTAAAACTAAAGTAAGCTTTTTCACTTTTTATTCTCCATTAAACATGGTAATAAAAATTCCTATCCAATTAATTATGAGTAAATATTTTATATCAATATAAAAAATAGTCAAGATATGAAATTAATGAATATTAATTTCTAGCTTTTCATCCTGTCTAAAAAGATTTCTTACAAGAAAAGAAGATATTTTGGTTAATTTATAGTGATAAACTGGATATAGTTTTAATGAACAGGAACTAAACTTTCTTTAAATAATTTTCATAGACAAACTTTGCAATTTTTCTGGCACCACCAGAAGGTCCCATTCTCTCAATACCAATTCTGCCTCTCCTTTCTCTTTCAACAGGGTTATTGATAAGATCAAGTACTTCCTGGACAACTCCATAGGGATAGTCCTTAATAAATTTCATTGAGCCTCCGAGAAGCTTTTCCTGCTCAATAAAGCGACGCTTGGTTGTCTGCGGACCTGTTCCGACAAATGAAACAACAGGCTTTCCAAGTCCAACAGCCTGTTCATTACCCGCTCCACTGAGTCCAATTAAAACCTCTGAGGCGATTACAACATTTACAAAAGCCCCTCTTGCAAGAGTGACCTTTATCTTTCCTTTTTCTAGAAAAGAGAGTTTCTTATCATCATTAACTTTCAAAGTCCAGCCATTCTTTGAGGCTTTTGAGATTATCATTTCATCAGTGATAGAATTAACAAGGGCAACAATAAAATTAAAACTTCGTTCTGTCGAGAGAAGCTCTAAAACATTTAATATTAGCATTAGGTTTTCAACAGCCTCACCGCGCGTACCAGGAAGTATCCCGATGGTTGGAAATATAGGATTTAATTCAAGATCAAAATTAACAGGATTAAGTTCATCCATAATAACACTTCCAAAGTAATAGGAATTAATTCCTTTGCTTCTCAAATTAGAAGCTGTTAGTTCATCGCGTGCGAATACTGCCGATGCAGCTTTACGAATATACCATTCCTCAATCCAGTAATGAGGTTGTATATAATCTGTCTTAGAATGAATGTAAAATAGAATTGGAATATTGGTTTTCTTCAATGCTTTCCTTGTAAGATATAGCAAAAAAACATCCCCAACAACAAAAGCAAGGCGAATCTTGTCCTTTTGAGTTTTCATGGAGGATACGAATTTTTTTGGAATAGAAAAGCTGCCTGATATTAAATCCTGAAAGAAGCCACGAAGGCTCTGAGTAGAAAATCCTCCGGAAGGTGGCAAGTATGAAGAGGCTATTACTTCAAATCCTCTTTTCTTATACTCTTCTCCTTCGCTTACAAGTGAAGCCCCCATAATTTTTGTCCCATCTAATTTTTTATCAAGAGAGATGAGCTTTCTAAGCTCACTTCCAATAAGGGTTGCATTCCTATCCTCGCTGTAGCAATCGCTTGTGAACAGAATAATATTTCTTTCAGGATTCATAGATTCTTTCTCCGGATTTATTCTTGTTTAGAAGTTTTATCTTTTCATTTAAAGATATGCCAAATCCAATCCATAACAATACTCCAAGTGGTACATTATATTGCATGGCATCAAAAAAAGATATTATTAAGAAGCCGGCAAGAAAACCTGCACCAAGTGGTAGAAAAAAAGGCTTTTCTTTTTGTTCTAAAAAACTCTTTAAATATTTGTATAGAAGCCATATAATAAATCCAAAAAATAAAATAAAACCAGATATCCCTGTTTCCACCAGGATGGATAGATATCCATTGTGCAAAAAAGCAACAGGGGTTCTTTGATAATTATCAGGAAAATTTGTTTTGTACAGGATCCCAAAATTTGCGAGACCTATTCCAAAAATCTTTTGCTTTTTGAATAACTTCCATCCTGCAGAATACTGTTCAATCCTTCCTTCAAGATTACTGATGTCTAAAGGATTTGTTAGACTGTTTAATGTCTTTTTAATTTTTTCATTGGGAATAAATAAAAGTCCTGCTATGAGCACTAGAATTCCTCCTATTGCATACCATTTTCGCAAAAATAAAACCGAGGCGAATAAGAATATACTAAGAAATAATCTTCCACCCCTTCCCCCTGTTAGATATAAAATTACAAGTGCCATAATTATTGCAGCTAATTCCAATGAAAGTCTAAAAGGAAATTTCCATTTGAAATTAGTAATAGTAAAATAGCATAGAAACGCAGTGAAAAGGGAGATTAAATATGTGCCCATTGAGGCATGTTGAAAGAATGAAACCAGAATATCTTTCCCTTCTCCAGAAGGGAAGATTGAAAGGATATTATTTTCCCATGTCAAGGCAATTGGAATTTTTACCAGGAAGAAATGTATTAATGCAATTGTGCTCCAGCTTATTATTGAAATAGATAGTGTCTTAATGAGTAGCTTGAAAAATTTTTCATTCCAATCTTGAGTTTTGAAATAATAATAGATAAGTATATACATAAGAAATAAAAACGATGCTCCAATCCCTTCTAGTTTTCTATAGCTTAAAATACCACTGATGAGTGAAAAAAACACAAATGCGAAGAGAAGATATTCCCCTTTTTCTATTTTTGCTTGATAATTTTTTCTGTTTTTAATGAATTCAATTATTGATAATAATAAGGATAAAAACAAAAAAGCTTCAAAAACAGATGGGAAAAAAGGAAAGGCAAAGGCTATTATTAAAGAACCTTCCTTCCAGCTCTTTAATGAAATTTTATATTTATTTTTAATCAAGTGAAATAAAAATAAGAGAATGGGAACGAGCAATAGAGAAATAAAAAGGGCTATGTTAATGGATAAGAAAGGGGCTCTCTGGATTTTCGAACGTTCTATAACAAGTTTTTCAATTCTGATATTTCCTTTGCCGGGATAGTAAATTACTAAATTCATTTCTTTATAATCGAGTTCATCAGAAACAAAAAAGGGAATTTCAATAAATCCTCCGTTTAAAGGCTTTAGTTCGCCCTCTGCAATATTTCGCCATAAGGCTCTATAGTGAATTTCCCAGGTTGCTGAAATATCCGAAGTGTAATAAAGAATGGCTTTGTAATATCCCTTTTTAAGGGGAATACCCGGACCATAGAGTAGAATTCCCTTTTTACTTTGTCCTTCGTAAGCCGCAATATATCCTTTCTCTTTTTTGCCTGTATCACTTGAGAGCCTTTCTGCCGGAAAGATATATTTGATTTGGCTATTTTCGTTATAATAAGTTCCAGAAATCTTACACAAAATAACAATTGATAGAATAATGGCAATCACAAAGATAGAGATAAGAAAAGACAATGGAAACTTTATAATCTCTGATAGAAAAGGTACTTTTTTATCTAAATTTAAATTAAGCATTCTATTATTATTTTATCCTCACTGAAGAACTGTAATCAGAATAGGATTTCCTTTACCGAAAATTATAAGGTTACTTTTTTAAAAAAACAAAATTTGATTGTGTAAAAAGGCAATCAGAATGAAAAAAATGGGGAATTGCTGGAATATTGGACTTAAAATTGACAAAAAGGCATTGTTTTTTTAGAATTATTACTTTAAAAAATATTGTCTAATAATTTACTTATGTTGGAAGTCTAAGGAAGGTAGATGGTGTCTATAAGTGAAAGTTTGTGATGATGGCAGGTCAGAGCGTTGGTCTTGTTGAGAAAATACAACCAATGAAAGAGATTGTTAAAGAGCTTGTTGAGGAAACAGAAAGAGAGTTGCAGAGTATAAAATCTAAGTTATGTAAAATATAGTTATTATAGATTTAAAATATAGGAGGTTATGGTGCTGGATATAATCGTTTTAGTTAAGCAGGTTCCGGACACACACAATATAACGGGACAGGCAATGAAGGAAGATGGTACGGTAAACCGACAAGCTCTTCCTGCTATCTTTAACCCTGAGGATTTAAATGCACTGGAAGAGGCTTTAAGAATTAAAGATACACTTGGAGCAAAGGTTACTGTTATTACAATGGGACCACCAAATGCCTCTCAGGTGCTTAGAGAGGCTTTGTTTAGAGGAGCAGATGATGTTGTACTTCTTACTGATAGGGTTTTTGCAGGAGCGGATACTCTGGCAACCTCTTATGCACTTTCGCTTGCAATAAAGAAAACTGGAAAGTTTGATATTGTTCTTTGTGGAAGACAGGCGATAGATGGAGATACGGCTCAGGTTGGTCCTCAAACCGCAGAAAAACTTGGGATAAATCAGTTAACCTGCGTAAACAAGATAGTCGAGATTAAAAAGGATAGTATTACTGTTGAACGTTCGATTGAGGGAGGGTATGAAGTAATAAAGTCAAAGTTGCCTGTTCTTCTTACAATCACATCTGAAGCTAATACACCACGTCCACCTTCTGTCAAAAAGATGCTGGCTTATAAATATGCTATGACACCATCGGAGCTTGAAAATCTTGATGAGGCATATATCTGTGCTAATGAAATTTGTGAATCTCATGCAATTATCAAGCAATGGGATCACAAAGAAATTGGAGCAAATGTGGAACAGTGTGGACTTTCAGGTTCTCCTACAAAGGTTAAGCAGATTGAAAGCGTTGTGCTTGGAGTTCATGAAGTTAAAAAGATTGAAAATACAAAAGAAGGCTTGCATAGTCTCGTGGATGAATTAATGCAGGAACATATTTTAGGTTAAAGGGGAAAGTTATGAAAACAAACGAAGTATGGGTTTATATAGAGCAGAATAATGGAAAGATAGCAGATGTAAGTCTTGAACTTCTTGGAAAGGGAAGTGAGCTTGCTAAAAAATTAAAGGTTAAAACAGGAGCAGTTTTGATAGGCAAAGATGTTAAAGGAATAATAGATACATTATTTCATTATGGGGCGGATAAAGTTTATGTTGCAGATATGCCTGCTTTAAAGGATTATATTACTCTTCCTTATGCTAACATTATTGTTAATCTTATAAGGGAATATGAACCACAGATAGTGCTTTATGGAGCAACTACCACTGGGCGTGACCTTGCACCGAGAATAGCCTCAGAATTAAGGGTTGGGCTTACTGCGGACTGTACAAATTTGCAAATTGGGGATTATAGCAAGCCGGATAAAGGAAAGACAATCGAGTATAAGGACATTCTTTATCAGATTCGTCCTGCCTTTGGTGGTAACATAATTGCTACAATTGTAAGTCCTGATCACAGACCTCAAATGGCTACTGTGCGTGAGGGTGTGATGAAGATGGCAACACCAGATAAAACACGAAAGGGTGAAGTAATAGAATACAAAGGGGAACTTCCAAAGGTTTTATTCCTCTCTGAGATTGTAAAAAAGATTCAGAAAGAAAAAACAGTAGATTTGAAGACTGCAAATATTATTGTTTCCGGTGGTATGGGAGTTGGATCTAAAGAGAACTTTAAACTTATTTATGATCTTGCTCATCTTATAGGTGCACAGGTCGGAGGATCCCGTGCTGCTGTGGATGCCGGATTTATCGGGAAAGACCATCAGGTAGGGCAAACCGGTACTACGGTTAGACCAAAGCTTTATATCGCTGTTGGTATTTCTGGACAGATTCAACATATAGCTGGTATGAAGGAGTCGAGCCGTATTGTGGCTATTAATAGTGATCCTAATGCTCCTATATTTCAGATTGCTCATTATGGAATAGTTGGAGATTTGAATGATGTTATCCCGAAGTTTATAGAAGTATTTAAAAGTATGAAAAAGTAAGGAGAGAAATTATGCCGAATTTTTATAAAGATAATGATGATATCCAATTTCATATGAAGCATATGGATCTGGACAGGGTTATAGAGCTTAAGGAAAGCTTTTTTGCAGATAAAGGAAAGTATAACTATGCCCCAGTAAATATTAACGATGCTAAGGATTCTTATAACAGAATACTTGAGGTTGTGGGAGATATAGCGGGTAATTTTATAGCTCCAAGGGCTCCGGGCGTTGATGAAGAAGGGGCACACTATGAAAATGGAGAAGTTAGATATGCTAAGGGAACGGAAGAGGCTCTTGAGATGCTAAAAAGGGCAGATTTGATGGGGTTTACTCTTCCCAGAAAGTATGGTGGGCTTAACTGTCCTGTAACCATTTATTCTATTGCAATAGAGATAGTTTCCCGTGCAGATGCAGCCTTGATGAACCTTTTTGGTTTACAGGATATAGCGGATACAATAAATCTCTTTGCCGATGAAGAACAGAAAATGCGTTATCTTCCACGATTTGCTTCTGGAGAAGTTACAGGTTCTATGGCTTTAACAGAACCAGATGCTGGAAGCGATTTACAATCAGTACAGCTTAAAGCCTGGCAGGACGAAAAAGGGCAATGGTATCTTAGAGGTGTTAAGCGATTTATAACTAATGGATGTGGGCATATTTCGCTTGTGCTGGCACGTTCAGAAGAAGGAACAACAGATGGGCGCGGGCTTTCCATGTTTATTTATGAACGCGAAAAGCACATGAAGATTCGTCGTATTGAAAATAAGCTTGGAATTCATGGCTCTCCTACCTGTGAACTTCAATTTAACGATGCACCTGCAGAGCTCTGCGGAAAAAGAAGAATGGGGCTAATTAAATATGTTATGTCGCTTATGAATGGAGCGCGTCTTGCAATAGCAGCACAGGGTCTTGGAATTGCCGAGGCAGCATATGCAGAGGCAGATCAATATGCAAAAGATAGAGTACAGTTTAAGAAGGCTATTAGAGATATGATTCCTGTAAGTGAAATGCTTGTGAACATGCGGGTAAAAATAGAAGCAGGTAGAACCCTTCTTTATGAAACTGCAAGGATTGTGGATATTAAAAATGGTCTGGAAGAACAGAGTGAACATAGTGAGGATAAGGCAAAAGAACTTCGAGATGAGCTTAAGAGATATACAGCCCTTGCGGCACTTTTTACACCAATGGTGAAGGCTTATAATACCGAAATAGCTAACCAGGTAGCTTATGATGCCATACAGATCCATGGTGGTACTGGGTTTATGCGGGAATTTAATGTAGAACGTCATTATAGGGATGCAAGAATTACCAATATTTATGAGGGAACAACCCAGCTTCAGGTTGTTGCTGCTATCGGTGGCATTGTAAAAGGTGTTGCTATGGAGAGGCTTAATGAGTATGATAGAGAATTTCAATATTCGGGTCTTGAATATCTGCAAAAGCCAATTCGGGAGATGAAAAACTTAACTGAGAAGGCGATTGAATATGTAAGGAATAAGGATAATAGCCTTTATCAGGAGTATCATTCACGAAGACTTGTTGAGATGGTGACATATACAACAATTGGATATTTAATGCTTAGAGATGCAAGCAGATCTGAAAGAAAAAAGGATATTCTAAAATATTTCCTGGAATATGCTTTACCAGAAGTGAAAGCACGTTGTGATGTAATTCTTGGTAATACATCTCATATGCTTGAGAAGAAACAGGAAATTCTGGACGGAAAAAACTAAAAAGAAGATACCCCCGTTTAAGCGGGGGTATTTTTTTGCTAAAATAGGTTCTGGGTCAATTGTTATAGGACAGGCCTGTGAATTTGACTATTCTGGTACTCAGGCTTGCAAAGCACTTTGTAAACTTGGTTACGAAATTGTTCTGGTTAATTCTAATCCAGCTACAATTATGACAGACCCGGGTATGGCGGATGTTACTTATATAGAACCACTTAATTTGGAAATCTCGTAGAATATCTGTAAAATCTCTTCAGGAGTATCATAAAGAGTGAGGAGATTGAATTTTAGGTTGTGTTAAGCTTTTGCTCTAATTGGTGATTAATACTTCGCTTGTAAAAAACTTATAATTTTGTTATAATTAGTCAATGTTTGATATAATTCAGCAAAAGCAAACTTTCGGGCTGGAGGGATTCGAACCCTCGACTTCTTGGTCCCGAACCAAGCGCGCTAGCCAAACTGCGCTACAGCCCGATTAAAGAGGATTGATTTTAAGCGCAAATCAGGAAATAATCAAATTTTTTTCCATCAGCGAGAGTAAGGTTTTATTAAATTTTACAGGGTCTGGAAGCTCTGCACCCTCGGCAAGCAATGCATATCCTAAAAGAAGCTCTGCATAATCGGAAAGCAAAGGGTCATGCCTGTTTTTCTTATAGCTTTCGTTCATTTTTGTTAATACAGGATGATCTGGATTGATTTCCAAAATGCGTTTTTTTAGTGGTATATCCGATTCATTGTCTCTTTTAATAATTCTTTCAAGGTGTGGGCTTATGTCATAATCTTCACTGACTATGCAGGCCGGGGCATTTACAAGACGAGAGGAAATTCTTACTTCCTTTATGTTTTTTTCAAGTTTTTCACCAAGCCATTTTAGAAGTCCAGAAAATTCATTTTGTTTTTCCTTAATCTCTTTTTCTCTTTTCTCTTGTTCTTCTTTATTGCCGAGTTCCAGATTTCCCTTTGCAGCGGACTTGAACTTTTTGCCTTTGTATTCAGTAACGCTCTGCATCATTATTTCATCAACAGGACTTACCATGTACAGAACCTCAAAGCCTTTTTCCTTTAATGCTTCTAAGTGTGGGGAATTTTCTGCACTACTTCTACTTTCTGCATTTATGTAATATATTTCATTCTGTCCTTCTTTCATTCTTGAAATATACTCATCGAGAGAGGTTGGTTTTGATGAATCATGGGAAGAATCGTACAGAAGCAGGCTTAATATTTTTTCCCTGTTTTCAAAATCAGCAATTACACCTTCTTTTAAGGCAGTTCCAAATTCTTGCCAGAAGTTTAAATAACTCTTTTTGTCTTCATTAAGCATTTCCTGGAGGCTGTCAAGAATTTTCTTTGTAAGGCTCTTTTTTATCTGGAGAATACTTCTATCCTTTTGAAGAATTTCCCTTGAGATGTTAAGCGGAAGATCTGGAGAATCCACAACACCTTTTATAAAACGAAGGTATTTTGGAAGAAGATCTTCGAAAGCCTCCATAATGAGTACTTTTTTAACATAAAGCTGCAGCCCGCTTTTATATCCCTGATAGTAAAAATCAAATGGGGCGTGGGATGGAATAAACAAAAGGGAATAAAACTCAACAGTACCTTCACCCCTGTAAGCAATTGTTTTTAAAGGCTCGTTCCAGTCATGGGTAATATGACGATAAAACTCCTTGTATTCCTCGGGTTTTACTTCAGATACAGGCCTTGTCCAGATTGGTTTCATAGAATTAAGGATCCTATCTTCTATAACCTTTTCTTTTTTACCATCCTTCTTAGGCTTTCCATCTTTATCTTTTTCAATTTCTTCTCTTTCCTCTTTCATAATAATTGGATAGTTAATAAAGTCGGAGTATTTCTTCACTATGTTTGAAATAACATAAAAATCTGTAAAATCGTCAATACCATTTTCTTCATCAACTGGCTTTAAATAAAGGGTGATTTTTGTTCCATGCTCTTCCTTTTCTATTGGAGTGATTGTATATTCTCCCTGACCATCGGATTCCCAGCGATAAGCTTCACTTTCTCCAGCCTTTCTTGTCTCTATACTTACCCTGTCGGCAACCATAAAAGCGGAATAGAATCCCACACCAAACTGGCCTATCATATCATTTATGGAAGAGTTGGATTTATTTTCTTTAAGCTTTTTAATAAACTCCTGTGTTCCAGAACGGGCTATTGTTCCAATGTGGTTAACCAGATCGTCATGATTCATGCCAATTCCATTATCAATTATTGTTAGTGTTCTTGCATTTCTGTCTGCTTCAATTCTTATTTCAAAGGGCTTACTGGAAGTTATAAGCTCTGGCTTTGTGATTGCCTCAAATCTCAGACGGTCTATGGCATCCGAAGCATTTGATATAAGCTCTCTTAAAAATATTTCCTTATTTGAATAGACAGAATGTACCATCAGGTTTAAAAGCTGACGGCTTTCTGCTTGAAATGAAAACTTTTCAGTGTTGTGTTCCATAATTTTTCCTCCTGGTTTTGCAAGATGCTTAAATATATAAAATAATAATGAAAAAAGAGGTTAGTCAAGTGGAAATAGAAGATGAATTGTGCGAGAATAACAGAATTTATGTTTTGTATATTATTTTTCCATACTTTAAAATACTCTCTAAGAATCCACTTCTATCATTTTTCTCATTGATCAGAATAGGTTCTATTCTAAAATCAATATCTCGAACTAGATTGAATAATTCTGCACTTATATTTAGATAATCCCCCGGAATTTTTTCCAGAACAACTGCAATGTCTATATCGCTATTTTCAGTTTGTAAACCTTTTGCATATGAACCGTAAAGTATAATTTTCTTTACAGGAAGCTTTTTACTTATTATATGAGCATATTTTTTTAACTTTTTAATAATTGTTTTATCCATATATAAAATTCCCTGGTTTCATTATATATTTTTTTACAGACTTCGAGGGTAAGCGATTTTGAAAGCGATTCTTTATCTTCCGGATATCGTGCTTGTATATTAAGTGGCATTAGCAAATTTATTAATTTTCTCTGGTTTTCGGATAATAAAGAATCAAGGCCAGTTTTATTACATAGAATTAGAAGATTATGAGTATAAGGAGGTTCTTTCTTATTAATGTGCCAGTAATAAGCTTTTAAAGATTTCTCAAATACTTGATGACACATAAATCCCATATACAATAGTCGCTTTGTTTTCAACATTGATTCTGCAGTATCAAGATCATATATAGCCAATTCCATCCAGTATTGGATTTTTGACTCTATGCTATCCATTTGGTAAGATAACTCCTATTAATTAATAATATACCTTATATCAGTTATTTTAATTCATTATAACTCATTTATCAAAAATTTATAAATTTTTTCTATCCTCAAGAATCTTCATTATAGAATTTATTTCTATACACGTGCAGAGGAGTTCTATAGCTTCTTTTAACTCACTTATGGGCGGATAAGTAGGAGCAATTCGAATGTTTCTGTCTCGAGGATCTTTTCCATAGGGATATGTTGCACCAGCTTTTGTAAAGGTAACACCAGCATCGAGAGCCATTTTAACAGATTTAGAGGCGCATCCGTCAAGGGTATCAAGACTTATAAAGTATCCGCCATGGGGGTTATTCCACTCCGCGATATTTTTACCTTCCAGTTCTTTTTCCAGTACATTCAGAACAACATCAAATTTTGGTTTTAATATGGCTTTGTGTTTCTTCATATGGTTTATGACATTTTCTTTATTTTTAAAGAAAAGCACATGTCTTATCTGATTCAATTTATCTGGACATATGGTTTGTATTGAGAGTTGCTTTTTTATGGAAGTTATATTAGTTTCACTTGAGGCAACGGCAGCAATGCCTGCTCCGGCAAATGTTATCTTTGATGTGGAACAAAAGATATAAGGTCTATCGGGATTCCCTGCCTTTTTACATTCTTCAAGAATATTAAGTAATTTATCTTCTCTATCTGATAGATGATGTACAAAATACGCATTGTCCCAGAAGATGCGAAAATCCTTTGCCTTTGTTTTCATGGAGGCAAACCTTCTTACGACATCATCAGAGTAGGTTATACCCTGAGGATTACTATAAATAGGAGTACACCATATCCCTTTTATGGATTCATCATCCTTTACATATTGTTCTATGGCATCCATATCCGGCCCATCATTTTTCATCTCTACAGAAATCATCTCAATTCCGAAAAGCTCGCAAATTGCAAAGTGTCGGTCATAACCTGGAGATGGACATAGGAATTTTACAGAGGGTAGTTTTCCCCATGGCCTTTCGCTTCCAGGTACACCAAGAAGCATTGCACGCATGATTATGTCATGCATGATTGCAAGACTTGAATTTCCTCCAACAATAACCTCCGATGGACTTACATCAAGAAGCTCTGCAAAAAGTTTTTTTGCCTCTGGAAGTCCATCAACAAGTCCATAGTTTCTGCAATCAGTCCCGTCTGATGAAGTGTATTCTGTTATATTCAGCATCTCCATACTTAAGTCGAGCTGCTCGGGGCATGGCTTTCCACGAGAAATATCCAGCTTGAGATTTCTGGATTTAAAATTCTCATATTTATTCAGGAGTTCCTTTAGGCGATTTTTTAAGTCTTCTGTTTTTTGAAGGTGATAATCTTCATCCATATTTTTTCTCTCCTTTAAAATTATGCGGGGATTATTCTAAAGAATAGCAATAGAATATTCAAGGATTTTTTGCCTAAATTTAAACTAAAATCTAACCTAAGATAATAGTGTCAGAATATTTCCGGGTCTTTAAGACTACCTTGACAGTGTGAAAGATGCCTCCGTCCGCCTGTTCGTCTTCAGGAGGTAATCTCCTGTCCAAAGGCGACATTCGCGAATGTCGCCTTTAACAATCTCTGCCACAACATTTTTGGTTGGAATGTTACTTTTTCTTTGTCTCCAGCAACAAAGAAAAAGTAACCAAAAAAGCCTGCCCCAAGCAGGGTCGAGGGAAACCAATTGTTACCTTTCTTTTGTCCGGGCAAAAGAAAGGTAACCGAAAGAAAACCCGCCCGCCCACGCTACGCAAAGTTTGCAATGCAACAGCTCAGGCTCGGGAGCGGTGAACTCACCCTCACCTTGAAAGCTCTTTACTTTACAACCCCTTTTACATGTTTAAAAACTTTCCTTTACTTTTTATACAAGGTGAGGGTTCAAACAACACCGCTCTCACACCTCGCCTTCGCAGGCATTGCTTACACTTTGCTCCGCTATGGCGGGTTTGTTTAGTTATATAACTACAACCGTATCGCAGTAATAGTATTCTTCAGACCTTATCCTAAAACCTTCCTGCTTACACCTATGCCTTTCTCATGTCGCTGTCCATAGCTTTATTCGAAAGGCAACCGCAATCCATTGCGGTATGTTACCTGTTCCCTTTATCCCACTCGCAGAATACCCCTTCTTGTTACTTAGTTTCCTCTGCATTAATTCTAAAGGCTTTTAAGGGGAAAACCGCAGAGGGGGAAAACAATCGGTGTATCTATAACCATATCGCAACGCCGAGTTATTTTTTTATTTTCTCTACCCTCCACAGCGAGGTTTTTGTAAAGTATAATCTTATGCTCACCAAGGAGAGCACAGAGAGCACGCAGGTTCTATCCTTGCCATAGAGGTTTTAGACATAAAAAGCTACCGAATAAAATGCATCACAATTGAGATCCAATGTTAAATTTTGCTAAACTTCTTTAATCTCCAGTATTCTATCCAGTCTAAAGGTGCGATTTTCTCCTCTTTTCTCACAGAAGGCAACCAATCCTTCAAAAGGCTTACCAGCATACTCCAGTATTCCAGCGGAAATAGGACGAATTATACGGCGAGTTTTTTCATCAGAGGTTTTCAAATATACAATTTCAAGTCTTTTTTTGTTTCTTATAGCATCCTCTATGATTGCACGACATTCTTCAATAGGTAAAACCTCTCTTGCTTTTTTATATCGGTAGCTGGTCATAAACCTTACTACAGCCCAGTCCATAAATACATGATTCTTTTTTAAGGGCTTTTTTAGAACAAGCCCTTCAATCGAGCGAACCCTGCTTAAAGCAACATAAACCTGCCCTGGTGAAAAACTTCCCTTCCCTATATCAAGAATCATTCTGTCGAAAGTTTTCCCCTGTGATTTATGAATTGTAATTGCCCAGGCAAGTTTTAATGGGTATTGAATAAAAGAACCTATTGTTTCACTCTTTATACAATTTAAGTTTTCATCATATTTATATTCAAAAATATCCCATTCAAAGGGGCTTACTTCAACTGTTTCTCCGGAGATAAGCTGGACATCAATAATATCATCATCTTTATGAAAGCTTATAATTTTTCCAATACTTCCATTTACCCAGCGTCCAAAAGTGTCGTTATTCAACAGCATAACCTGTGCATTTTTTTTAAGTATTAGCTTTTTTTCTGTAGGTAAATTTGTTTCATCAAATTTACCAAAAAGATAACCATGAAATATTTTCTCCTTTCCGGGAAGTTGTGATAACATTTCAAGATTTATTTTTGTAGCCTGATCGTTTCTGGGGGTCAGAGTTACAGCAAAATCATTATTTTTAATTTCTACATTATCTTCTAATCTGGTATTTAAAAAATTTATATCATCCTCTGTTATGGTATTATTGCGAATGGCATTCAATATTCTAACAAATTCTTCGTTTGTTTGCCTGAAGATCTTTTCCAGTTCTATAACCTCAAGATTTAGTGAATCAAACGATTTTGCTGAAAAAAAGTATGGGGAAGTATAAATTTCCGAAAATATTTTCTTCTCCTTGCTAGTTACTACGGGAGGAAGCTGGTACAGATCTCCGAAAAATACCATCTGCTTTCCACCAAAAGGCTTTTTTTTATTGCAAACTGTGCGGAGAAAAATATCGGTACAGTCCAGAAGATCTGCCCGTAACATAGAAACTTCGTCAATAATTATCGTATCAATATTTCTGTAGAGCTTTTTTCTCTTTTCTGAAATGGCTATAGCTGTTTCTTCAGCAGATTCTATATTAACATCCGGTAAAAATCCAAAAAAGGAGTGAAAGGTTTGTCCTCCTATGTTGATAGCAGCAACACCTGTTGGAGCTATCACAGCCACAGATTTTTTTGTGTTGTCTCTAAAGTATTTCAAAAGAGTTGACTTTCCTGTACCTGCCTTGCCTGTAATAAAAATATTTTTTTCTGTATTTTCCATTTTATCCAAGGCATTTTTAAAATTCTCAGTCATTTCAAAATACAATGCTTGCCTCCTTACTAATTTTAATTTTAAAAAATTAATTATGTGTTTTTTATTTTTATGTAGAAAAATTATATATTAAAAAAGAGGTTTGGTAAATTGTTCATACAATAATCAAATGTCAATTGACAGACTTTTTTTAATTCATTAAAATGAAAGGAGTTATATTATGTACTGCCAGGCGCCTTGTGTAGCGCCCGGCAGTTTTTAGCTCCGGAGGAAACCGGAACCAACGGCTATTTTACATTTAGCAAAGTTTGTACCAGAAACTTTGTTTTATATTTACTTGCATTAAAAGAAATTATGCAAACAGGATTTTGTAACACGTAAGAGATTTTGCTGTATATTTAATCTTTGCGTTATGCACTGCCTGATTATTGAGCAGGGCAATTTTGTAACTATTCTATATTCCCAGTTTTCTATGAAGTAGGAAGGCTGGCTTATGATTGGAAGAAAAGTAAAAGAAGAAAGAAACTTAAGACTTGGTGTTGTAACGGATTATCTCAATTCCCCTTATCACAGGCGGATTCTGGAAGGAATTACAGAGTTTGGTAAAACGCAACATGTTAGTTTTTTGTATTTTGTTGTTGGGCGCCTTGAGGCAAGAAGGGATTGGGAGAAATATCATAACATCGTAGCTTCATTTCCTGATGCATCCACAATCGATGGAATGATTCTTTTTATATCCTCTATGCGGAATTTAGTTAAAGAAGAGTATGCCTCAAAGCTTCTTAAGAAGTACAGAAAGGTTCCAATTGTAACTTTAAGTGAAGTTTTGCCTGAAACACCGGCGGTTATAGTGGATAACGATAAAGGAATGAGAGAGCTTATGGAACACATGGTGGTTACTCATAGTTATAAAAGAATTGCTTTCTTAAAGGGTCCGGAAAATAATGTGGAAGCTCAAACAAGATTTGATATTTATAAGCAGGTCTTAAAAGAACACAATATTTCCTATGATGAAGAGCTTGTTTTTTGGGGTAATTTTACTTATGATTCGGGTAGAGATGCTATTAAATTTTTTCTTGATGAAAAAAAGGTTAAGATGGATGCCATTGTTGCTTCTAATGATAATATGGCGTTAGGCGCTCTTGAGGAGTTTCAACTTAGAGGTTTGTTTGCTTCTGCTTCTATTCCAATAACGGGTTATGATGACATAGATACAAGTGAGCAGGCAAACCTTACGACTGTAAGACAGCCCCTTTTCAAGCAGGGTTATATGGCTGCAGAGATACTCTACAGTATGGTAAGCAACAATAAAAGTAAAATAGAGGTTTTGAAGCTTGAACCCGAATTGATAGTAAGAGAGTCATGCGGATGCTTTTCCAGCTCGGTGAGCTCTGCTATGGTTTCTTCTCATATAAATACAGAAGATACTAAAAAAAATATTTTAGGTCATGAAAAAGAGATTATAAACGAGATAAATGGAGCGGATTTTGGAATACAAAAAAGGCTTTTACCATGGTTTAGGGACCATATTGAAGATTTGACGAGAGAATTTATAAAGGAGATTGTTGATAAAAAAGTGGGTGTTTTTTTATGGAGCTGGAAAAGACTTTTAACCTGGGCTGTTAATGAAAAACTAAATTTGAATATACTACAGGATCTAATTTCTTATTTTAGAAAACTGACACTTCAATGTTTCCATGATCTTATCAGGATTTATTATGTAGAAGATCTGTTTCATCAGGCAAGAATTATGCTTTGGGAAGTACGTCAGAAAACAGAAATAATGGCAAAGGTTATGATGCAAAGTGAAAATGAACGATTGAATGATATAGGCTCAGAGCTTTCTACAGCTTTAAATATTGAGGAGCAGATGAATATTCTGTACCAGGAGGCAATTTCACTTAAAATTGATACTTTTTATCTTTCTCTATTTAAAGATATTTCCGCACCACTTAAACTATCAACTTTGATGTTAGCCTGCATTAATGGGACAAGGATTCCAATAGAAGAAGGGGGGCAGGTTTATCCTACCCTCCAGATTATACCTCATGGCTTCTGGCCTGTTGATGATTCGGTAAATCTGGCTATTGTTGAGCTTTCACATAGAGCCCAGCCTTTTGGTTTTATTGTCTTTGACTATAAACCTGAACTCGGAATGATTTATGAAAGCCTTCGTACGAAGATAAGTATCTCCCTTGACAGTGCCATTTTGGTAGATAAAATTAGAAATCAGGCTCTTTACCTTGAGCAGGAAGTTAAACAGAGAACAAAAGATTTACAACAGGCAAATTATCAACTTGAGATTGAGATTGCGGAAAGGAAACGAGCTGAAGAAATATTGAAAAGAAGTGAGGAAAAGTATAGAGAAATGACTCTTCTATTGCCTACTATCATTTTTGAAACAGATATAGATCTTCAGTTTATTTATATAAATCGTGCCGGACTTGAGTTATTCGGGCTTACAGATACTGATGTTAAAAAAGGGGTTTCCTATCTTGATTATATACCTATGGAGGATAGAGAAAGGGTGAAGGAATACTGCACCAGAATAATTCATGGCGCACAGATGGGTTTTAATGAATTTAATCTTTTGAAAAAGGATGGCTCAAGGATTAATTTTCTGGGAAAGGCAACTCCTGTATATAGAGACAATGTACTGGAGGGGCTTTTATGGAATGTGATAGATATTCGTCCCCTTATGTCAAATATATTTATGCCAGACGATTCATACTTTGACCAATATGGTCTAAGCGATAGGGAAAAAGAAGTCTTTAAGCTACTGATACAGGGTTATAAAAATAAAGAAATAGCAGATAGACTTTTTATAACCGAAGCGACAGTCAAAGATCATGCGGGGGCGATATATGCAAAGATTGGTGTTAAGAACAGAGAAGAACTTTTTGATAAAATAAAGGATCTTCAGGTAAGTCGGTTTGGCTATCATTCCTATATTTTTTCACTCTTTGCCCGTCTTTTAAGAGAAAATTGAATTGTTTTAATAAATACTTTAAAATAAATGCTTATTTAAGTGCTTACTAAAGATTACTAATGACATTTAAGGAAGGATTAATATGGATTTTAAATTAAACAGGCTTAGCAATTTTAAAGGAAGGCAGGGACCTTTGTTATTAATAATAATGGATGGAATTGGAATTGGGAAAGATTATCCGGGAAATGCTGTGTATCTTGCAAAGAAGCCAAACTTGCAGAAGCTTTTTAGTTCTAAGCTATTTACAACACTTCAGGCTCATGGCACTGCTGTTGGGCTTCCATCAGATGAGGATATGGGAAACAGTGAGGTTGGACATAATGCTCTTGGAGCAGGTAGAGTTTTTGCCCAGGGGGCTAAAAGGGTTAATCATGCTATTCAGGATGAAAGTATATTCAGAAGTGAGACCTGGAAGAAACTTACGGAAAGATGTAAAACTGGTGGAGGTACTTTTCACTTTATAGGTCTCCTTTCTGATGGTAATGTTCATTCCCATATTGACCAGCTTTTTGCTATGATAGAGGAGTGTGTAAAAGAGGGAATAAAAAAGGTAAGAATTCATACCCTTCTTGATGGTAGGGATGTTCCTGAAAAATCGGCTTTGATATATATTGATAAACTTGAAGATTTATTGCATAGCATTAGAAATAAAAATGGTCTGGATTATAAAATAGCTTCTGGCGGTGGAAGAATGGTTACAACCATGGATAGATACTTTGCAGACTGGAGTGTTGTCAAGCGTGGATGGGATGCTCATGTGCTTGGGATAGGAAGGCAGTTTAGATCTGCCCGTGAGGCTGTGGAAACCTACTATAGGGAAGATCCCAGAATTACAGATCAATATCTTCCAGCCTTTGTTATAGCAGAGAATGGAAAGCCTGTTGGTACAATACAGGATGGGGATAGTGTTGTGTTTTTTAATTTTAGAGGTGATAGGGCAATAGAAATTTCTATGGCGTTTGAATATGATGATTTTAATGGATTTGATAGAGAGAGGCGTCCTGATGTTTTATATGCCGGTATGATGGAATATGATGGAGATTTGCATCTTCCTAAGAATTATCTCGTTTCTCCTCCTGCAATTGATAGAACTGTGAGTGAGTATCTTTGTGCTGAGGGTCTAACTTCTTTTGCTATTTCAGAGACCCAGAAGTTTGGGCATGTAACATATTTCTGGAATGGGAATAAGTCAGGGTATATTAATGAGAAGCTTGAAATATATATAGAAATACCATCCGATCGCATTCAATTTGATAAGGCTCCAAAAATGAAAGCACTGGAAATAACAGAAAAAACAATTGAAATGCTTAAATCTGGAAAGTATCAATTTGGAAGACTTAATTTTCCGAATGGAGATATGGTTGGACATACCGGGGTTGTGGAGGCAGCTATTGAAGCCGTTGAAACTGTAGATGGCTGTGTGGGGAAACTAATAGAGGTTGTTAATAGCCTTGGCGGAATTACGATAGTTACTGCTGACCATGGTAATGCAGATGAAATGTTTACGGAGAAGAATGGAAAGAGAGAGGTAAGAACTGCGCACACTTTGAACCCAGTTCCATTTGCCATTGTGGATTCAGGTTATAAAGGGGAATACAAAATGGCAGAATTACCAAAGCGCGGTCTTTCAAATGTAGCAGCAACACTCTGTAATCTTCTTGGCTATGAAAAACCAGAGGATTATGATCCTTCATTAATTGAGTTTATAGAGTAGTTAATTTCACTGTTGAAAATTTGGGTTAACATAAAGAAATGTTATAGGACTTGTACTGAGCTTGTCGAAGTAAAGAGGAGTGGAGATAGAAGTAGCACTGGCTGCGCCAGTGCTACAATACAAAAAACCCCGCTGTGGAGGGTAGAGGGTATGAACAACTTTTTTCTTTCAGTTTTCCTGTAGAATCGGGCGGAACTCCACATCCGTGTGTTCGGTAGAAAGTAATCGCACGGTGTTATTTTTTCGGCCCATCCCCGAACGAGTCGGGGACGGGTTCCCAACCGAAAAAATAACGCCGTGCTCAAAGGTAAGAGCAACACTCCGCCCTCAACGACCGCATCCTGCGGTCTTAGTAAAGGCAAGGAGGTGAAAACTGAAAGAAAAAAGTTGTTCATACACATAAGTAAAAACCACAGCGGGAATTAGGTAAAGAATAAAAAAATAAAAAGAAGAAAAACCTCCGACACCACGACATGGTTTATAGATACGGCCGTTGCCTTCTCCCCCTCTGCGGTTTTCCCCTTAAGAGCCTTTAGAATTAATGCAGAGGAAACTAAGTAACAAGAAAGGGTATTCTGCGAAGTGGATAAAGGGTAGAGGCAACACACCGCAATGGATTGCGGTTGCCTTTCGAATAAAGTCAAGGATGACGACATGAGAAAGGCATAAGTGTAAGCAGGAGGGTTTTAGTATAAAATCTAAAGAATACCAACTTAGAGTGAAGAAGGAATGAGTATAAAAGAAAACCGCAGAGGGCGGCATTTTCTTTTTGGTTACTTTTTCTTTGTTGCTGGAGACAAAGAAAAAGTAACAATCTAACCATAAATGTTATGGTTTAATAATTGGCCGATAAAGCGGTGTCGGCGACTCTTTCTTTGCACACTTTCTTTCTGGTCGTTCAGAAAGAAAGTGTGAAGGGCTCCCCCTCGGTCTTGCTCGGGGCATGCTTTTTTGGTTACTTTTTCTTTGTTGCTGTAGACAAAGAAAAAGTAACAATCTAGCCACAAATGTTGTGGTTTAATAACTGGCCGATAAAGCAACGCCGACGGCTTTTCCCTTCGGCTTTGCCTCAGGGCATGCTTTTGGTTCACTTTCTTTTGGCCGTTCAGAAAGAAAGTGAACAAGGGGTTCTTAATATCTTTTGTAAAAGGAATATTTTTTGTATTTTAAGAAAATAAATGGTAATCTCTAATAATATAAAAAAACTTTTATTCATCCCAAAGGCAACATTCGCGAATTTTGACTTTGGGGTAGGGATAATCCTTTATTTTGATATAAAAATTTTGAACAATACGATAGTAAGGGTAGGGAGTAATGCTATGATGAAAAAAAGTTTTGCTTTTTCTCTGGCAATAATTAGTTTGTTAGCTCTACTATCTTGTGAGCTTTTCTTTCCTCCTGGAATGTATCAGGGTTCGGGTAATAATGGTGTTGGTTTACCCGTAAAGGGATTTGTTGCTGCCGGTCATTATCATAGTTTTGTACTGAAGGCGGATGGTACATTATGGGCAACAGGTACTGGCAGCAGTGGGCAACTTGGTAATGGAAATAATGCTAATACCAATAAGTTTGTAGAGGTTCTTTCGGGTGTAAAGGCTATTGCTGGTGGTCTTGATCATAGTCTTGCTCTAAAAATAGATGGCACACTGTGGGCTACTGGTGCCAATAATTATGGTCAGCTTGGCACAGGAAATAATATTGGCACCAACATTTTTGTAAAGGTTTTTTCAAATGTGGAAGCTATTGCTGCCGGTGAATATTATAGTCTTGCATTAAAGATAGATGGTACATTGTGGGCTACAGGTCGTAATAATAGTGGTCAGCTTGGTACTGGGGATAACAATGATACCAATATGTTTACGCAGGTTCTTTCAGGGGTCATGGCTATAGCTGCTGGCTACTACCATAGCCTTGCAGTGAAGACAGATGGTACATTATGGGTTACAGGACAAAATGCTTCTGGACAGCTGGGTAAAGGGGATAATAATGATACTAACATGTTTACACAGGTTCTTTCTGGTGTTAGAGCTATTGCGGGTGGAGGAGGTCATACTCTGGCACTTAAAACGGATGATACATTGTGGGTTACTGGTGACAATTATTATGGACAGCTTGGAAGAGGGGATAATATTAACACAAATATGTTTGTACAGGTTCTTTCGGGTGTTAAAGCCATATCGGCTGGTAATGCCCATAGTTTTATAATAAAAACGGATGATACATTGTGGGTTACTGGTGATAATTATTATGGACAGCTTGGAAGAGGAGATAATATTAACACAAATATGTTTGTACAGGTTCTTTCGGATGTTAAAGTTATATCTGCAGGTTACTACCACAGTCTGATAATGAAAACTGATGGTACCTTCTGGGCTACAGGATACAACTTCGATGGTCAACTTGGAACGGGAGATAACACGGCTACAAATTCATTTTTAGAGGTGTTTCCATAGAAAATTTCTAGAGATAAAAGCCTCTTTCTGTATTATAGAGGCGCTGGTAGCGGCTCTTACCGTGTGGGACGGGGCGGTTAGCTGGGGCAACGGTACGAACCACTTGCAGGTTGGCACCCGTGACGACAGCAATTCGTACACCGGGACTACGGTGTCGGCTTTCGTGTTGCAAAAACAGATTCCTCAAAGGTATAACAAAGAAGTTAGAATCGGAATGACGAAAAATGGGGAATTAATGCTATTTGTCTGAAAGATTTTAGTTGAAATTATGGATTATTTTTTAGTAATATGATATTATTAGTTGGATAGTTTGCGTTTTTAAGGTGGTCTATCGGTAAAATGTTAGGCGCCAAAGACCGGTTATAAGACTAAAATAGAAAAAAGGAAACTGTGAGACTGTGGTATGAAGAGAGAAGAAATATTTAATTTGATGATAGCAAAAATTTTGATTTAATGACTTTCAGAGATTACAACATTAAAAAAGTTGTGGACGACAACGGAGTAGAAAAAGAACTTTAATGTAATGAAAAGTATTATGTACCATGTGAGATAACATGGCTTCTGCAAATGCTTGGATTTACTAAAATCGAGATTTTTGGAGCAAAGTTTGGCGCTTTTTCACGTGAAGATAAATTAACAACCGAAGATTATGAAATGCTGGTAATTGCAGAAAGATAATAAGGACAAAAAGCAATTCCGAGGGGTTCTTATTATGAAAGTTCTATTTGTCGGTGGAAGTGGAAATATCTCTCTTGACTGTACAAAAGAAGCTTTAAGAAGAGGATTTGAAGTTTATCATCTTAATAGAGGTAACAGAAGTTCGCTTGTACCTAAGGAGGTTAATCAAATCACAGGGGATATTCGCAAGCCGGACGAAGTTAAGAAACTTCTGAAAGGTATGAAGTTTGATGCTGTGGCTGATTTTATTGCATTTGTGCCAGATCATATTAAGGTGGATATGGAGATTTTTTCTGGTATGACCAATCAATTTATATTTATAAGCTCTGCTTCTGTTTATCATAAACCACCTGTACATTATATAATTACAGAATCAACCCTTGCGCATAATCCTTACTGGAAATATTCAAGTGATAAAATTGATTGTGAAGAGCTGCTTGTAAAAGCATATAGAGAAAAGGGATTTCCGGTTACAATAGTCCGTCCTTCTCATACCTATTGTGAGCGATGGATACCTCTTGCTTTAGAATCAGCAGATTTTACAATACCTAAAAGGATTATTGATGGAAGAGAAGTGATTATTCACGGGGATGGAGAAACTTTATGGACATTGACTCATTCAGAAGATTTTGCAAAAGGGTTTGTAGGTTTGATAGACAATGTCCATGCTATTGGTGAAACCTTTCATATTACATCGGATGAAGCATTAAGCTGGAATCAAATTCATAGAATGGCTGCAGAAGCTCTTGGTATGGAATTAAAGCCTGTTTATATTACTTCGGAATTTATTTACAAAATGTTTCCGGAAATAGGAGATGGGCTTGTTGGGGATAAAACATATTGTGCGGTTTTTGATAATTCAAAAATAAAGAGGGTTGTGCCTGATTTCAAAGCTACAATAAGCTTTAAGGAAGGGATACGCAGATCGGTGCGTTGGTATGATGAACATCCTGAAGCAAAAAAGAATATAAATCCGAAGCTTGATAAGGCAATTGACGATATTATATCCGCATGGAGAAATGGTAAAAGGCTACCTTGAATAATGAAGAGTTACACCTGTATAGCTTAGGTGAAATCCAGCATTTTCCGCAGCCTGAATAAGTGTATCGTTGTCAGCGCTTATCCATAGTTCTAACAAACAGCAGTTTTCTATACGATTTGGAATATCCTTTAATAAAGCACACTGAATTTCAAGTGGATTTGAATCCTCCAGCGAAATAACATCAAGTACTTTATAAACCTCTCTATCTGTTTGTAAGGTTTTTTCACCTATGCTATCCCTGGTTATGTGAATCATACCTGTAATTTGCCCATTTTTGATATACTGGAAAGCGAAAGATTTTCCTTTCAATAAGCTCCTTCTCATATTTTCCACAAGATAATTTCTTAGTTTTTGGTGATCTATTTCACTTTCTTTAAAAAGCGAGATGGGGCGATTTATATATGGTATAAATAGTTCAAGTGCATTATAATTAAAAGGAATTATACTGGGATTGGGTAACTGTTTTATGAGAGAATTTGTATAGAGACGATATATGTGCCAGCCCATTTTTATATGAAAACGTCGTGATTCGTAAAGGCGAATGGCGGGGAGATTGTAAATATCTGTGCCAACAGTTACTATATCTGCTCCCTCGCCAAGAAGTTCAGAGAGTGCAAGAAAAACAAGGTATTTTCCAACCCCTTTTTGTCTGTATGCTTTATCTACAGAGAGTAATAGGATACTACCTATGTTTTTTCCTATAGCCTGAGAAATGGGGCGATTAAAACCGTATGTTATGAATCCTACAATCTGGCTTTCTTCTTCTGCTACCATAGTACGGGATGAAGGGCTTTTTATCATGTCGGCAGCAAAAGCAGGATATACAGACGAACTTATATCTTTAAGTCTTTTATCAAAAGCAAAAGGAGAAAATTCAAATTCACGAGATAATTCTAAAAGTCGCTCGAAATCTTCTGATAGAGATCTTCGGAAAGTCATATCTAATTATACCCTGTTTTATTCATAAAGCAAGATAAAAAATAAATCATATTTGCTATTTTCGGAATTTGAGTTATTAAACTTGTGGAGAATCTTAAAAAGAGGATGTTTTGATTTATTTCTTTCTTTGATTTATAATTATTCCTTAATCGGGTCAGAATGGGGAAGAACTTATGTCATTTTACGACAAATATTATCACAGAATGCCTGATGGTACTGTTAAGCAGATTAATCCATATAATGGTACGGAGGTATGGTGTGTTGAGGAAAGGCGAAGGGGCTTTTTTATAAATAATCAGCCAAAGGATTTAATTCCTCTTGAAAAGAGAAGCCCGGAGGATTACTGTCACTTCTGCAGTGCAAATACATTCTACTGTACGCCTGAAAAGGCAAGGCTTTTCAGGGATAAAAAAGGGCACTGGAAGAAAAGATATAGAATACCTCCCGAAGAGCTTGATAAAAGTTTTGTTGACTTTAGAAGGGTAGGGAATCTGTTTGAAATAGTTACCTATGATTATTGGGCAAAAAACTATCATTACAAAATGAATAAGGTTTGTCGGCAGTGGAAAGATAGTTATCTTAGTTCAAAGATAGGTATGGAGCATGCTCTTAATGTTCTTGAGCTTAAGCTTAGAAAGATAGATATTGATTTTGATAAGCTTACAATGGAGGAGAAGATAGAAAGGATGAATCCTTTCTTCGGTGGTTGTCACGACATAATAATAGGCGGAAGACATTACAAGGATGGCGCAAAATATACACATGAATTATGTTCCTCAGGAGAGCTTTCACAGGAAGAACATTTTCAGTACATTAAGTTTACTGTTGAAAGTCTTAGGGATATATTTGAGCAGAACCCATTCATACGCTATATAAGTGTGTTTCAGAATTGGCTACGTCCTGCAGGGGCCTCATTCGATCATCTTCATAAGCAGCTTGTTGGTCTTGATGAATGGGGTGTTCAGATGGAAAGAGAAATTGTGGAAGTAATAAAAAATCCAAATCTATACAATGAATTTTCTATAAACTTTGGAATTTATAATTCCCTGCTTATTGCTGAGAATGATACTGCTATAGCTGTTTCTGAAATAGGGCACAGATTTCCAACAATAACAATTTATTCCAAGAGTGAAAAAAGCCGTATATTTGAAATGGAAGAAGAAGAAATTAAGGGGATGAGCGATTTGCTTCATGCTGTTCATGTTGTTATAACAAGTCAGACTACATGCAATGAGGAATGGTACTATGCTCCTTTTGATTCTGTGTATTCTATTCCATGGCACATTTGTGTCAAGCTAAGGGTTACCACGCCTGCAGGGTTCGAAGGAAATACAAAGATATATATTAACCCTATTCATCCACAAAAACTTGCTTCAGAAATGATTGAGCTTATGAAAAAGAAAAGGGCTCAAGGGCTAATATGTAAGGATATAAGAATAGGTAAGGAAATAAAAAAGAAGCCAAATATGCTTCAGTATTACAAAGGAAATATAAAAAGAAAATAAATCATGATGACTCTCTATGAAAAGAGAATGATAAGACAAGGAATTTTTTAGTAAGTTATGACTATTTCCGATATAATTAAATGCCATATTTAATAAAGAGGACAGGGGAGTTTATATGGCTTTCTTAGAATTTCAGGTTTCTACTAACATTATTTGTGGAGCAGATAGCATTCAACGCCTTTCCGAATTAGCCTGTCCAAAGGGAGAAAAAGTTGTAATAATTGCCGAAAAAAAGGCATCCGAGATGGGGCTTACAGCTAAAGTGAAAAGGAATCTGGAAGGCTATGCTTATGATGTTATAGTCTATGAAATTCCAACCAATGCAAATACAAAAGAGCTCTTTGAAGGGGTTAATCTTGTAAAAAGCAGTCGGGCGGATGTTGTTGTAGGAGTTGGTGGGGAAAATCCTCTTTCAGTGGCAAAGTGCATAGCTCAGTTCAGTACCCAGGAGATTTCCAAAGAAGATCAGAATAGTCATAGGAGATTGACCTTTAAAAAAGTTAGATACATCGAAGTACCTACTATACAGTCAATTTCCTGGGGATTGCTTCCTGTTACATATGTAATAGATGAAACAGATAACACAAAAAAACCCTATGTGGATAAGGAGTCCTGTGCGGAAGCACTTGTAATAGATCCGGCTATTACAGAGGAGGTTCCACTTAACGATTTAATTTATTCCAGTCTTGAAACAATAGCATATTCTTTTGATGCATATATATCAAAGAAATCAAATCCAATTTCCGATTGTCTTAGTCTTAAGGCTATAGAATACCTTAGTGTTAATCTCAAGAGACTTGTTCTTGAGCCTGCAAATACAAAAATAAAGGGAAATCTAAGCATAGGGGCGCTTTTAGCCTCTCTTTCTATATATTCGTCTTCCCTTGGCATGTCAGCTGCCTGTGCTATGGGATTGGATGCAGCATCCAGTACTTCACAACAAGTTATATCCGGAGTACTTCTTCCACACATTATGGAGTTTAATTTGACAGCATCTGCAAATAAGTTTATTCAAATTGCCATGGCACTGGGCGAGAAGGTAGCAGATATTACTGTTATTGAAGCGGCTATTATGGCCATTGAATCCATAAGAAGACTTATGATAGATCTTCATATTCCACAAAGGCTTTCGGAATATCAGATAACGAGTGAAATTATAGATAAAGCAGCCAAGATAGGTTCTCAATATGATTTTCTGGCCTACATTCCAAGACCAGCCGGAAGGAACGAAATTCATGAAATCTTTTCTGCTGCCTTGTAGGGGGAATAAATGGCAGTGGAAATAAAAGACCTGCAGGCAATCTTAGATATAAATAGAAAGATTAATTCGATAGAAGATGTTAGAGTTATTCTTAACGATATATCAGAGTATTCCTGCCAGTTATTAAATGCAGAAGGAGCCTCTATTCTTCTTGTTGATCCAGATACAGAAAATTTATATTTTGAGGCGGCTTCTGGAGAGAGTTCCGATGCTCTTTATGATGTGGTTGTGCCAAAAGGTAGGGGTATAGCAGGTTATGCTGCAGAACAAAAAAAACATATTATTGTTTATGATGCGCAGAATGACAAAAGATTCTACAAAGAAGTTGATGAGAAAACAAATCTAAAAACAAAAAGCCTCCTTGCAATGCCCTTAATTCATAATGAAAAAGTTATTGGTGTTATTGAGGTTATCAATCCTGCAGAGGGAGTTTTTACAGAAGATGATGTAATTTTGTTAAGACAATTTGCGGAACAGGCAGCCACAGCAATAGCAAATGCGTTGCTTTATAAAACACTTCAGAATAGAGCTAAAGAGCTTGAATATTTATATCAAATCAGCAATTTGACCAACATGACTTATGACAGAAAAGTATTGTTTGGAAAGGTGGTTGAACTACTTGCAAAGATATTTAATTCCAAACGTGTTTCAATTATGCTTGTTGATGAAGAGAATGGAAAGTTTTATATAGAAAGTGCACTTGGATTACCTCCTGCTGTACTGGAAAATAAAGAAATCAGTATGGATGATGATAAAATATCCTGTCGTGCATTGAAAGTTGGAAAAACTATTTATTCCAATGATATAGAAAGGGATGGAGTTGGAAGGAATAAACGGTTGCGATATAAGTGTGGTAGTTTTGTATGTACTCCGATTAAGATAAAGAATTTTAATGTGGGTGTTATAAACATCTCCGAACCACACAGGGGCTTTCGATATACCCCAGAGATGATAAAAACCCTTCAAACTATAGCAAACCAGGTTGGGCAGAGCTATGAGAGTATTTTAAGCTATAATCAAAGGATTGAGACGGAGAAGATAAGAAAAGAGATGGATATAATGAAGATGATACAAACAGCACTTCTTGTAAAAAACTTCAGTGATTTTAAAAATGTTTCAATATATGCGAGGATGAAGGCAGCAGAGATAGTTGGAGGTGATTTTTACGATGTATATCAGCTTTCACCGGGAAAGATTGGTTTTGCAATAGGGGATGTCTCAGGTAAGGGGCTTCCAGCATCCCTGTATATGGCCGTTTCAAGAAGTGTGTTAAAATCCTACGCCCATCATGTTGGAAAAAGCCATCGAGTCTTAGAGTATGCCAATGATATTCTTGTTGATGATTCAAGGGTTGGAATGTTTGTTACGATGTTTTATGGTATTTTCGATGTCAATCACAGGATAATAGAATATGCTAATGCAGGACATAATCTTCAGTATGTTTATAGACCTTCAAAGGACAAACTTTATGCTCTCTCTACAAAAGGTATTCCTGTTGGTATATCCAAGAGAGAGCATTATGTCTCTGCAAGAATTCAGCTTGAATCGGGAGATATTGTTATTTGCTTTACGGATGGTATAATTGATGCTGTAAATAAAGAGGGGGAAAACTTTGGTTTCAAAAGGCTTGAGAATATAATAAAGAAATATTCGCCGTTGAGTGCTACAGTAATTGTAAATTCTATATTTAGAGAAGTTGAGGATTGGGCTGCAGGAGCAAAACAATGGGACGATATGACGCTTCTGGTTTTGAAGGTTCCATGATTAAAGCAGTTATTTCAGATTCTATAATAAACTATGGACCTACGAAAGGAATTGTTGCAGGTACTACTTTAAAAGGAATGAATTACGCAATTCATAGTTCAAAATCTCCGACTTTTATTAAAGAAGCTATTGCGCAAAGGGACAAACTTGTTAATGAACTTGGCTTTTATGATCTGATAACCCTTAAACAGATACATTCCAGTCGAATTTATGTTATCAATAACAAAAATAAGAGAAAGTTTTTAGACTGTAATGTAAAAGGGGATGGGCTGCTTACTAATATGAAAAACACGCTGATTGGTGTTTTAACTGCTGATTGTATTCCCTTGTTTTATTTTGATATGGATGGTAGCTTTGTCGGTATTGCTCATGCAGGATGGCGTGGGGTAAAGAAAAGAATACATAAAAGAATGCTTGATCTTATTTACAGAAATTATGGGGCAAAAGTAGGGGATGTTATTGTTGTTATAGGTCCGCATATTCGTGGATGCTGTTATGAGGTACAGAAAGATATGTATGGCAAAGTAGATAAGGATTTTATTCAGGAGAGAGATAGCAGGTTATACCTTGGACTTGAAGATATTGTTATTAGAGATTTAATGAACTCCGGAATTCAGGGTGTTAATATTAATAGATATTCTTTCTGTACTTATTGTTCTGAAAACCCATCTTTCTATTCATATCGAAAAGGGGATATTGAAGAAAGAATGCTCTCTTTTATTGGAAGAAAAGGTTAAACCTTTATGTCTTAATATTGTATTCTTCAATTTTACTTCTAAGAGTGTTACGATTAATTCCAAGAAATTCAGCTGTCTTTACCTTATTGCGCTTGTTATGAATCAGTGATTTTAAGACCAATTCCTTCTCGATATGTCCGATTATTTTTTTGTATAACTTGCCATTGTAAACCGGATTTTTAATAAAATTTTCAATCCATTTGCTTATATGAATATCCGGGACCTCCTCAATGTCCATAAGAAAAGGCGGAAGATTTCCTATTTCTATAGTATTTCCTCGGCAAAGGAGTACGGCCCTCTCTATGATATTTTCCAGTTCTCTTACATTCCCGGGCCAGTTATATCCCTGAAGTACTCTTAAAGCCTCCTGTGATATACCATAAACATTTTTATTGTCTCTCTGGGTATACTTTTTTATAAAATGATTTACAAGAAGAGGAATATCATCCTTTCTTTCTCGAAGAGGTGGTATTTTTATTTCAATAACATTGAGGCGATAGTAAAGGTCTTCGCGAAATTTTCCTTCTTTAATAAGTTTGTCAAGATCTTTATTAGTTGCAGATATAATGCGAATATCTATCTTTATTTTTACCTCACTACCAATTGGTTCAATTTCTCTTTCCTGAATAGCACGGAGCAACTTTGCCTGAAGGTAAAGAGGCATATCTCCTATTTCATCAAGGAAGATTGTACCACCATTGGCTATTTGAAATTTTCCCTTTCTGTCAGCTATGGCCCCCGTAAAGGCTCCTTTTTTGTAGCCAAAGAGCTCTGATTCAAGAAGTGTTTCAGGAATAGAGGCACAATTTATACTAACAAAAGGAGCTTCCCGCCTGCTACTTCCAACATGAATTGCCTGTGCAACAAGCTCTTTACCGGTTCCACTTTCTCCAAGAATCAGGATAGAAGAATTGCTGTCGGAAACAGTTCTTATTAACTCAAACACATCAAGCATTGCCTTACTCTTGCCAATAATGTTATCCACGGCAAAACTTTTCTGGAGCTCTTTTTTTAGATTTATATTCTCAGAAATAAGGTTTTCCTTTTCTTTCAGGATTCTTTCCCATGATTTAACCTTATTTGCTATTACATTTGCAATTAAGGTCATAAGATCCTCTTCATCTTGTAAAAGCTCTTTAGTTTCAAATCTTTTTTCAATAGCAAGCACCCCAACAACAATTCCCTCTATCTTTATAGGAACGGCTATGAAGGCAATTGCTACATTTTTGTCTCTTTTTATTTCCATTCTATTTAGAAACATAGGTTCGGCGTTTATATCGGGTATGGATATGGGTTTTCCACTTTCTACCACCTTTCCGACAACTCCCTCTCCAACTGTATAGATTCCTTTTGACATTTCTTCGTCTGTAACATTATATGCATTGTAAACTGATAACTTGTTGGGCTCATTCTTTTCAAATAAAACAAGAATTCCACGGTGAATATCAAGGTTCTCTGCCATTTTTTTCATGACTATTTCAAAGGAATCAGAGAGTTCGTATATTTTCTCTATGCTTTCTACAATGTCCAGAAGGAGATCCCTCTGTTTTATTTTTCTTTTCAGTTCCTGATATAGGTTTGTGCGAATCAATATCTGGGCGGCCTGATTAGAGATAGTCTGAAGTAATTCCACATCATCCTCAGTGAAGGCATTTTTTCTTGCACTATCAACATTAACAACACCGATAATTTGTCCATGGATACTTAATGGAACAGTCAGTTCGGATTGTATATCCTTTCTTACAGGAATGTAAACGGGTTCCATAGAAACATCATTTACTAATCTTGGGATACCGTCCTGAAAAACGGTACCGGTTAACCCCTCTCCAACCATGATTGGGGTTTTGCTTATGATTTCTTCGTCAAGACCCTTAAATACTTCATAACGTAAGTACTTAGAATCTGGATCCTTAATCATAATTGAACCACTATCTGCTCCTGTAAGCGCTATGCATTTATCGAGCATAAGCTTAAGTAGTTCTCTGGAATCCTGCGTTTCGTTCATTGCGGTGGTTAGATATTGTATAAGCTTTAGCCTTTTTATTTTTTCCTCAAGTTCTTTGGTATAATTATCATTCATATTTTCCTACCTATATGACTATATTTTAGTCACTATTATAAAAAGTGTATAAAATATAGTCAAGTTTTAAAATAAATTTTCCTTTGACTTTTAATACAATTAATTTAATTTATTGATTTGTAAGGATTTATGAAAAATCTGATTATGCGTATTTTTTGGCATATTAGTTGCCCATAGCTGGTATAGACCACAGCAGGAATAAAGTAGCACTGGCTTGCCAGCCAGTGCTACAATACAAAAACCCCCGCTGTGGAGGGTAGATGGTCATTGTCATCATCTTTCCTTTCCTCAGGTCTTGCTCAGAAGTAAGAGCACGGAAAATCTACCCTCGCACATTCGGCGTCGTGCCTCATGTGCTCGGGGCGAAATGCATCCTGCATTTCTTGGCATAATGGCGGGTAAGATTTTCCTGTAGGTGCAAATCGATGTTATGATAAAAGTCAAGGTAAAATTGACAGGGTAAGGAAGATGGTAGTAAAATCTGTCTCAAGAATACTTCAAAGGGTATTTAAAAGACAGAAGAAGGCTGAATGTCTTGCTG
>Ga0315298_1001101_pt1 | contig 50812 bp, 46 predicted proteins | sample WHS_1_MG_FD_203077 | JGI IMG/M metagenome (GOLD analysis project Ga0315298, IMG submission 203077) | Extremophilic microbial mat communities from Washburn Hot Springs, YNP, Wyoming, USA - WHS_1_MG | ecosystem: Environmental > Aquatic > Thermal springs > Hot (42-90C) | place: USA: Wyoming...
ATTTACAATATGCTTAAAAGAGAACAATATTTCTACTACATGGATAAAGGGTGCTATGAAGAAAAAATAAAGGAATACGAAAATTTTTTGAAAAAAGTAGCGTAAAAACCTTGACTTTTATCATAGACGCAAAACATTCGACGGAAAGATGATGACAATGACCGGAAGTAAAAACCACAGTGTGGGTTATTGGGTAGAGGAGATAAAAAATAAAAAAAGAAAAAAATCCGACACCGCGACATGGTTATAGTAATTTGTGCTTAGATAAAGCATTGATTATAGACAAAGCGTGTTAACCGCTATTACAGAAAGGAGAAGTTTACCACGCCGTAAAGGACTACGGCGGGGCTTTTGAATCAGCACAGGATGTGATGATGAAAAAGCCATGTAGTAAATAGGCAAGGTAAAAATAAAGTATTGAGGTTAACACCATTGGTATAGAGGAAGAACTGGCCGATAAAGCGGTGTCGGCGATTCTTTCTTTGCTTACTTTCTTTCTCATCGCTGAGAAAGAAAGTAAGATAAGTTTTCCCTTGACCCCGCTCGGGGCAGGCTTTTTTGGTTACTTTTTCTTTGTTGCTGGAGACAAAGAAAAAGTAACAATCTAACCACAAATGTTGTGGTTTAATGATTGGCCGATAAAGCAACGCCGACGGCTTTTCCCTTCGGCTTTGCCTCAGGGCAGGCTTTCGGTTCACTTTCTTTTGGCCGTTCAAAAGAAAGTGAACATGAGGTTTTACTTTCTGGTCGTTCAGAAAGAAAGTGTGAAGGTTTTTTTCACCGCTCCCGAGCCTGAGCAGTTGCATTGCAAACTTTGCGTAGCGTGGGCGGGCGGGTTTTCTTTCGGTTACCTTTCTTTTGCCCGGACAAAAGAAAGGTAACATAGGGTTTATAACTCTTTTCCCACAAAAAGTATGAGGTGAGAGACAGTGGGAAGGAATAGGATAACGGGGAAAGGAACGGCCTTTTAAGACTTATTTTGAATTGAGAGAGGTTAAATATGGATTACAAGATTAAAGATATTTCTCTTGCTGAATGGGGCAGGAAAGAGATTGAGATAGCAGAAAAGGAAATGCCAGGGCTTATGGCAATAAGAGAAAAGTATTCTGAAGAAAAGCCACTTGCAGGCGTTAGAATTTCCGGGTCTCTACATATGACTATTCAAACAGCGGTCTTGATAGAAACGCTTGTTAAATTAGGTGCAGATGTAAGATGGGCAAGCTGTAATATATTTTCTACGCAGGACCATGCCGCTGCAGCAATAGCAAAAACTGGCATTCCTGTTTTTGCCTGGAAGGGGGAAACCCTTGAGGAATACTGGTGGTGTACAAAACAGGCTTTAACATTTCCCGGCGGGAGGGGACCAAACCAGGTTGTGGATGATGGAGGGGATGCCACTCTTTTAATTCACCTTGGTTACAGGGCAGAGGATAAGCCAGAAATTCTTGAAAAAAAGCCTTCAAATAAAGAAGAAGGGGTTATATTGAATCTTCTTAAAGAAACACTTAAAAATGAGCCCGATTTCTGGCACAATGTTGTTAAAGAATGGAATGGTGTTTCCGAGGAAACAACCACAGGGGTGCATCGCCTTTATCAGATGATGGAGAAAGGGGAGCTTTTAGTACCTGCAATTAATGTAAACGATTCTGTTACAAAGTCGAAGTTTGATAACCTGTATGGCTGTCGCCATTCTCTTGTGGATGGATTAAACCGTGCGATGGATGTTATGCTTGCTGGAAAGGTTGCTGTTGTTTGTGGGTATGGGGATGTTGGCAAGGGTTCTGCTCAATCTCTTCGAGGACAGGGAGCTAGAGTTGTTATTACTGAAATCGATCCAATCTGTGCTCTACAAGCAGCAATGGAAGGATATCAGGTTGCCACTGTTGAAGATACCCTTGGGTGGGCTGATATTTATGTTACGGCTACAGGAAATTGTGATGTTATTACACTTGAGCATATGAAAAAGATGAAAGATCAGGCAATAGTTTGCAATATTGGACATTTTGACAATGAAATTCAAGTTGACAGGCTTAATAATGAGCCGGGTGTAAAAAAGATCAATATAAAGCCACAGGTGGATAAATACATCTTTCCTGATGGGCATGAAATATATCTCCTTGCAGAAGGAAGGCTTGTTAATCTCGGATGCGCCACAGGACACCCATCCTTTGTTATGTCAAACTCCTTTACAAACCAGACCCTTGCACAGATAGATTTATGGAAAAACAAAGGAAAATATAAGGTGGGAGTTTACAGGCTTCCGAAACATCTTGATGAAGAAGTGGCAAGACTTCATCTTGAAAAGATTGGAGCAAAGCTAACCAAACTAACCCAAAGGCAGGCGGACTATATCGGCGTAAAGGTAGAGGGACCTTATAAGTCGGAGCATTATAGGTATTAGGATATTATTTTCTTACTATAGAGATATTCTCTCGCAACTCAGTCGCCTTTCAGTTACAGATGATGAAGCCTTAAACACATCTGACAGCTTATTAATTATGGTTATCATTCCCATTGCTGGATTAATAGAAATGTCATCTATGACTATAGGATCACTTCTAATTAGTTTAATAAATTCTTGATAAAGCTTGATACTGGGTACCAATAGATATCCGGCAAATTGATTTGCCTGCCATTCAAATTTTGCATAATTTGTGTCATCTATTAGTTTTATAAAGTTAATATACTCTTTAAAGCTATTAAAAGAAGCATCCTGATAAATATAATCGTGCAAATGGTAATGTCCTAATTCATGAGCAATGGCATATCTGTATTTTTTTTACACTTGGGTTTTCATCGACATTATAGTAGTAAAATGTGTTTGTCAATCCACTTTACTTTTTTCGGTTGGTTTGCCATTATTAACTCCTTCTTTTATTTTATTAAATAATTCTCTTAAGTCTTGCTCTGTGGCTCGTCCACCACCTATTGTCCTGAAAAAGATAGGCATCATATTAACAAAGATAATTAATACATTTAAAGCCATTCGACAGCTTTACTTTTCTGTCTTCTTTCATTAAAATAAATAATCTTTGTTGGAATTATTGCTTTACTGTTTCAGGAGAGTAAGGAATGACCGAGAAGGAAAAGAAATGGCTTGAGGAAGAGGCTAAGAAATTAAGAAGGGATATTATCCTTATGCTTGCCGAGGCTAATTCGGGACACCCTGGTGGTTCGCTTTCAGCCATAGATGTAATAGCATATTTGTTCTTAAAAGTAATGAAGTATAATCCTGCCGAACCTCTATGGGAAGACAGGGATAGGTTTGTTTTATCAAAAGGTCATGCAGCACCTGCACTTTATGTTGTTCTTGCTTCTGCGGGGTATTTTTCAAGAAAGCTTTTAAAAACTTTGCGAAAACTTGGTAGTCCTCTTCAGGGACATCCGGATTCAAGAAAGCTTCCTGGCGTTGAAAGCTCGACGGGTTCGCTAGGGCAAGGGCTTTCTGTCGCCGGGGGTATTGCTCTTTCTGGAAAGCTGGATAAAAAGGATTATAATGTTTATGTTATGGCAGGGGATGGGGAGATTCAGGAAGGCCAGATATGGGAAGCTGCAATGGCTATCTCACATTATAAGCTGGATAATCTATGCCTTTTTGTTGATAATAATGGACTCCAGATAGATGGCCTTGTTGAAGATGTTATGAATGTTAATCCTATAGCAGAGAAGTTTGAAGCCTTTAACTGGAATACAATGGAGATAGATGGCCATAATTTTGATGATATCGAAAAAGCTATCAGCTTTTTTAAATCAAATAAAGGAAGTGGAAAACCCACGGCAATAGTTTCGCATACAGTAAAAGGGAAATGCATTTCCTTTATGGAGCATAAAGCGGAGTGGCATGGGGTTGCTCCAACAAAGGAACAGGCAATGAAGGCTATGGAAGAGCTTGGTTGTGTTGAAAGCCTTGAAGATTGGCTGGAGGATAATACATGGGGAAAGTAGAGATGCAGGCAAGCAGAGACTATTATGGCAGGACGCTTGTTGAACTTGGGAAAGAAAATAAAAATATTGTAGTTCTTGACGCGGATTTATCACAGTCAACCAGAACCTGTATTTTTCAAAAAGAATTTCCGGATAGATTTTTTAATTTTGGCGTTGCAGAGTGTAATATGATTGGTTTTGCTGCAGGACTTGCTTTATCAGGAAAAATCGTATTTGTAAGTAGCTTTGCAATGTTTTCTGTCTTAAGGCCGCTTGAGCAGATTCGTAATTCAATAGCTGCTCAAAATCTTAATGTGAAGATAGTGGCATCTCATGCGGGAATTTCTGTTGGGGAGGATGGCCTTTCTCATCAGACAGTAGAAGATATTGCCATTATGCGTTCAATACCCAATATGCAGGTTTTTGTTCCTGCAGATGCTGTTTCTACAGTAAAGATTGTTAAAGAAGCGGTGCGTATTAACGGACCTGTGTATATCCGCTTAACTCGTCCAAAGACTCCTGTTATCTATGATGAAAGCTATTCTTTTCAAAGGGGTAAAGCTAATATAATAAAGGAGAGTGCGAAGGCAGATATAGCCCTTGTAGCTACCGGTCTTATGGTTAATGAGGCATTAAAGGTATCAAAAATGCTTGAGGAGGATGGATATTCTACTACTGTTGCAGATTTTGCCTCTATTAAGCCCATAGATAGAGAAACACTGGTAAGAATAGCAAAATCTTCAAGGGCACTTGTAACCATTGAAGAGCATTCTGTAATAGGTGGACTGGGCAGTGCTGTTTGTGAGATTTTATCCGAAGAATATCCAGTGCGTGTTATGAGAGTTGGTATTATGGATGTTTTTGGTGAGTCGGGTACTACTGATAATTTGTTTAAGCATTTTGGATTAACCGCAGAGGATATATATAGAAAGATACTGAAACAAAAACTCTTGTAAGGTTAAAGGGGGAGTAATTGTGAAAGGAAATAGGTTTTTTTTAATTCGCATTCTGGAAGTTTTAACCCGCCGTATTAAAACAAAGGTTGTAGTGTTTGAGATATTTATCATACTTTTTGTTTCTCTCTCAATTGGATATATAGTGGTTTACTATATGGGACAAACCTTAACAGAAAAGGCACATCAATTTTCCGAAAGAATTGTTCGAGATCTTGCAAAGTCAATAGAGTACAACTATATTTCTTTGCCCGCCGTTGATGAGGCAGTGAATGCTTTTTCCGGTACAAAGGGGATACTTTACCTTGGATATCATGGTTATATTATCTCGAAGGATTTGAAAAAGGTGGATATTTATATTGGACAGAATATTACAAACCTTACCCAGAGGGAATTGGATTTAATTTTTAAAGATATTAACGGTTTTACAAAGAGTAAAGAGACTATAGCTTATTCTAAGAATCTTGGGCAGTATATATGGAGTCATATTACTCTTCTCTGGAATATCGGGGTAGATTTTTTTGAGAGGACCTTTTTTAAGAACAACTCGGTTAAAGAAAAATCCAGAAGAAATTTGACCAGGCTTGGACCGGAGTATTTTGAATACTACATGCCTGTTGTAATTGAGACAGGCAAGACACAGAAAAAAATCGGTAATGTTTTGATGCGATATTCTGTTGCTATAATAAAGGAAGAGATAGAAAGGGTGACCTTTTTAATTGAAGTGATAACCGCTGTAGTAGTCGTAATAGGTATATATATATCAATTGGTGGAGCAAATTCCATTGTGCGTCCCATTGTTAGATTAACGAATATAGTACAGCGCTTTGGAGAGGGTGATCTTACAGTAAGAGCCAATATGCCTGTAAAGGATGAAATAGGTGTTCTGGCAAATGCTTTTGACAGAATGATGATTTCGATTCGCGAAAAGTTAGAAATGCAAAAGTTTGTGTCTGATTCAACCGTTAAGATGATTAAAAAGAGCGTTACAGAGTATGATGCTGGCAGTATTGGAAAAGAAAGGGTTACAGAAAGAAAGGTGGTTACGCTTTTCTTTTCTGACATAAGAGGCTTTACCTCTATGAGTGAGAAAATGGATCCTAAGGCTGTTGTTGATATGCTTAATGAGTATCTTGATGTGCAGAGTAATATTATAAAGAACTATGGTGGTGACATAGATAAATTCGTGGGCGATGAAATAGTGGCTGTTTTTGAATCGGAGAATATGTGCAGGGATGCTATTAGTGCTGCTATTGAAGCACAAAAGAAAATAGGTGAAATGAATCGAAAGAGAATGGAAAGAAATCTGGAGCCTGTGAAAATAGGAATTGGGATAAATACGGGGGAAGTGGTAAAGGGTAGCATTGGTTCTCATGAAAGAATGGATTTTACCGTAATCGGGGATAATGTTAACCTTGCCTCAAGGCTTTGCAGCGTAGCAGGAGGTGGAGAAATAATTATATCGCGAAGTGTATATGATAAGCTTGATAAAGAGAGTCGTGCTAATATAAAACCTATGCGTCCAATCAGGGTAAAGGGAAAACTTCGACCGGTAGAGGTTTATAGAGTTGAGTACTAGGTATATCTCTAATAGTTATAATGATACTATTCTTTTTGCAAAAAGGTTCGCGAAGCGAATTTCTGAAGATGATCTTTCGAAAGGAAAAATATTTCTTTTGAAGGGAGAGCTTGGAGCAGGAAAGACTGCTTTTGTAAGGGGTTTTGCTAGCTACTGGAAAATCGATGAACAGGTGGTGAGTCCAACTTTTACGATAGTGAATGAGTATAAAAATGATAAGGTAAAAATAAGTCATATAGATTTATACAGGCTTTCTTTCAGCGAAGAAGTAGAAGAACTTGGACTTCTAGACATTATAGAAGAAAGTAATTACTCTTTTATAGAATGGCCTGAGAAGGCTATAGGTTTGTTGAAGGAAGCAATGTATACTACAATTAAAATAACATTAGGGAAAGATGAAAGTGAAAGAATAATAGAAATAAAGTAATGTTAGGTAGTAAAAACACAATATAATAGTATGGGGGTAATATCCAAAGTTTTATAAAACTTTTACTGAGCTTGTAGAAGTAAAGAGAAGCAGAGATAAAAGTAGCACTGGCTGCGCCAGTGCTACAATGCAAAAACCCCGCTGTGGAGGGTAGAGGGTATGAACAACTTTTTTCTTTCAGTTTTCCTATAGAATCGGGCGGAACTCCACATCCGTGTGTTCGGTAGAAAGTAATCGCACGGTGTTATTTTTTCGGCCCATCCCCGAACGAGTCGGGGACGGGTTCCCAACCGAAAAAATAACACCGTGCTCAATGGTAAAAGCAACACTCCGCCCTCAACGACCGCATCCTGTGGTCTTGGTAAAGGCGAGGAGGTGAAAACTGAAAGAAAAAAGTTGTTCATACGCATAGGTATAGACCACAGCGTGGGTTATGTAGGTAAAGGAAATAAAAAAATAAAAAAGAAGAAAAAACCGACACCGCGTCACGGATATAGTAATTTGTGTTTAGAGGAAGCATTGATTATATACAAAGTGTGTTAACCGCTATTACACAAAGGAGAAGTTTACCACGCCGTAAAGGACTACGGCGGGGCTTTTGAATCAGCACAGGATGTGATGATGAAAAAGCCATACAGCAGAGAAGGAAGGTGGAAATAAAGTATTGAGGTTAGCACCATTGGTATAGAGGAAGAATCGGCCGATAAAGCGGTGTCGGCGACTCTTTCTTTGCACACTTTCTTTCTGGTCGTTCAGAAAGAAAGTGTGAAGGGCTTCCCCCTCGGTCTTGCTCGGGGCGAAATGCATCCTGCATTTCTTGGCGTAATGGTGGGTAGGATTTTCCTGTAGGTGCAAGCGCAAGACATTCGACGGAAAGATGATGACAATGACCAGAAGTATAAGCCACAGCGGGGATTATTGAATAGAGGAAATAAAAAATGAAAAAAGAAAAAAAACCGACACCGCGATCCGGTTATAGTAATTTGTGTTTAGAGGAAGCATTGATTATAGATAAAGTGTGTTAACTGCTATTACATAAAGGAGAAGTTTACTACGCCGTAAAGGACTACGGCGGGGCTTTTGAATCAGCACAGGATGTGATGATGAAAAAGCCATATAGTTAAGGAGGCAAGGAGAAAATAAAGTATTAAGGTTAACACCATTGGTATAGAGGAAGAACTGGCCGATAAAGCGGTGTCGGCGATTCTTTCTTTGCTTACTTTCTTTCTCATCGTTGAGAAAGAAGGTGTGAAGGGTTGCTCCCTGCTTTTCCTACAAAAAGCCATAGGGAAGGATTTCTCAGGAGTGTAATGGAGGAGTTAGAATCGAAATGACAGGTGGGGGGGTGTAACTGAGGACACCCCCCCCTTACCCCCTTTGATAAGGGGGATTTGATGGAAAAAAACCGACACTGCAATATGGTTGTAGTTAAATAAACCCGCCATAGCGGAGCAAAGTGTAAGCAATGCCTGCGAAGGCGAGGTGTGAGAGCGGTGTTGTTTGAACCCTCACCTTGTATTAAAAGTGAAGGAATGTTTTTAAACAAGGAAAAGGGGTTGTAAAGTAAAGAGCTTTCAAGGTGAGGGTGAGTTCACCGCTCCCGAGCCTGAGCAGTTGCATTGCAAACTTTGCGTAGCGTGGGCGGAAGTCCTTTTCTTTGGGAGCTACCTTTTCTTTTGGGACGCTTGCCAAAAGAAAAGGTAGCAAAAGGATTTCCCCCTGCTTTTTCCTGCAAAAAGCAGTAAACTATTTCTTTTGGCCGTTCAAAAGAAAGTGAACATTGGTTTTTTTCTTTCTCATCGTTGAGAAAGAAAGTAAGATAAGGTTTCCCCTGCTTTTTCCCAAAAAGCAGCAGGAGGAAAGATTTCTCAGGGGTGTAACGGGAAGAAAGAATCGAAATGACAACTGGGCACAGGGAGAAGGAATCGGAATGACAGGAGGAAGAGTGCGGTGGGGTAGGAGAGAATTGGAATGACGGGGAAAGGAGAATAGAAAATTGTGTGCCGCGGATTTGTAATAGTCCGACACATTGCTCTACAAACTGGCTAATTTATCTTCTATTAATTATAATATGATTGTTTGCTTTTCTGTACTAAAACTTTTTCTATCTGGAGGATAAAATGAAAAAACTTTTTGAATATTCTATCCAAACTTCCAGAAGAGATGAGTTTATAAACATAACCCATCTGGTTGAAAAATCCATAAGCGAATCCAAGGTTTCTGAAGGTCTATGCACTATTTTTGTTCCTCATACCACTGCCGGTGTTACAATTAATGAAAACGCAGACCCAGATGTCGTATACGACATCACAAATCATCTTTCTTCCATTGTACCACATCGTTCCGATTTTGCACATATGGAAGGCAATTCTGATTCGCATATTAAATCAAGCATCATTGGGGCCTCTCTAACTATCATCATAAGTGGTGGAAAGCCTCTTTTGGGAACATGGCAGGGAATATATTTTGCCGAGTTTGATGGACCAAGACAAAGGAAGCTTTACATAAAATGCATAGAAGGATAAGATGGTTCTTTTAATAGCTGTGCTTACCCTAGTTGTCTCCTTTTTTGTTGCTCTCCACAAATTAAAGCGGTATTTGCCTTCTATATTCTTCTCTATTTTTTGCTTTTTTCTGGCACTCTTTCTCTTTGATTACCATATGACATTAAAATGGAAAAAAGCAATGCCAGAAACTATATACCTTCTTATTGATAGGAGCCTCAGTATGCCTGATTTAAAACTTTCTGCAAATGAAAGTGAAACCCTTAAGGTGTTCTACTTTGCTGATACAATATCAAAAAAATCTTCTTTACTTAACCCCCAGTATACAGCCCTTTTTGATAGTATAAATTTAATTAAAAGTCGCTTTGGTGATTCTGCCAAAACTATCGTTATAAGCGATTTTAATGACAACTATTCTTTTTTACCATTTAAAAGTTATGATTTTATATATCCTGTTATACCACAATCAGATTACTCCAACCCTGTTTTTTCCCTGCTGGATGTAAAATATCCCGATATAGTTCAAAGTGGAGAGGTTGAACAAGCCGAAGTTAAAATCTATTCAAAAAAGAATGAAGATATTTTTGTCAAGGTTTATCAAAATAATTCCCTTATACTAGAAAAAAAGGAAAACATTAAGAGAGGTTTGCAAAGTCTGACCATACCCCTTTTCATAGAGAAAGAAGGGTTTCATTCTCTTCGCTTCGATATATCCAGTAGAAATGAGGTTCAAAGTTTCTCAAGAATAATCCAGGCTGTTCCACAATTTTATAGAATTATGTTTATCTGTGGAAGGCCTTCTCCCGAATATGTATTTCTGAAGCGATTTATTGAAAAAATAAAATGGATAAGAGCCGATTATTTTCTACTGAAATCTTCTGAAGAAAAGATAAAAGATGTAGATTTGACTAAATATTCGGGATTAATTTTGATGGATATAAAAGACAGCCACTTTCAATCACTTAGTACTATTGAAAAGGCTATTATAAAAAAGATCCCCATCTTTTATGAGACAGGGCTTCGTAAATATCATGAGATAAAAAATATTTTAGGTTTGTTCACAAATCATATTTACAACGAAGAATTTAAAGAAAAAAAATTTATCTTCAATAATCAGGAACTCCTGGTAAAAACCTCTCTTGCATCAAAAGAAATAATTCAGGAAATTTCGGAAAATATAAAAATCTTCTTTGGTTTTGAAACATGGCGATGGGGTTTTTCAAGGGAATTGGGCGATTTTTCTGTAAATCTATTCGAAGAATTCTGGCAAAACCAGATAAACTTTTTAATAAAATCAAAAAGCAAAAACATAATTCTTGAAAAGTTAAACTATGTAATCGGGGAACAAAATCCCCTGAACACAAATGCAACAGGGATTTTCTTTCTCCAGACAAATGGTCAGAAAATACCTTTTCTTGTATATACCAATCTTTCAGAAATAAACTTAAAAGAAGTAAACATTGAAGCGGCAAAAAAATACAACTCAAATATAACTTTTTTGAATCAGATAAAAGAAATCTCTACATTCATAAATGAAATAAGAGGACAAAAAAAAGTAGTTCAAACAGAAATACTTGAGATTAACTTTAGAAAAAACATAATCTCAATTCTAATAATGATTATATCTATAGTGCTATTTTTCTTTTCGAGGGATTATCTGGAAATAAAAGGATAGTTACTTCCGTAAAAAACGGAAGTAAGGAGAGTTTTCTCCTATATAATAGCTTCTTGAATCTTCATTATGTTGATACTTTGCGGTAACCCCAAGCAAGCCATACCCCTGGTAATAATCAATGTAAAAATCATATAAGCCTTTGTTTAGCATTACAGTATATTGATTTGTAGCAAAAGGACGGTTTGTAAGAAATTCACCAATTATATTTGTGTTTATAAAAAATCTAAACCCATCGTCCGAAGCAATTTGAAATATATAAAGTCCACTTTTTAAAACTTCAACCCTGGTTTGAAAGTTAATAAAAAAGTCTGCGGAATATCCAAAGTTTCCCAGATCCTTGTGATGAAGTACGGATCCATCAGGAAAGTTAATAGTATTGATGTAATACTCTTCGCTAAAGTCAGAAACCCTTGGGGCATCTAAATTATCTATGGTTCCATTCTGCTTTATTATAGACATTTTTACATTTTTAAAAAGAACAACCGGGCCTATAAACTTCCAGAGAAAAAAAATTCCTATCAGCACCACCAAATATAGAAAGATAAGTCTTTTATCATTCCACTTTACCATAAAAACCTCAGTATGTAACCGGAACCAGATCCCACACCTTTAACCACACACGCTTCATAAACTCCAGGCTATCCAGAGGAATATAATATGTAAAGGGTGAGAAGAAAACAAACACAAGAATAATTTCAAGTACAAAAGCACCACTTATTATTAAAAGCAATTTATCATTCTTTTCAATATACTCTTTAAAGAAATAGTTAAATATCAAAAAGAAAAGTATCAGAGAAAACAACAATGGAATAAAATAATGGTACATATACATAACACGTTCAAGCCGAAGCATTGCTATCATATAAACAGCATAAAGAATGAAAAAGTAAACTATATATCGAAAACTTTTCCAATCAGTAATTGGAGTGCCAAAAAATACTTTTCCGCCAACAAGAATGAAGGCAAGCAAAAACCCTACAAGCCCGCTATACCATATTAAAGGATTTACCTGAAGATACATGTAGGAGACTTTGCCCTTATATTTAGCCCAGCGGTAATCAATACTTTTGTATCCAAATGGCCATGCATATGCCGGACTACCATTTTCCCCCAACTTCGTAGGATCCCATTTTGGAACCCCCTTTTCATAGTTATCAATATAGTGGAGATAATCCCGAAGCATCAAAAAAAAGTGCGCTGGATTACCATTTTCCCTTGCCTCAAGAATTGCCTTATACTCAGCAGAAGCCATATAATAACGGTTTTCTACAACCTTGCTACTAATGGCAAAGTGAATATAAAAACAGACAAAAAATACCACAAGGATTCCAACGATAGAGCTTAGAACTTTTAAGCCAAAGTCTTTCGCTATAGCCCAATCAATCTTTAGCTTAAGAATAGATTCTCCAAAATCCTCATAAGCGAGAAATACAAAGAGGAGACAGAGTATGGCACTATTAAGCTTTACAGAGACAGCTAAACCTACAAGGAGCCCGAGAACAAGATATTCATAGCTTTTTCGTCTATCCTTCTTTTCCATTAAGAATACAAAATAACATACTGCAGCTAGAACAAAAAATAGCTGAACTCCTTCAAGCATAGCTCCACGAAGGTGTACAACCATTGCGTTCTCAAAAATATAAAAAGAGGTAAAAAGCAGGGCAAAATGAATTGAAGAAGAAAGACGATAAAGAATAAGGAAAAAAAAGATAGAAGCAAGAGCCGCAAATAAAACAGGGAAAAATCTCATTCCTTTAAAAGAATATCCTTCCGGAAAATTCGATATATAATCTGTTGTAAGAAAAAAAGAAGTGTCCTTGTTCTTATTAGGCTGAAAAATAACCTCACCAAGAGCAAGAATCATCTTGCCAAGTGGTGGATGCGGCTCCATAAAGAAAACACCATCAACATACTTCTGAGCTGATGCTATATGATAATTCTCATCCCAGTATGGACCATCTGGACTTCCAAAATTAAAAAAATAAACAAAAAACGAAACCGCTATAACAATAGAAAGATAAGCCCAGAACAAATTTTCCTTATCAGCAAAAATCTTTTTAAACATAGCGCATAACCCTATTTTGCTGCTTAACCAAGGAAAACATTCTATATTTATTTTAATAAAATGTCAAAAAAAATTTCATGTAAAGCAAACTAAAATACCATCTTTATGCTCAATTGATTTATAATTTTCATCTAACTACCTTGACATTCGCTATATTTTCAAATAGAATAATTAAGTTTAAAAATTATCTTTAAGGAGAGGGCAATGGGATTGGTAAAAAAGAACAAGGAATTATGGTTTTATGAAGATCTTCACACAGATGTTACCTACGGCTTTAAAGTAAAAAAGGTCCTGGTGCCAGAAATAAATACAGGCTTTCAGAAATTAATGATTCTTGAATCAGAAAGATTAGGACGTGTTCTTGTTCTTGATGGTATTGTCCAGCTTACCGAAGAAGATGAGGGTATCTACCACGAGTGGATAGCTCACTGGCCATTGTTTTCTCTTTTAAAACCTGCAAAGAATGTGCTTATCATAGGTGGAGGAGATGGTGGAGTAGCCCGTGAGATTCTTCGTCATAAATACATAAAATCTGTAACAATGGTAGAAATAGATAAAATGGTCGTAGATAAATGCAGGGAGTTCATTCCTTCTGTTTCTGAAGGCATATGGAATGATAAGCGTTTTCATCTGATAATAGGTGATGGTGCAGAGGTTATTAAATCGATGAAGGGAAAGTGTGATGTTATAATTATAGATTCTACCGACCCGATAGGACCCGCAAAGAGTCTTTTCAATACCGATTTTTATCAGAGTGTTTATGATGCACTTGTTGATGGCGGAATAGCAATTCATCAAACGGGTTCCCTGATCCTTCAGCCCTCAGAATGCCCCGCAAGCTGGAGACAGATTGAACGAGCTTTTGATGATGTTAGGGTAGTCCAGTTTTCGAATATAAGTTACATGGGAGGACCATTCAGTCTTACCGCAGGTTCAAAGGGAAGAAAGGTTTTTCCACGGGCATCTCAAAATGCAAAGAAGGCATTTAAACAATATGGAATAGATTGTAGATGGTATTCTCCATACATCTCCGCAGAAATTTATCCAGAATTTCAGAAACGGCTGGAACAGGATAGATATGGTGAAGAGGTAGTAATTGATATTGAACTAAAAAGCAATAAGGTGCCTCCTGTAGAAAAGATTGCAAAGTGGAGTAAACAAACTTGTGATGCCATAAATATGAAGGCTTTTGGTGAACCAATTTTTTGCAGTAAAGAATTCGGTGAAGGCGATACCCTTGTCCAGTATATAGAAACAAGTGCTATTAACTACAGGCAGTATGGTTCTATTGGTTGCGCCAACTGTTTTACATGCGCCTCCCTACCCGTGGAAAAAGCTATATCCTATTCTCTTAATTACTACGTTGCAACTACAGGATTCTGTATCCATATTCCGAGAGGAAGTTTTTCAGATATAAGAGAGATAAGAAAAAATAGTTATATCTATAAAGCCACCCTTTCAGGGGATAGAAAAAAACTTCAACCTGCAGAAGAAATGTTAAAGCCAAAACTATTAGAGTGCTCAAGGGTTTTCTCTCCTGAATTTAAACTACCAATAGAAGAAGGTTTTTCAAAGGCTTTTGAATTGATTATAGACCTTTATGATTGCGAATACTCAAGAATATCTTCCGGTGAAGTTGTTGCAAACTGGGCTTACAGGGATTTCTGTAAAGCCTCCGGTTTAACCCCTGTTGGAAAAGCTGATGCCCCGGATTTTGGGCACGCAAAGAAAAAAACCTCCGGGCCTTCTGTTACCCAGATTTTAAAAGAGGGTTCAAATATAAGCCATTATTCTGTTAACTGGCTAATGATAGTAATAAACATAGTTTCTACAAAGGCTTTTTCAGTAAAAAAGGTGTTGGCTTCTACAATGAAGTACTTTAAGGGTGAACGTGCCGTATGCTGGCTTATACCTCGTGCATGTCCCGGGAAGAGCATAAAACAAATAGCTGAAAAAAGCCTGATATTTGAAGTTACGAAGGAAGACCTTAAATAGCATGAATGAAAGCCTTCAAATTAGAAACTGCTCAAGCGTAGAGCCAGCTTTATTGCACTGACCATACTACCCTCATCAGCAATTCCTTTGCCGGCTATGTCAAAGGCACAACCATGATCCGGTGAAGTTCGAATAAAAGGAAGTCCAAGGGTTACATTAACTCCATCGTTAAAGTGAATCATTTTGAAGGGAGCAAGCCCTTGATCGTGATATACTGCAACCACAATATCATACTGCTTATTCAATGCCTTGTAAAAAACAGTATCGGAAGGAAGAGGCCCATCCACCTTTAAACCTGCATTCTTATAAAAATTTACAACAGGCAGAATTATCCTGTTGTCTTCTTTACCTAAAAGACCTCCCTCACCAGCATGCGGATTCAGTCCACAAACTGCAATCTTATATTCCTTTTTAAAAAAGCGCGTTCCAAAATCAACGGCGTTCTGAATCGCCACTTTCACAAGCCCTTTATTAAGAACAGATGGTATTTTTTTTATTGGAAGATGTATAGTAATTAATACAACCTTAAGATCACCAGAATAAAACATCATATTTACATTCTTCGCACCAAACTTTCTAGATAGGTATGTAGTATGATCAATAAAGTGCTTTACGCCCGATTTGACTATAAGCTCCTTGGATATGGGAGCAGTTACCAGAGCTCTCCCATAACCACCCTTAATCAATTCCACTGCCTTTTTGAGGAATAGATATGAAAGTCTTCCAGAAGAAACACTCTTTTCACCTTGGTTAAAACAATATGAAACAGAAGGATCGCTAATAAATATTACTTCACAAAGTTCAAGATTCTTAAAGTAATACCGGATTGATTCTTCCTCACCTATAAGTACAAAATTTTTCCTTATAGAATCCGGAAACTTTTTAAAAGCCTTAAAACAAATCTCAGGTCCAACTCCATTCGGATTACCTATAGTAATAATGATTCTTTTATTTTTCATTGTACACTTTCAAGATCATTTCTTTTGCAGGAGTGTTCAGGTTGTTACTGATAAGACATCTTCCCTCAAGGACCACTCCATTCTGTATAATAAGCTCGGGGGTTTTTAAGTCTCCCAGAACCTTTGCTGTAGGAAGAAGCATTACCCTTGTAGATGCACGAATATTTCCTATCACAATGCCTTCTATAACCACTGAGGAGGCTTCAAGGTCTGCTTTAACTCTTCCGTTCTGACCCACAAAAATTTGATCCACCTTCAGTACTGTTCCTTCAAATCTGCCATTGACCTGAAGCGTTCCATTAACCAAAAACTTACCTTCAAAATAAGATTTTTCTCCAATAACACTATTTACAATCTCTCCTTTAATAGCCACAAGTTTCCTCCATTAAAATAAGAGCTAATTATTTTTTAAACCTTTTCTTCTTCTATCTTTTTTAAATCGGGCACTTTTATAAAAGAAATAAATTCTTTTGCAAATTCATACAGATCCATTAGAGCCTCTCTCGCCGTCATCCCATCGAGCATTGAATTTGTTCCTTTTATTTCAACCACTTTATCAGGTTCAAGCAAAATTTCTTCACCTTCTTTTTCACACTTCAAAATATCTTCAATAAAATTATAGATTGAATACAAAAAATTACCAACTTTCATTATTATATCTCTATACTGCTTATTCTGCATCTTTAAAAGCCTTCCTTTCTGCTCAATATTGTTAATGGAAGATGCAACCTCTATCTGTTCAAGAATTCTTCCATATTCCTCCAGAAGACGCATGTTCTGTGTAAAAACAGTAAAGAACTTATCTCTCTGATATGCATGACCATAGTCAAGCCTTAAATTTTGCTCACTAAGAAGTCCAAGATATTCCCGCCCAAAGAAATTCATATAAGTCCATATAGAATTAATCTCTGCATTATTCGAAAGACCATTTAACTTCTCAATAAAAATATTTCTAAGTATCTTATATTGGCTTACATCAACCTCTCCACCTCTATCCACATGCTTTTCCAGCTCTTCAATTCTAATGTCATACTTTGCAAGTTCCTTTCGAGTAAACTCTCCACTTTCAAGCTTTTTTCTATCCCTTTCTATCTCATTAACCATTCTTTTTATCTCGCTTCGTTTTATTTCATCTTTCGTGGTAGAATATATAACCTCAAGCTTTCTTTGAGTTTGAAAAAGCTTCTGCTCAATAAAACTTTTTGACTTATTAATCAAATCTGCTTCCAACATCTCTAAAACTCCCCCTTTTTTATGCAACAGTATTGTCCAAGGTTTTTGCATAAAAATAATTATAGTCGCCCTATTCTTTTTATTTTTTTATCTCCTCTATCCAACAACCCACGCTGTGGTTTTTACTTCTGGTCATTGTCATCATCTTTCCGTCGAATGGCTTGCGATTTGCACCCACAGGAAAATCCTGCTGTGTTCCCCTTTTTTCATAAAACTTCAGGTATTCCCTGTGCACCCGCATAAATACTATAATGCAATTATTCTAAAAAATATAATACTTAAATATTTCTCGTCTTGGTCAAACCTTTAATCTTTTCTTCCATTTCTTTTGATTTTTCATAAGGAGCTATTTTCACAAGCCCTCCCTCTCTATAGAAGGTAACAAACTTATATTCCGATTTTATTGCGAGGGCATCGTTTTTGATCTTTATCTTAACACCGGGATAAACAGTTTTTGAGGCAGAAATCTTAGCATCTTTGCCAATGGTATCAAGATACTCCTGAAGGGACTTTAGTTGTTCATCAAGAGCTGTCATTTCCTGTCTTAACTCATTATTCTTAAGAGTAAGTAAATTGTACTTTTCCTGCATATCTGGAGGAAGTGCTCCCCGTCCAAGCATCATTGTTAAATTTGAAAGCTCCTGGGTAATTTCAGGCCATTCCTTTTGAATAACTTCCTTCCTCTTATGAATTTCCATTATTTTATCTTCTGCTTCAGGATCAATTCCGGCTTCAAGAATTGTTTCTGTATAAGCCTCTGCACCAAGATATTTAGCGTTTATTTCATAAAGGGCACGAACCCTGCCTCCTGCTATTTGAGAGCGTTTCCCTCCCTGGCAGATTATTTTCTTTTTACTCTCAACATTACTATGAAGAATAACCTCGGTAACCACAACATAACCTTCTGCCTTTACATTTGCCCTTTCTATAAATTTGGCATAAATATCTCCAGCACTAACAATACGAGCTTCATCCTTTCCCTGAATTCCCTGCCTTACTATTATGTTTCCTTCGGCAACAACGCTGGCTTTTCCTATGTTTCCTTTAATTTCTATGTTTGCTCCAGAATAAACCTTGAATGTATCATTAACATTACCATATATGATAACATTACCAGGAAAGTTAATATCACCTGTTGTTAAGTCAACATCTCCACTTACTTCATAAACAGGCTCTACCTGTATTTTGTTGTTCTTGAAAATAACCTGTCCATTAATATCAGAAATAACCTGCATTCCATCCGGTGAAAGATGGGTATTATTTCCAAAATTCAATTTTACATCCTTACCATCTCTCGCAGGTATTATCTTACCTGTTATTGTTCTTCCTGCCTTTCCCTTTTCAGCTGGTATTTTTGTTGCCAAAACCTGACCTACAACAACGCTCTGAATCAAATCAAGCTTGTGAAAATCAACACTCCCATCTTCAGCAACTTCAAATTTTACCTCATCTGTACTTGTCTTGAAGTGATATTTAATCTGCGCATCCTTCCCGTCAACAGGCATATCACCTTCTGCAACAACAATGGGTATATTGAAAAGCTCATTCTCAATAGCATTTTCTATAGCATCTTTTTTGATTCCATAAGTAACATTCTTCGCCTTCAGGGCAGCAAAAACCTCCTCTGTATCAACAACACGCCCATACTTCTCTGGCTTTGTCATTGTAACATAAGCCTTCATCTCATCGGGACTTATTTGAAGCTGGAAGTGACTATCGTATTGCGAAGGTGTATATTCTCCTATTTTCTTATATCTAGAAGAGGGTCTCTCTACCTCCTGTTTAACTACATTCTCATCATACTTTGCTATATCTTTTAACATAAGCTGGTGTTGAATTGTTTGCAAGTTTATCTTTTTACCCTTTCCCTGAGGAGGATCAACTTTAATAAATATACCTTCTTTTTTCACGAGAATCCTGAAACTTCCATCTTTATCAACTGCAAACTGCGGTTCTACAAGTTCTCTTTTTATAGTCTCCGGAGTTAAGGAAAGCCCTTCTGCTCTCCCTGTTGCTCTAACAAGATATTTAAAAGGCTTTTTCCCTATTCCTAAAAAACCGGGACTTCCCCTCTCAAGCACTTCATACTGAAGATTTGCAATACTCGTTTTTAAAGCATCCGCAGCAGTTTTTAAGGCTTCCTCTATAGAAAAAGCATAAACCTCAACCTCTGTTTCTTCTGTAAAAGATTCCCCATCAGGTTGCTTACTTTCAAATTCCTCATCCTCAACAAGTAAATCTTTTAAACGATCCATAAAATCCCCCCTATTTATATAGGATTCCGCCTCATAAAGGCAGGAGGAATATTAAGCTCTGCTCTGTACTTTGCCACTGTTCTTCTGGATATATCTATTCCTTTCTTTTTAAAAATCTGTACAATCCTGTCATCACTTAAGGGATCGTCCTTATCTTCCGCTTCTATAAAAGACTTTAACATTTCCTTTACACTTCTGGAAGAAGTTTCCTGATTCCCAACATTTGAAGAAAAAAAGCTTTTCAAAGGTATCAATCCCTTATTTGTCTGTATGTACTTGTCTCGCACAACACGACTTACTGTAGATTCATGCACATTTAATTCATCGGCAATATCCTTTAATTTTAAAGGCACCTGATATTGAATTCCCTTTAAAAAAAAATCCTTTTGCTTTTCAACGATCTTCAATATAACCTTAAAAATAATCTCCTTTCTGGAGCGTAGATTTTCTATAAGCATTTTTGCCCTTTCTATATTCTCTCTTAAGAAAGACCTTTCATCTTTCTTAAGTCCGAACTTTTTTCCCTTAAATTCTTCGTTATTATAAAGGTCAATATAGTGCTTATTGAGTCGTACCTCTGGAATATAGTCATCATTAAGAACAAGATGAATGCCTTTTTCATCCACATTCACGAATGCGTCCGGTATTACATAGTGAGGATTATCTGAAGAAAAATGCGCCGCAGGAACAAGATTCAACCTGGATATATTCTTAATAGCTCCCTGCACTTTCTCAAAACTAACACCAAGTTCCTTTGCAAGCTTTGAAAAAAGTTTCTTCTCAAGAAGATCCTTATGATTATGAAGAATTTTATATTCAATACTATCTTCCCCAAATTTTTCTTTAGCCTGAATTTCAAGATATTCCCGCATATCGTAAGAAGCCACGCCTATAGGATCCAGCTTTTGAATTATCTTTCTTACCTTCTCAAATTCCTCCGGTGTAATATCTGTGTTTTCAATAAGCTCTTCAACAGTATATGGTCGAAATCTCCCTTTACTATCTCTTTTCTGTAGGAGCCCGTTTTCCTGAATGCTTGATAAGATAAGCTGGGCAATATGAATCTCCTTTTCTGTTAAATCAAGTTCTCTTACCTGTTCCATCATGTATCTATAGAGGCTAAAATCATACACAGATATATTTTCAAGAAAAGCCTGACTATCAAACTGGGAATTTCTGGATCTGGAAGTCTTCCATTTAAGGTCTGGCTTTTTCCTTTCAAGCTTTATAACAGGATTAATTTTTGCTTCTTCTTCTAACTTTTCTTTTAATTCCGTAGTCGGAAGCATAACCAGCTCCAGAGTCTGAATCAATACCGGAGAAATTATCTGCCTTTGTTCCTGACTGATTTCCATCCTCATAAAATGAATCCTTTCCCCTTTATCTGCCTGCTAAAAATTACTCTCATTATTTTTAATTCAAATTACAAAAAAGTCAAGGTATTACCCTTGCTCTACAGCAATTCCAATTAAAATATGACTTTTCATACCCTATGAATTATAATACTTATGTAATATTATTAAAATTTGAGGTTTTTATGAAAGTTCTTGTTATTAACTGTGGAAGTTCTTCATTAAAATATCAGCTCATAACTACAGAAAATGAAGGTGTTATAACAAAGGGGATTATTGAAAAAATAGGTGGGGATTCGGAATATACCTATACAGACAAAAAGGGAGAAAAGGTTAAAGAAAAGGTTTCGGTAAAAAACCATACAGAAGCACTAAAAGAAGTGATTTCTAATTTAACATCTCCTGAGAATAGTTTTATTCATTCCCTAAAGGAGATAGAGGCTATAGGTCATCGTGTTGTGCTTGGTGGGGAGGAATTTTATAAATCTGCATTGATTAACGATAAAGTTATAGCCTCCATAGAGAAATATTCCGAGTTAGCTCCTCTTCATAATCCCCCAAATCTACAGGGTATTCTTTCCTGTAAAGAAATTCTTCCAAAAACGCCACAGGTTGCAGTTTTTGATACAGCCTTTCATCAGACTATGCCAGAAAGCTCTTACATTTATCCAATTCCCTATGAATATTATGAAAAATATAAAATACGCCGTTTTGGATTTCATGGAACATCCCATCGTTATGTAACAATAAAAGCAGCAGAGTTTATGAAAAAGGATATAAACGAATTCAATTGCATAACCTGTCATCTTGGAAATGGATCAAGTATTACTGCCGTCAAAAATGGAAAATCTGTTGATACATCCATGGGCTTCACCCCATTAGAGGGACTACCGATGGGAACACGATCGGGTTCGATAGATCCTTCGATAATATTTTTCCTTATTGAAAAAGAAAATATCTCTTTCAAGGAAGTTAATGATATATTAAACAAAAAAAGCGGACTTGCAGGCTTATCAGGTGTTTCTAACGATCTAAGAGAAATAAGAGATGCGGCTTCAAAAGGAAACAAGAGAGCAGAGCTTACAATCGAAGTACTTATAAAATCCATCAGAAAGTATATCGGAGCCTATCTTGTTGAACTTGGAAGTACAGATGCCATAATATTTACAGCGGGAATTGGTGAAAACGAATGGTACATACGCGAAAAATGCCTTGAGGGACTTGAAGAGCTTGGAATACTTCTGGATAAGGATTTAAACAAGGCAAACAAATCCAAGCTTGCCTATATCAGCAGAGAAGATTCTCATATAAAAGTACTCGTAGTGCCAACCAATGAAGAGCTTATGATAGCCCTTGAAACAGAATGGGTTATAAAAGGTAAATAAACCTGTTATGAAAATAAAGGAAAATATAGAAAGGGTCTTTACCATAATAGAAAATAAAAAAAATGCCTCTGGAGTTTTCTATCCAATTACTGTGATAGCCATAACAAAAAACCATCCTGCCTCTGTAATAAGGGAAGCCATCACCTATGGAATAAAGGACATAGGTGAAAATAGAGTGCAGGAAGCAGAAGCAAAATTTTCAGAACTACAGGGTATTTTTTTTACCCGGCATATGGTAGGACATCTTCAGGAAAATAAGGTAAACAAAGCTGCAGTAATTTTTGATTTTATACAATCAATAGACAGCCTACAAACTGCAGAAAAACTTAATAAAAAATTAATGGAAATAAATAAAAAAATGCCTGTGCTTATAGAAGTTAACACTTCGGGAGAGGAAAGCAAGTTTGGAATAAAGCCTGAAGAAGCGGAAGGCTTTACTGAAAAAATTTTTGAATTGCCATATCTTTTGCTTAAAGGTTTAATGACAATCGGACCTCTTACAGAAGATAAGCAGAAAATAAGAAAAGCTTTTTCAAATCTCTATAATCTTCGTGAAAGACTGAAATCAATCTATAAAGCCGACCTTTCAATCCTTTCAATGGGAATGAGTGATGATTTTGAAATTGCAATAGAAGAGGGGAGCAATATGCTCCGGTTGGGCAGGATTCTTTTTGGAGAAAGAAATTTATGATTCTTATATTTTAACTACTTTTCCGGGATTTAATTTCTTAATCAGTTTACGGGTTGCTTCAATTGAAGACCGGAATTCTGGTTTATTTCTTTCTTCAGGTTTAATTTCCCTGAACCCTTCTTTCTCTAAAAACTCAATAAGCTGTACAACTTCGCTTTTTTTATTATTTCCCATTTAAAAACCTCCATATATACAATTCATAATTTTCTCTAAAGTCCTTAACAGCGAAGTTTACACCGGCTTTTACATCAACCAGAGGAAAACTAATTGTTCTCACTTTCTTACCCTTTTTATTCAAAATATCCTTATGAACGATACCATGATAACAATCATACCTTTCGATTTCTATCCACCTGTTTAAATAAAATATTTCCAATTTAACGACAAAACTTAATAGTTCACTCTTATAATAATTAAAATAGACATACAAGCGTGTAAAATCATTAATAAAAATAATATAGTCTTTCTCTGGCACAAAAACCCTATAGTCATTTTATTCGATTCTATAATACATTTTAACAAAAATCAAATAATATTAAATAAACAAATTATTATCAGCGTGTTCACTTGCCTCAAGATAAGAAGCCACTCCTCCAATCTCAACTCCATCTATAAGTTCTTCCTTTTTTATTCCCATAAGATCCATAGACATCTGACAGGCAACAAGCCTTGCTCCATTCTGTATAGCACTATTTATCATATTTTCTATCTGTTCAACCTTCTTCTTTTTCATAAGCCATCTTATCATTATAGACCCAAGGCCTGCCATATTCATTTGGGAAAGCTTTAGTTTTAAAGTGCCTCTTGGCAACATCCAGCCAAACATTTTTTCTATCAGACTTTTCTTTACTCCTCTTACCCTTTTATGTCTCCGGAGTATGGAAAGTCCCCAGAATGTAAAGAACATAGTTACCTTTCTGCCCATCGCAAGGGCTCCATTTGCGATGATAAAAGCGGCAATGGCCTTATCAAGGTTATTGTCAAATACTATTATCGTCTTGTCATTCTCTGCAGACCTTACGGTCTCCTTTTTCATCGATTCGCCCTTTTCAATAATAGCATGCACAATCCCTTTTTCCATATTTAAAGAAACAACCTTATTCCCGGTTGCCTTTGCCCAGGCAACAACATCATTATAAAAGCCAGGATCTGATGCCTTTATTTCAATAGAATCCCCAGGGTTTATCCTGTCAATTTCTCCTTTTAATTTTATAATTGGACCAGGGCATTGTAACCCTGTTGCATCAACGCTAATGCTTTTCCTAGGAATCTCCACTGAGAGATTATAAATCTTCTTTCCATTCTGAATCCCTGTGTCATACTCCTCACCAAACATATCGGGATTATCCTGTTTTGAAGTAGCAGATGAGTAAGTTAAATATCCGCCTACAAGATTTTTTACATTCTTAAATCCATTCTCCATAAGTATTCTTGAGGCAATATAACCTCTAAGTCCAACTCTACAAAAAACAATAATTTCTTTATCATTCGGTATTTCCTTTATCCTTTCTCTTAACTCATCAACAGGAATATTCACAGAACCATTAATTGTTCCCATTTTGAATTCTTCCGCAGTCCTTACATCAAGAATAAAGGATTTATCTTTTTCTTTCTCTATTTCATGCCAGTAGATTGGCTTTACCTTTCCTGTTAAAATATTTTCTGCCGTAAAGCCCGCCATGTTAACAGGATCTTTTGCGGAAGAATAAGGAGGGGCATAGGCTTGTTCAAAGTTCTTTAGATCATAGATTGTTCCATCTTTTTGCATAAAAGAGGTTATAACATCAATCCTCTTATCCACACCATCGTAACCAACCGCCTGTGCGCCAAAGATCTTCCCATCTTCAGGAGAAAACAGAACCTTCAAGCTCAGCGAAAGCGCATCGGGATAATATGTTGCATGGGAGGATGGATGAATTACTGTAGCATAATAGGGAATATTTTCTACTTTTAACTGCTTTTCATTAACGCCGGTAACCCCAACTGCTAAATCAAAGATTTTTGCAATGCCGTTTCCCACAGTTCCTTCATATTTTACCTTATTACCATAAGCAATATTGTCCGCTGCAATCCTGCCCTGCTTGTTAGCAGGTCCTGCAAGTGGAATAACTACATATTTTTTTGTGATAGGATTCTTAACCTCTATTGCATCACCAACTGCATAAATATCCGGATTGCTGGTTTGCAAAAACTCATTAACTAAAATTCCACCCCTGTTACCAATCTTAAGATTGGCTTTTCTAGCGAGAGTTACATCCGGTCTTACACCAGGAGAAAGAATAACCATATCACACATAATAACCTTGCCTGTTTTAAGTTCTACCTTAACCCTTTTTGCTTCCTCTGAAAAACCACCAATGGAATTATTCAGATAAAATTCTATGCCTTTACTTTTCAAATGTTGATGTACAATTGAAGCCATTTCAAAATCAAGAGGTGGCATTACCTGATCTGCCAGTTCCACAATGGTTACAAAAATACCCTTTTTATGAAAATTCTCAGCAAGCTCAAGGCCGATATAACCCGCTCCAACTATAACCACCCTCTTTGGATTTTCCCTATCAAGGAAATTCTTAATATTGTCCGTATCTTCCATTGTCCGAAGCTTGAAAATTCTATCCGAATCAATTCCTGGAATATCCGGTACTGTTGGTTCCGCCCCAGGTGAGAGAATAAGTTTATCGTAATCCTCTGTGTACTCATTTCCGGAAAGCAGATTTTTTACTTTTACTATCTTTTTTGCAGGATCTATATCAATCACTTCACTTTTCGTACGAATATCAACATTAAACCTTCTTTTAAATGATTTCGGGGTCTGGACGAGAAGTTTGTTTCTATCGGCAATGATTCCACCTAAATAGTAAGGCAGGCCACAATTAGCATAAGATACATATTCCCCTTTTTCAAAGACAATTATCTCTGATTTTTCCGAAACCCTTCTAAGCCTTGCTGCTGCAGACATTCCACCGGCAACTCCACCGACTATTATATATTTTGCCATATAAATCTCCCTTAACAATAAAGGCTAATCATAATTGGCAAAAAAGTCAATACCGATGTCATCTTTAGCTTTATCCAAGTTCAAGCAATTCATAATTTTGGGTACCCAGACCTATCTTTTCAGCATGATCAAGGCATACCTTCCAGTTTGTATTTGGATAGATAAGAGTGAATTTGTCTTTGTTTTTACAGTCTTTACCATCAAGCACACTTCCTGCCATTATAGGTGCTTTATTGACAAGATCAACACAGGCTCTGTCTAAGGCAACAGGATCAGAAGAAGCAAGAATACCTATATCCGGTACTATAGGAACATCATTATAGTTCCAGCAATCACAGTTAGGAGAAATATTCATAACAAAATTTATATGGAAATGCTGCTTACCAAGTATCGCAGCATATGCGTACTCTGCAATCTTTTCGAGGGTATTTGTTGCTCCCCACACAACCTGAGCTGCATCAAAATAGCAAACTGCAATGCACTGCCCACACCCCACACATTTATTGTAATCTATAACAGCCTTTTTCTCATCGTCAAGTTTAATTGCTCCATATGCACAATTCTTTACACACTGTCTGCAACCTGTGCAATTTTTCCTTTCTATCCTCGGTTTATTACCGGAATGCATTTCGAGCTTTCCTCCAACCGAGCCACTTCCCATACCAAGATTTTTCAAAGCGCCTCCAAATCCTGCCAATTCATGCCCTTTAAAATGATTCATGGATATTATAATATCAGCATCGGCAATGGCAGAGCCTATTTTTGCAGTTTTGCAATGCTTCATATTAATTGGTACTTCGCGGAATTCTGTACCTTTAAGACCATCTGCAATTATGACATTGCAACCAAGGGTTAAGGGATTAAAGCCATTTTCCATAGCGGTTTGAAGGTGATCTACGGCATTTCCACGTTTGCCTTTGTAAAGCGTATTCGCATCGGTAACAAAAACAAAGGCATTATTGTCCTTTAGAATTTTCACAATCCTTGCAACATAATTCGGGCGAATATAGGCAAGATTGCCATACTCTCCAAAGTGTATTTTTATAGCCGTAAATTTTTTGTTGTAATCAAGAGACAAAATACCTGCCTTTTTTACGAGAAACTCAAGCTTATCAAGCAGGTTTCTGCTTGAAGTCGTCTTTAGAGAAATTAAATAGACTTTAGATTTATCCATTTTTTACCTCCTTGCAAAACATAGCGAATGAATAGAGAAAAGGATTTTTAATACTTAAAGATAAGATAATCACCGGGATCTATGCCGATTTCGAATTTTCCGTTTGAACTTGAAAGTTTTTCCCCTGTCTTTAAGTTTTCAATGGTTTTTATTTTCGGTAAAACAAGCTTTATAACAGTTGGGTGAGGTAGAAAAGACTCTACAATAAATGTGTGATTATCATAGAGGAAAAGCCCTATTTTTGCACTTCCTTCTATTAATACAGGAAAGCCCGATAAAATTTCACTGCGAATCCTGTTTAATGCAAGTTCTGGAAGATGATACAAATCGCTAAAACTAACTGGAATGTTGAGTATTAAAAGTCTTCCTTCACCATAGCTCATAGAAAGGAGAACGGGCACAGAGCTTTCTCCAACCATTCCAACAACAACAGGCCATATATCATTCGTTGGATATTCCATTGCAGGAAGGGTTATTGGTACGGAAGAATCCTTGTAGTCTTTATAGGCACAATGCCATATATCCCTTGCAAAGTGACTTACAGGGACGGTTTTATTAAGGGGATGGACGCTGGCAATTTTTTTGTTAAACTTATCGCTTGCCTTTTTTATAAATCCTGATGTTACAATAACGGTTTTACCTTCTTTAAGGCTTTTCTCAAGTTTATCTATTATTTCTGGATCATTACCTGCCGAGGCAGTCAGAAGAATAGTACTGCTCTCCGATGGATATTCTGCATATGGTTCCAGCGGGATGCCAAGCATACCTATTACATTGTGAAGATACTCTTCTCCACTTGAATGAAATGGTCTGTAACAGGCAACTCCGACAGGATTCCCAATATCTGGAAGAATTTTATCCAGTTTTTCAAAAGCATACCCGGCAACCGGCACATATATTGTGTCTCTGATGAGACCATAGCAGAATAAGGTTACCTCTCGCGCTTTTGCAAAAAGGGTAAGATAGCCCTGCTCTATATAATGCAAAGGATTGTAACAATCAAAAGAATCAAACCAGCCACCTCCATTTGAGCCGGGCTTTACATTTTCAAGATAGCGCATAAGAAAATAGCTTAAATACCTTGGCAGATTCTGCTGTGTATAAATTGTGTCCCTTGTTTCCGTTCCGGTATATATGCCATCAAAAATATATGGTTCTTTTTCGAGATTATAACCTGCCTCATGATAATACTCATACCAGTTTGGAAATTTAATTACCATCTTAATGTTGGGATTAACCTCCTTTGCTGGTTTAACTATATATCTTTCTGAAATTTCTGCCAGAAGCTCTGTTCTGTATTCTGACCAGCTTTTTTTACCCTTTGCCTTTGTACAGGAATCACACCTGCAGTTTGTAAAAAAGAAATCATCAAGGATAATTTCATCAAAAATAGGAGCAGTAAAACGAATTATCTTTTCAAGAAGTTTTAATTCCTCCTCCGAAGAATAACAGAATAATTTCCATCGCCCTTCAGAAAGACGGGCTGTTGTAATTCCTCCTGCTACTGTAATTCCTTTTTTTTGAAAGAACTCTTTCAATTTAAGAATTTTTTCTTTTTCTACCCATTCATCCACACGATATGTTTCAAGGTAAACCTTTCCTATTTTGAGATGCTTTTCCATCTCCGCAAAATCTTTTTCAAAAGTATTAATGTCCTTTATTGCATTGATATTATGTGATGTAAAATAAACAGAAAGCTCGAATTTATTATACTTCATACCTACCCCTTAAATTTGGTAAAAGTTGAAAGTTTATGTTTAAAAGAGGTTTTATTATAGGGCATAAGGTAAAAATTTCCAAGTTTAATTAATAATTTCTATTTTTGTTGAAATATGCACTTCCAATAAATAATGCAGGTAATGATTCAAATTGTAGCCTGCATTGGTGATGTTTTTCTTTTTTTTAATTAGTATTGAGTTTGTAAACCAAAATTTTAAAAGGTTGACAATAGTATAAAAGAGATTTAATATATTGAATGCTGGGTTTTGCGTGGAAGATTCTTCATAAGAATTAGCAAATAAGAAAGAATCGAAATGATAATAAAAAAGAAACAAGGATAAATTTATGAACGAATACATTTTGAACGCATATAAAATTCTTGATGGGAAAGATTTATCCATCGAAGAAGCGCTCATGCTTGGAAGTACAGAAGGAGAAAATGTGCTGGACTTATCCAGCCTTGCTTTTAAAGTTCAGCAAAAATATTCAAAAACATTTCATCTCTGTACAATCTGCAATGCAAAATCCGGACTTTGTGGAGAGGATTGTAGTTATTGTGCCCAATCCTCTTTCCATAGTGCGGATATATCAACATATCCACTGCTTTCCTTTGATAGCATTCTTAAGCAGGCAGAAAAAACCTATTCAAAAGGCATTCGCCATTTTGGAATTGTAACAAGTGGCTATGGATATAAAGAAATAAACGATGAGTTTAAAAACATAGTTAAAATTATAATTGAACTGAAAAAGCATTTTCCCGATTTAGAGGTTTGTGCATCCCTTGGTGTATTAAGTGAAGAGACTTCAAAAGCCCTTGCCGAAGCAGGCATCTCTGAATACAATCATAACATTCAGGTGAATCCTGAAAAATATTTAAGTCTGGTAGCGACTACCCATAAAGTGGAAGAAAGAATAGAAACTATTAAATTTCTTAAAAGATATTCTGTCAGGGTATGTTCTGGAGGAATAATTGGACTTGGTGAAACAATGGAGGATAGAATAAAGCTTGCATTTCTTTTGAAGGAATTGAATGTAGATATTGTTCCATTGAATGTATTGATACCTATAAAAGGTACGAGGCTTGAAAACCAGAAGAAAACAAAAGCTATCGAAGTGATTAAAACCTTTGCTCTATTCAGGTTAATATTGAAAGATAGGGTTATAAAATTTGCTGCTGGAAGAGAAACCATCATGAAGGATTTTCAAGGGTTAATAATGCTTTCAGGAGCTAATGGATTTTTAACCGGAGGTTATCTTACAACAAGGGGAAGGGAACCAGAAGAGGACAAACTATTTTTAGAGGAGCTTTATGAATTTCAGAAGTGACTACTATCAAGAGGTAGATAAAAAACTAATCTGGCATCCCTTCACACAGGCAAAAGATTACGAAAAATTAAAGATGCCAATAATTACAAGGGCAAAGGGAATTAAACTTTATGACGCTAACGGAAATTTTTATTATGATACAGTATCTTCCTGGTGGACAAATTCTATTGGACACTGCAACAAAGAACTGGTTAACTCTATAAAAAGACAGTTAAAGCAACTTGACCATGTTATATTTGCTGGTTTTACACATATTCCGGCAATTGAACTATGCGAAAAGCTTAAAAGCTTTCTGCCAGAAAATCTTTCTAAATTCTTTTTTTCTGATGATGGATCAACCTCTGTGGAGGTTGCTTTAAAAATAGCCTTTCAATACTGGCACAACATTGGTATAGAAAAAAAACTCTTTCTTTATCTTGAAAACTCTTATCATGGAGATACTATAGGTTCAATAAGTGTTGGTGGAATTGATTTATATCACAAGCTTTATAAGCCACTGATGTTCAAAAGTCTTAAGGTTAAAGGTCCAGATTGTTCAAGCTGTAAGCATAGAAAGAGTAAATTTACCTTCAATGCAGAAGAAACAACTTGTAACATGAAATGCACTTTACATCTTGAAAGAACTATAGAAAAGCACCATGAAAATATTGCAGCATTCATTGCTGAGCCTCTCCTTCAGGGTGCAGCAGGAATGAAAGTTTATCCCGTTGAATATTTAAGAAGGCTAAGAGAAATTACCAAAAGATATGGAATATTATTAATCCTTGATGAAGTAGCAACAGGATTTGGAAGGACTGGTAAAATGTTTGCTTTTGAAAAAGCCGAAATTCTTCCTGATATTTTATGTTTATCAAAAGCATTGGGCGGAGGAATTTTACCACTCGGACTGACAATTGTAAATGATAAAATTTACAAAGCTTTTTATGGCGATTACTTTTCATACAAGACTTTTTTTCATGGGCATAGCTACACTGCATATCCACTTGCCTGTGCTGTTGCAAATGCACACATTTCTTATTTAGTTAAAAATAAACTTCCAGAGTCGAATATGGAAACTTTTGAATATTTTTATAAAAGACTTAAGAGTCTTGGAGATTGGGATAAAATTGGTGACATTAGATTTATTGGAAGTATAGGAGCAATAGACGTTGTAAAAAGCAGAAAAAATAAAGTTGATTATCCTCCTGACGAAAGAATAGGATTTAAGATATATCTTGAAGGCTTAAGAAATCACCTTATCCTTCGTCCACTTGGAAATACAATATACTGGTTTTTACCTTTAAATATAAAATTAAAGGATGTAAAAGCCATAATGGACTTAAGTGAAAGAGTCTTAAGGAAGGTTTTGAATGATTGAAAAATATAAAGATTTCTATTCAGAGCTTGAGCTTTTGAAGCAAAAAAATCTATATAGAAAAATACGCCCACCATTTTTTCATTCAGAAAACAACACTATAGAAAAAAATGGCCAACATCTTATAAATTTATCCTCAAATGATTACCTTGGATTTGCATTTGATAAAGATCTGATAAAAAGCTTTATTGAGAAAATGAATAGTGAAAATATTGAAAATTACTATCTTGCCAGCAGTGGTTCAAGGCTTTTAAGTGGAAATTCTTTTGCTTATGAAGAACTTGAAGATAAAATTTCTTTGTCTTATCGAAGGCGTTCTGTTATTATTTTTAACAGCGGTTATCATGCAAATGTTGGAATTATTCCAGCTCTGGTTGGGAAAGAAGATGGCATCTTTCTTGATAAGTTGTGCCACGCAAGCATTATTGATGGGGTAATGCTAAGCGGAGCAAGCTTTCATAGATATAACCATCTTGATTATGATCACCTTGAAACTCTATTAAAAAAATATCGAGGTAATTACAAAAGAGCTATTATAATTACCGAGTCTGTTTTTAGCATGGATGGGGATATAGCAGATATTAAAATACTGAATGGGCTTAAAAATAGGTATAACCTATTGCTCTATGTTGATGAAGCTCATGCAGTTGGTGTGTTCGGTAATAATGGGCTTGGTATTGCAGAAAGAGAGAATATAATTTCAGAAGTAGATTTAATACTTGGCACTTTTGGTAAAGCATTTGCTTCAATAGGTTCATTCCTTGTATGTGACAAAGTCATAAAGGAATATTTGATAAACAAAATGCGTTCTTTTATTTATACAACAGCCCTACCACCGATGGTTTTATCATGGAATAGATTCGTTTTTGAAAAAAGCCTATCTGACAATGGAGCTTCAAGAAGGAAACACCTTAATCTTATATCAGACAATTTTAGAGAAAGGCTTAAAGAAAATGGCTTTTCTATGATCGGAAATTCTCAGATTGTTCCACTTGTTACTTTTTCAAATAACTCAGCTATTAAGTTTTCAGAAGAATTAATCAAGAAAGGTTTTTATGCCCTTCCTGTAAGATACCCAACTGTCCCGAAAGGGAAATCAAGGATAAGATTTTCTATTACCGCAAATTTAACAGAAAACCAGCTTGATAATCTTGTTAATGCTTTAAAGGAGATTAAGGATGCAGGAATGCTGGCTTTACAGGATTAATAGTGATAAACTTATTGTATTTTACAATGGATGGGGAATGGATGAGAATCCATTTTTGCATTTGAAATCAGATGAGTATGATGTAGTTATGTTTTATGATTATTCATCTCTTCCTGAAAAAAAAATTATTTTTCAAGAATATAAGAATATCTTTCACATAGGCTTTTCTTTTGGCGTTTTTATAATGGGACTTTTGTTTCAGAATGAAATTATAAATATCAATAACTCAAACTTTTTTTTAATTAATGGAAGTTTTAAAATGATTTCAAAAGATTATGGAATTCATCCAAAGATATTTGAATCTACTCTAGAAAATCTTTCTGAAACGGGGGTTATTCCATTTTATAAAAATATGTTTTTCGATAAAAAGGAGTTCCAGATTTTTATGAATAATAAGCCGGGGAGAGATTTTAATGATCAATTGAGAGAATTATTAAGACTCAAGGAGCTATGTGAAAGTGACATCTTTTCACAAAGTTTTGTTAAATCTGCTTTAATTTGCAGGTGGGATAAAATTATTTTTCCCATAGCACAAAAAAAATTTTGTAATGAAAAAAGTATTTCTTATAAAGAAATTGATTCCGGACACTTTCCTTTTTTTATGTGGAAAAGCTGGGATGAAGTTTTAAAGGAGTTTATAGCTTGATTAAACAGAAGGATTTAATAATTAAACGATTTAAAAGAAATCTTAAGTTTTATGAAAATGAAGCCATTACTCAAAAGGAGATGGCATTTAATCTTATCAAATCATTAATCGAAATTAAAGGGAAAAGTTTTGGAAAGATTCTTGAGATTGGTTGTGGTGTTGGAGTTCTAACAAAAGAGATAGTAAAAAATCTTTCCTTCAAAGAATTTTTTGCCAACGACATTGTTTTAGAATGCAATCAATACATAAAAAAAATAAGTGATAAAATAATCTTTATTGGTGGAGACATAGAGGAAATAACTATTCCTTCAGGGTTGGATCTTATTATTTCAAATGCAACATTCCAGTGGCTTAATTATCCAGAAGAGTTTTTTAAAAGGATTTATCCTTCTTTGAAAGAAAAGGGAATTTTATGTTTTTCTACCTTTGGAAGAAAAAATTTTCTGGAACTCCAAACACTTTCCTGCCCTTCACTTGAGTATTATGATAATGAGGAAATCAGGAGGATGAGTTATCCTTATTTTAGACTTAAATATTTTGAGGAGGAAACAAAAAGGCTATACTTTTCTTCAGTTATGGATGTTTTAAATCATATTAAAAGAACAGGGGTTAATGGAATTGTTAATTTCAGATGGAACACTTCTTCACTTGATAGATTTAGAAAAGAATACGAAAAAAATTTTAGAACAAAGAAAGGTATTACACTTACTTATAATCCAGTTTATTATTATTTTGAGAGGTTACAAGAATGAGAACTTTTGTAACAGGCATTAGTACAGATGTTGGTAAAACAATTGCAACTGGAATTATTGCAAAAGATCTTTATAGCAAAGATAAATCCACAATAACAATGAAACTTGTACAGACGGGATGCAAAACAAAAATTTCTGAGGATATCTTAACCCATAGAAAAATTATGGGGATTTCACTGACAAAAGAAGATGAAGATGGATTAACCTGTCCTTATGTATTTAAATATCCTTCTTCTCCTCATCTTGCAGCAGAACTTGAAGAAAAGGTTATTTTCATAGAACATATAAATGAATGTATTAATAAAGTTTCAAGTCTATATAACAACATTCTTATTGAAGGAGTAGGGGGATTATATGTCCCATTAAATAAAGATGTTACTGTTCTGGACTGGTTAATCGAAAACCCTATGCCTGTTATTGTTGTAACAACGCCAGCGCTTGGAAGCATAAACCATACGCTTCTTACTATCGAAACGCTTTTAGCAAAAGAAATTTCTGTAGTAAAAATTATCTATAACCTTCACTTTAGAGAGAATGATTTAATCTGTAAAAGCACTTTTGAATATTTAAAAGAAAGGTATAAAAACATCCCTATAGTTAGTATAGAAAGCATATAAAATTCTTGTAGTTTCTACATCATCCAATTTTGCTATTTTTAATCCCTGCAGATATAATTCAACACAGTAATTTTTTTTTGGTGCTTTTTATGGGCAAAGTCTTTTTGTGTTTTATCATTTTGCTTCTCCTGATGGCGAACTACATTCATTCCACAAGTATATACGAAGAGCTTTATGACCCATGGACCTCTCTCTATACAATATCTACAAGACACTTTGACATTATATTTCCGGAGGAATCCCGGGAAACAGCTTTTTATATAACAACCTTTGCCGATGAACTTTATGAAAAAGTAGAAGGAATATTAAAGTCCGAACACAATGAAAAAATAACGGTGATATTAACACCACATGTTCAGCTAGCGAATGGCTTCGCCTCTCATGTTCCATATACGCACATAGTTTTAATGGACTATTGCGATGATGCCCTGGCTTTTAATTTTGATGAGTACTTTAAAAATTTGTTCCTTCACGAAATGGTGCATGCTATAAGTCTTAATACAAAAAGAGGGCTTTACAGGCCTCTTTCGAGTGTGTTTGGAAACTATATGAGCCCGAATGTGTCTATGCCGAAGAACTTTTTAGAGGGAGTAACCCTTAGCTTTGAGGGACAAAATGGATTTGGAAGGGTAAACGATCCTGCTGTCCACGAACAAATAAAACAGGACATTCAGGATAACAACTTTAAAACAATAGACCAGGCAAGCGGCCCTTATGACCTGTATCCAGGTGGGATGGTTTATTACAATTATGGAGGATTGTTTAGCCTTTATCTTCAAAAAAAGTACGGAATGGAAAAATATGCAGAGTTATGGCAAAAAAATGGAGGCTTACTACCCTTCTTTATGCCAATAGCTTTTCAGGATGTTTATCATACAAATATCTATGATGAATGGGGCATGTTTAAAGAGGAAATTAGATATAGAGGAAATCTGGGTACCAATCTATGTTATCTTGAACCATTTAGTGAGATGAAAATATATAGAAGCTATTATACTCCATGGCTTTGTGGTAAGAAAATATATTTTTGTGATCTTTTCGATGATGACATAAAGGCGTATGATATAGAAGAGAAGAAATTATTCCATATTCTGGATTTAGAGGGTGCTATAGCCATCTCTGATGATGAAAGCAGGATGCTCATTACTTTAACGACTATGAAAAATGGGGTGTATAAAAGAGTAACAAAGGTTTATGATTTGAAGAATAAGATGTTTTTAAAAAATGAGTATGAAAAACTTGGATATGCAAGCTTTTTTAAATCGCCGGGCAGGAATGGAATTATTGGAGTAAGAGCCAGAACACATATGAACGATCTTGTGTTTTTTTCGGAAGAAGGAGAAATGAAGACTCTTATTTATGGGACGGAGAGTCTTAATTTTATAAGCCCTATTCAGTACAGTGAAAATAAGATTGTTTTTATTCTTTCAGACAAGGGAAAACGGCAAATTGCATTTTATGATTTTGAAACAGGTGAGATAAGTGTTATAGATGCTCCCGTTGATTATATTCGTGGGCTCGGTGTTTATGAAGGAAAAATATTATTTTCTTATAATAATGATTATACTTTTTATAAAGCAGGTATAATCGATGGGAAAAAATTATTAATTCAAACGAATAATATTGATGGAGGGGTTTTTAATCCACTTCTTTTCAAAAACTCAATATATTACACAGGGCGATTTTCAAAGGCAGAAATACTTTTAAAATATCCTGTGGATATAAATCATTTTGATGGCCTAATTACAAATTATACAGTTTCAAAATTCATATATGAGCCAAATACAAATAAGATTGTAGAAAGTAATTTTATATCAAAGCCTTATAATCCTCTGCCCTACCTGCTACCAAGATTCTGGATGCCATGGATTACCACAGGAAAAGACTATATTCCGGATAGCATCGGAATAATGACCCTCATACAGGATCCGGTTTATCAGAATAGAATTTTTTTATATACCGCCTTTAATTATTTTAATAATTTCGAAAATGCTTATTTTTACTGGCATAATACTTCTATGCCAGTGCATTTTGCAATTTCGCTGGAGGACCAGCTCTATTACTACAGTTCAATTGATGATTATATCAGGCGGACATCTGCGAGTATTAACCCAAATTATATTTTGCATTTTATACCTGTTGAGAATTTAATGGAAATAGGCTTTTATACTTCCTATAGTACCTGGGCTTTTAATAACGGTAATCCATCCGCATATTATTGGCAATATAATTTGCAGTTTCCAATTTTAACTGCCTATCTACGTTTTGCCAATTCTGAAGAAACAACCTATTTTTATGGTTTTAGTGGTTACAATATAACCTTGTTTTATGATTATAATTTGCTTAACAATATGAATAAGTATGAAATCAATTTTTTCTATTTTCCATCATTTGCCCCATTTTCACTTAAGCTTTATGGTGCATATAGCCCTGTGGAAATGTTTAACCCCGCTTCTTTAAATTACTTTTTTGGTGGAAATCATTATCCATCCTTTTATGAATATCAATACATCAATACTAACCTTAAATATTACCTTGGTGGAGAAATCGGAGTTACGATTTTTAAAACAGAAATTCAGCATGGAGTCTTTTTGCTTCCACTATATTTTAATAGGTTTTATCCAATGATAGGTTGTCGCACTGCTTACTTAGAAGATACTTTATACACATCCGTTTTCTGCAGACTTAACCTTGAGTTATCCCTCGCGTATGGAGAAATGCCAGTCAAAGGCTATATTGAAGGCTATTATGCCCCAAACAACAATAGCTGGGGTTTCTATTTTGGTTATGAATATAGCCTGGTGTCATTATAAATAAAAATTCTTTATCTCTTTAAGCTATTTGCAGTACCTAACATCGAGTCGCTTGTCTGAATAGAACGTGAATTGAATTCATATGCACGTTGTGCAACAATCATATCAACCATTTCCTGAACAGCATTAACATTCGACATCTCAAGGAAACTCTGGTGAGTTTTCCCAAATCCATCGAGCGAAGGTGTCCCCTGAACTGCAGGTCCAGAAGCCGGACTTTCCTTTACAAAATTTTCCCCTAGATTGGTAAGTCCAGCAGGATTAATAAAGCGATACAAAAATATTCTGCCAACTTCTATATCTTCATCGCTACCCGCCGCTTTAACAGTAACAAGCCCATCCTTGGATATGGTAAGGCTCCCAATATCAAAATTATCCGGAAGGACTATTGGGGGATTAAGCCTATACCCCTGTGAGGTTACAATCTCCATATTGCTATCTATCTTAAAAGTACCATCCCTTGTATAAGCCTGTGTCCCATCAGGCAATGTAACACCAAAGAATCCTTCTCCTTCAATGGCGACATCAAGCTTATTCCCCGTATTTTGAAGACTTCCCTGTGTATAAAACTTTTGTGTTGCAGATGGTCTTACCCCAAGCCCTGTTTGAATTGGAACAGGATACTGGCTTATCTCGGACGAAGGAGTTCCTGCCAGACGTTGAGTCTGGTATAGAAGATCCTCAAACTCAGCACGGGTCCTTTTAAACCCTGTTGTATTTACATTCGCAAGATTATTTGCTATTGTATCGATATGAAACTGCTCACCGATCATTCCAGAGGCGGCTGTCCAGAGAGAACGCATCATATTAAAATTCCTCCCTTTAAAAAATACTCTTTAAATAAAAATGGACATTTTATGCATCGGAAGAAAATATTTTATTATTAGTTTTACAAAGAATATCTATTAGTCTTAAAAGCCACATTTGTTGATATTGGCTTTTCAATCTTTATTCCTAATACTGTGGAATTGCTTTTCTATGTTGTTTATCGGCGGTAATTTGTACAGGAAAAGGGAAATTAATGGCTTATCGGTTATTCTATTGACAATTCTGATAGGTATATTAATATAATAACAGCTTTAAATTTTGATTAATGTATGCCGAAAATTAAATAGTTTTTCTATGTCTTTTCTTGTATGAGAGGTTCTTATGAAAATACTTTTATTTGTTGTTTTTATATTTCTCTTCGTTAAAGGAAATTTCTGTTCTGGCCAAGATAGCATAGGTAGGATGGTTGGACAGGATATATCTGTAGAAGATATTCCAAAGGATTTAAAGCTTACTGATGCAGTAATCGATGGTTTGAGAAAAATGTTTAATGACACTATTGGCAAACAGAAAAGCTTTGATACGCAGTATAAGATAGTTCTTATCGCTACAAAGGTAACAAATGAGTCTCCAAAGAAATACCAGTTTTTTGATGATATCATCCAGTGGGAAGTTAAAAGAAGTCAGGAAGGTACCAAAAAGATTATTGCTGTTTCACCAGATGCAAGAGTTCTGGCTATTAATACACTGGCTGAAAGTAAGGATATTACCTATCAGACTACCTTTCTAAGTGTTATAGAAAGGGATGATAATGTTGATACAAGGATTGCTGCTGCCAGGGTTTTGCCCCGTTATGCAAGAACGGATTTAATAATAAATAAGCTTATTGAGTTACTCAAAACAAAATACGGCGCAAACAGAGAAAAGTTTAATGAGGCAGATCAGACAAGATATGATGATGACAGAGTAGCTGAGGCTATTATTGATACTCTTGGAGAATATGGGGATTCGAGGGCTTTTTCCGCTCTTTTTCAAATTGCGATGAACCCCCAGGCGCATAGGGAAGCAACGGTAAAAGCAGCCTGGACAGCTATAGGAAAATTAAAATGAACATTTAGAGTAAAGGGCTATCCAAAAAGGAGTTAAGCGTTGTTAAAATTTCATTAAGAAACGGCTTTCTGGATAGCTCCTCCTTTTTTTTGACTTGCTTTTACTGTGCTCCAAAAACAACCCTGAATCCCATGTTGTTATAGCTAAAGTTCGGCTCTGTTTCAACGCGGACAGAAACTCGAAAGTCTTCTACAAGGGAATTCCATCCACCGCCACGGATAATGCGGTTTGCTCCAGAGGCAGGTCCTATAGGATCAGAAACTTCTCCTTCTGAATAAGCTCCAAAATAATCCCAGCACCATTCCCAAACATTACCACATATATCATAGAGCTGCCAATTATTCGGGCTTTTCTTACCAACTTCATGTGTTGCATTCATGCTATTTTGCTTGTTCCATGTATAGCTTGCAAAACTCCCAGAATTATTTCCCCAAAAGTATGTGTTTGTTGATGTTGCTCTACATGCATATTCCCATTCAGCCTCTGTTGGTAGTCTATAGCCACTGGCACTCCACTTAACATTTTTTGGTGTAATATTCACATTACCATTTTTGTAAACCTTGGTGAATTTTTCATCGGTATAATATACAGGTTCTTTACCTTCCATTTCGGAAAGGGCATTACACCACTTTACAGCGTCGAACCAGCTTATATTTACAACAGGATTTCTTTCAGGTTTATCTTTTGTTGCATATCCTGCGGAACCATTGTTTGCAAAATCATAGCCCTTGGATAAAGCCCAATTATATACCTTTGACCATTCTCCATATGTAACTTCATACCTTCCAATAAAATAAACTTTCGTTATTGTTACCTTATGAACGGGTTGTTCAGGAGCCTCTCCATTTGCAGATCCCATTTCAAAAGAACCTGCAGGTATACCATTGAAAACCATTCCCGCTGAATTGGTAACAACACCTACAATGTTAGGTCCAGAAAATTTTTGCCCGCAGCCAGAGAAAAACCATATGGCGGACAAGACCAATAGAAAATTATAAACCTTCGATAAAGATTTCATTTTAAACCTCCATTAAACCTAAATCCTTTACTTCTAAAAGTTTAAGAAATGAATAAAAATATTTCAAATTTTTACATTAAGGTTTCTTTTGGTTCACCAAAATAAAAGCCCTGGGAATAATCTATTCCAAGTTCAACACCTTTTTCAAAAACTTCTTTTGAGTGAACAAATTCGGATATGGTCTTTAATCCTAATTCTTTTGCAAAATTGGCAATTGTGCGTGTTATAATCTGGGCATTCTTATCTTGAGGCAAATTTTTAATAAGAGAGGAATCTATCTTTATATAGTCAACATTAAGTCTCATAATGTGCTCAAAATTTGAATATCCCGAACCAAAGTCGTCAATAGCAATTTTACATCCAAGTTCTTTAACCTCTTCAATAAAAATCATTACTTCCTTGTAGTTTTCAATTCCTTCGGATTCCAGAATTTCAAAAACCAATCTTTTAGCTGTTTCCTGGTTTTTGTACAATTGTTTTTTTATAAAAATATTTAATTCTTCATCGAGTATATCAAACACTGTAAGATTTATTGAAAATTCATACTCGAGATCCCTAAATACATGAAATGTTTTTATCATCATAGTTTTTGTGATGTTATGATAAAGGTGATTTTTCTTCGCAAGTTCAAGAAAGTGAGAGGGGTTGATTACTTTTCCATGTTTGTCAATAAGCCTTACAAGGCTTTCATACTTTTCAATTTTTCTGCTTAAGTTGTTAACAATTGGCTGGAAGAACGGAACAATTCTTTCATTATGAATTGCGTCATTAAGCTTTTGTTTCCAGAGGATATTATTTTCGTATTCTTTAGGAATTTCAAGAGATTCATCGTAAACAACAAAATGTTTCTGGTATCTTTTTGCTCTTTTCAATGCCATATCTGCACTCGTTGCGAGTTTTCTCCATTTACCTTCCTGTTTTTGTTCCTGTGGAATATCAGAGCCTCTTGCAATGCCCAGTGTTACATGCACATTTATCTCATATTCATCAAGATTGTAAGGAATTTCATTTATTTCATTACTGATGATTTTTACTGTTTCAATAAGCCTTTCTTTTTCCATTTCGTAGTTAAATAAAAGGGCAAATTCATCCGATGGCATTTTATATAGTTGATACGAAAAAGAGTCCTGGTATTTCTGAAGACGACTTGCAGTTTCTTTGAGTACAAGATCTCCAATTTTATTCCCATAGCAATCGTTTATTTCTTTAAAATAATCTATATTGATTAGTATTAGCGTGGGGTTGGAGGCTTTTTCAATATCGATTAATATTTTATTACGATTTGGTAGGTTTGTTACTAGATCTGTCCAAACTTTATTAAGAGAATCTTCAATTTGATATTGAATCGATTCGGCCATACTATTTAGATTCTTGCATATTATGCCTATTTCATCTTCTGATTCATGAAATACCCTGCATGAGAAATTGTGGTTAGAGATTTTTCGGATGGCTTCGGATAATTCCTCGGCGGGCTTCCATATTTTTTTTCTGAGATAGAAATAAAAGAAAATAACGATAACTAAAGAAAGAACCATAGAATATAAGAAAATCTTTATAATACCGTTGTGTAAGCTGGACATTTCTTTATCATATGCGAAGAGTATTTCGTAGATACCAAGGACTTTATTTGAATAAATAACTGCTCTGGAAACTAGCAGAGAATAAGCATTATTGTTTTTATCTTCATTTTTTGTATAATCTATAGAAGGAAAAAGCTGTATAGCAGGTTTAAATGATATGTGGTGGATATTCTGGTTTTGAAATTCAGAATGTATCCCGATTTGCAATATTTCTGGAATATTATTCTTAAAAGCGGTAATAGATAAGTTTTCTAAGTTTTTTGCTATTCTTGAAATAGAGTTTTCAACTGTTCTCAGGATATTATTTTTCTGGTAAAAGTAAAAAGAGGCACTTGAAAAAGAAATCAGGAAAAGATAAAAAAATAGACAGACAAAGACTACTCTTAGTTTCAGGGGCAGGCAAAGGTTTCCCTTTCCCTTGTCTGTATGGCTGGCTGACATAGAATCACCTTTCTTATAAAAGTGCCCCCGAAATTACCTCCCTCCTATTTTGTTTTTAATTTTTAGAAGTATCGGTTTTTTATAATGTAAATCTTAACTTAAAATGACTGTAAAAGTCAAGAGAAATTTTTAAAAACTTCCCACATTGCTATGGCAGAAGCTACAGATACATTAAGGCTGTCTATTTTCCGGGAAGTGGGAATTTTAATCATAACCGAGCATTGTTTTTTTACTGATTTTCTTAATCCTTCACGCTCGCTTCCTACAACAAGACATATTTTCTTATTAAATCTGATTTTATCAATATCCTCTTCAGCTGTTGCAGATAGTCCATAAATTGTAAAGTCATCCTCTTTAAGGAGGGTTATAAATGTATTGATGTTATTTACATATATAACCCTTTGCTTATAAATAGCCCCGGCAGAGGCTTTTATAACCTGCGGGGTAATCCTTGCACTGTTATCTTTTGGTAAAATTACAGCATCTATATTAAACAAAAGGGCGGATCTGACAATAGCACCAAGATTGCCTGTATCGGTAATACCGTCAAGGATCAAAACAGAGTGAAGTCTATCCAAATCTTTGAAATTCTCTTCTTCTTCAATAATATTTTCCGGCAGGATTATTTCTGCAGCAATTCCCTGGTGTTTCTGGGTTCTGGAAATTTTTTCGATTTCTTTTTCACTGATAGGATTAATTTTTATATTATTATGCCTGATTTTCTGAATTAATCCAGGATATTTATTTTCTTTACCGCGGATTATCCACACCTGCTTGAGAGAAATGTTACTATAAATAGCCTCTTCTATAGAATTTCTTCCGTAAATTATCAAATTTTTCTCCTTATGCAAAAATATCAGGATTCTCAATTAATAGTAAGACTCTTTTTAATTCTACTCCAGATGAAAATCCACCTATTTTATTTCTGTTAAACGAAGACGGTACTATCCTGTGGCATGGGATTACTATCGGGAAAGGATTTCTGGATAGAGCTATTCCTACAGCCCTTGAATATTTAGTCCCACCAATCCTTTTCGCTATCTCTCCATATGACGCAACTCTACCGGGCTTAACTTTCATAGTTTCCTTATATACCTTTAATTGAAATGATGTCAATTTTTCCCAGTTTAGGGGAAGGTTAAAGTTCCACTTACCATGGTATAAGTAGTTGTAAAATTGTTGGTAAATATAATTATACTCAGGAGGGATTATCTTGTTTTTATTTTTATCACTTAATGTTATGGTTATTGCGTCTATCTTTTTATTAGATAGAATGATAGAGAAATGAATCTTCTTTTCTATAAAGGACAATACCCGCGTTTCTTTTTTTTCTGTCATAATTTCTCCAGTTATATTATTATTTTAGCTTATTTTTTTTAAAAGCTCTATAATATAAATAATAATTCCATCTTTTTTTGTCATTCCGATTCTAACTTCTTCGTTATAGCCTTGAAGGTTATAACCTTCAAGGCTATAACCTTCAAGGATTGGAATGACAGAAAATGTGGAGTTGCTGTAGTATAAAGTGAGATTTTTATGAGTACTCAGAATGAAAGACAGAAAAAAATAGATGGGTTTGTAAAAGAACTTTTAAACTGGAATCGCAGGATAAACTTGATTGGCAGATCAACGGAGGAAAGTGTATATAAAACCCATATTGAGGATAGTCTATCCCTCTACCCATATATTATAAAAGAATCTGTTGAATACATAATAGATATTGGCAGTGGAGGCGGGTTACCTTCAATACCATTATCGATTTTTATTCCTGAAAAGCATTTTATTCTAACAGAGGTAGATTTAAAAAAGATTGCTTTTCTGGAATATGTGATAAGAAAGTTAAAGCTTAATGCCGAGGTTGTTAATGTTAACGAGGGCTTTTGCTTTGAAAAAGAGTGTATTGTAATTAGCCGTGCTTATTCATCTATAAAGAATATTCTTAAATGGGGAAATAGACATGCGCTCTTAAACAAAAGATTTTATATTTTAAAGGGTTTGGAAGAAAAAATTGAAAAAGAAGTAGCAGAGGCTAAAGTAAGAAATTATGGTAAGATAAAGCTTGAAAGAGGATATATTGTAATAATAGAGGTGTAAAAATGGGCCTGAATTTGAAGTTTAATTGCCCCTTATGCTCAAGTAGTAATGGTAGGCTTTTATATAATTCGGGTAATTATTATTTAATTTTTTGCCAGAAGTGCAGGAGTAATTACCAAATAAGGTATAAAGAATTAAAGAAGGAGTATGGCAAGGACTACTACTTTGATAACCATGCAAAAACCTATGGGAAAACTTATATTGAGGATGAAGAAAACATACGCCTTATTGCCAGAAGGAGATTGAAGAGGCTAAAAAGAATTTTTCCGGAGAAGGCTTTGTTACTTGATGTGGGTTCTGCGATTGGGCTTTTTTGTGATGAGGCAAGGCAGGCAGGATTTGATGTTTATGGTCTGGAAATATCTGACTATGCAAGAGAATATTGTATAAAGAGGTTTGGTATTTCCTGTTTTAAAAGCTGGGCTGAAGTGGAAAAATATAAATATGATGTAATAACTTTATGGTTTACTCTGGAGCATATAGAAAAACCAGCGGAATTGCTTTGCAGAATTAATCCTCTCCTTAAGGAAAGAGGGATTCTAGCATTATCCTTACCAAATGGCCATGGTGCTTTTGCAAGATTAAACAGGAAAGAATATTATAAGAAAAGACCCGAAGAGCATTTTTTCGAACCATCGATTAATGGTATGAGGATTTTGCTTAAAAAAGCGGGTTTCAGGTTAATCAATGTGAATATATGTGGGCTTCATCCTGAAAGAATCGGGTTGCCGGACAATTTTGTAATTCGAGGAATTCAAAAAATCCTTTCTCTTGGAGATACCTTTGAAGTGATAGCAGTTAAGGAAAACAAATAAGGTTTATTATTTAAGTCAAAGGCGACAATGCTAATTGCCGCCTTTGAAAACTTTTATTGGAAAATTACCCTTTTAAAGCACCTTCAGTCATCTTTGATATTATAAGCTTTGACATGAGGATAAACACCAGAACGAGTGGAAACACAGATATAACAGTACCAACCATTATTGCACCATAATCGACATTCTGAAGACCTCTTAGAGAGTTCAAAGCAACGGGTATGGTATAGGTTTCTCTTGAACGCATAATTACAAGAGGTCCAAGAAAATTGTTCCAGCTCCCAAGGAAAGTCATAATTCCGAAAGAACCAATCACCGGAGTTATAAGGGGGAAAACAATCTTCCAGAATATGCTGAATTCTCCTGCTCCATCAACACGAGCGGCATCAACCAGATCAATTGGAATTGAAGCTTCAATGTATTGTTTCATCAGGAATATTCCAAAGGCGTTTGCAATTCCTGGAATGTATATAGCACGAGCTGTGTTTAGCCATCCAAATGCTTTCATTAATAGAAAGTAGGGAATAATTCCGATTAATTGTGGAATCATCAATGTAAAAATCATTATAGAAAACATAATATTCTTCCCTCTAAAGTTGTACATTGCAAATCCATAGCCTCCAAGGGAACAGAAGAATATAGAAAGCAGTGTGCTCATACATGCTATATAAATACTGTTCCACAAATTCTGCCAGAAGGGTATCTTTGAAAGCAGAGAACGATAGTTGTTGGTAAATTGAACAAAAAAGTCGCTGTCTAGGGACATCGGTGGGGGAAATGTGAAAATTTGAGCCTGACTCTTTGCTGATACTACAATCATATACCAGAATGGATATATTGTAATCAATGTCCATATAATAAGGGGAAGATAAAGAAGCATAATCTTTAACATTGCCTTGATAGGATTTGTTCTCCTCTTTAGACTCCCTTTGGTTTCCAGGGATAATATCCTGGCCTGTGCTTTACTATCTGTCTGAACTGCCATAAGAAAATCCTCTCTTAATACTAATCTTTTTTCTGGAAAACTCTTCTATTGATTATGGATAAGAATACTATTATGAAGAATACTATCCACGATACAGCAGCTGCAATTCCAAATCTTGCCCAGCTAAAGGCATTTGCGTAAAGGTAGATCGCAAGAGTCATACCTCTATTGGAAACAGTAGGCATGGCGCCCACGCCGCCAACGATAACCATTGGATCGTCGAAAAGCTGTACCTGTCCTATAATTGTCATTGTAGTCGCAAAAAGGATCATTGGACGCAGCAGGGGAAGTGTTATTTTGAAAAACACCTGGGCCCAATTAGCCCCATCAATTCTTGCGGCTTCGTAGAGGTTGTCAGGAATTGCCTGGAGTCCTGCAAAATATATAATTGCATTCCAGCCTGTCCATCGCCATATGGCAAGCGATGCTATAGCAACCCATGTAAATTCACGTATCCAGTTTATCGGCGAGGTTAAAGGTATAAGGGTACCCGGTCCTGCAATTCCTAATTTTTCAAGGGATGCAAGGGCATAGTTTAATAATCCATAGGGATTACCATATAGTACATTGAACACAAGGCCAATGGCTATGGAAGATGTAATATATGGAAGAAAAAGGACCCCTTTAAAAAACTCCTTTAACTTAACGAACCCCTGGTTTAAAATAAAAGCAAAGAATAGACCAAGGAAATGCTGTGGTATTGCAGTGATTATAGCCATTGCGACTGTATTAACAAAGGATTGCCAGAATAAAGGGTCTTTTAGTACATTTACATAATTGTTTAAACCAACGAAATTTTCCACATAATTTAAAGGACGGGAACCATCCCAGCTATTTAAGCTCAAAACAAAGGAATAAAATATAGGGAAGGTAGAAAAAATTAAGAAAGAAATAAAGAAGGGGGCCACAAAAACATAAGGGGTGGCTTTTCGGCGGAAGGTGCCCCAGTTTATTCCTTCCGAAGTTACTTTGGTGTTCATAGAATGTTTACCTCCAGATTGATTACTCAAAAAGGGTTTGCAGGGTTAAAGCTGCAAACCCTTTTTGAATTTAAATTATAAATTCCTGTTATTGCTTCATCTTAACTTCAAGTTCCTTTTGCGCATCGCTTAAAGCCTTATCCAGAGTTTTGTTTCCATCCAGATAGTCAAAAAGAGCAGTATTCAGAATACTTTCAGCAAGACTATCCTTTGGATTAACATAAACCTCTGGAATTGCTTTTGCAATCTGTATCCATATCTTTCTTGCCTTCTGGCCTCCAAGATATTCCACACCCTCTGTGAACATCTTGTCTTCCCATGCAGGCATATAAGCTGGGAAAGCATCTGCCTTTTCAAATGAAATAATCTGAGACTCGATTTCTGTGCAGGCAAACTTAATGAATTCCCAGGCAGCAGCCTTGTTTACATCAGGAATCTGGGAAGGAATAGCAAGGAAGGAGCCTCCTCTTGAAATCATCATCGGCTTTTCGCCCTTATTTAGAGCAGGAAGCATGCTAATTCTGTATTTCCCCTTCTGTTCTGGAGCTATCCAGTTCTTTAAATGTCCGGTAAGCCATGCTCCCGATGGAACAAATGCTGCAGTTCCTTCTTTAAACATAGCATACCATTCATTGGACCATTCGTTAATATTTGCATCAAGACCATTTTCTCTAAATTTTTTTGCCCATTCAAAAGCAGTTCTGACTCTTGGAGCAGTCAAAGCAGGATTTCCATCCTTATCAAAATATCTTTGTGGTGCTGACCAGAATATCATATTGAAGATTCCTATAGCATGGGAAATCATCCAGTGATCAACCTTTCCATCACCATTGGCATCAAAGGTAAGTTTCTTTCCAATCGCAAAGAGATCATCCATTGTCATTTTGCCGATCTTGTTGTAGTCAACTTTAAACTTCTTCCAGGTTGGTTCATAAATATAAGCACATCCGGGAGCAATATCAACAGGGAAAGCAATAAGCTCTCTTGGACTTGTAGAAGCCTGCGCCCATTTGTAAGGGGAGAAAAACTGTTTGTATTTACCTGCTTCATAAGGTGGTTTTAGCAGGTTTTCAAAACCGCCACCCGCACCAAGCTGGGCTATAAAGTTAACATCAATAACTGCAACATCTGGAGCTCCCTGACCAGCTGCAATAACTGTGATAAGATTGTTGTGGTGATCTCCCCAACCAAGGGACTTGACTTCAGCAGTTATGTTTGGATATTTCTTGGAAAAGGTTGGCAGAAGGGCATTATAAGCTACATCCAAACTTGGAAAGACAGCAATCTGAATGCTGACTTTCTCATTGTTGTACGGTTTTGGAACAGAAAATCCAGTCGAAACAATTAGCACAGCAGTAAGCACGAGCAATAATACTTTTACAAACTTAACTTTCCTCATATTACCTCTCCTCCAAATATAAAAATTTTTATAAGCAATTTGAACGACAAAATAATGTAATTAATAACTTTGTAGATTTTAAAATGCTGAAGTTTAATTGTCAACACTTTGCCTTTATATTTTTTTGTAAAATTTAGACGAATTGGATAATAATTTTTTACTTTTCTATAAATTCTGTTTTTTTGCCCAGCTTTTCTTATGAAGAATCTTTCCAATATGATGGAAAAAAAAGAAGAATTAACGAGAAGTACTCTTAGGTGCTTATTTGGGGCAAGGAAGTTCTTTTTAAAAACACACTAATAAAATTGAGTCCTGCAAGAGATTGAAATCTGTTTTTCACTTCTTCCTCTTTAAGCCCTCCTTTTCCAATAATGATGGTGCTTTTTTCTCCACTTGAAAGCACTCCGTTAAAAGAAATTTCAGGCGAAACAAAACTTATTTCAGTCGCCTTGTAAATTTCCTTTATCAGGCTTTTGTGGTTATTTATTAAATACTCAAAGGCAACATCCTCTTCTCTTTCTAAATAACCTTTTTTATAAAGCTGAAAATGCCCAATTCCACCCCTTATCATACTTTCTCTTAATCCCCACATAGAGTAATTTATAAATCCATTAACTATACTTATTGCTATCATTCCCACAATGATAGAAAACATTGTAAGAATAGTTCTTGTTCCATTTCTAAAGATATTTCTTAATGCTATCTTTATGTTAAGCATAGACAATCTCCTTTACTTCTCCATCTAAGAGATGAATTATTTTTTTGCTTTGCTTTGCAATAGCTTCTGAATGGGTGGAGAAAATGAAAGTTGTGTTTTTCTCTTCGTTTAGTTTGAGTAGCAAGTTTAAAATCATTTCTCCAGTCTTTGAATCAAGGTTTGCTGTTGGTTCATCGGCAAGCACAACTTCAGGTTCTGTAACAAGTGCCCTTGCGATAGCTACACGCTGTCTTTGTCCACCAGAAAGCTCATCAGGTCTATGCTTGATGTGTTTTTCAAGCCCTACTGCTTCAATCAAGGCCATAACCTTTTCTTTGTCTCTTTTCTTTTTTCCTATTATCAGGGGATATTCAACATTCTCATATACATTAAGCACAGGTATAAGGTTAAAACTCTGGAAAATAAAGCCTATGTAGGAATTTCTGAAAAGTGATAATTCATTATCATCCATTTCCTTTATGTTAGTGTTGTTAATAAGTATTTTTCCATTCGTTGGTTTGTCAAGGCAACCTAAAAGATGGAGCAGTGTTGACTTACCTGCTCCACTGGGTCCCATGATACAGGCTATATCCCCTTTTTCAAATTCAAGGCTCACATTCTTCAAAGCTAAAAGAGATGTTTTGCCAAGTTTATAGACCTTTTCTAAATTTTTTGTCTTAATAATTGCCATAATTATTCCTCAAATACTTTAATTCTTGCCTTGGCTTTTATGTAACTATCGTTTGAAATTTGGTTTTCCTCTGCTATCTTTATTGCCTTTTTCCAGAAATTAATTGCCTTTTCTAGTTCTTTCTTGCTTTTTGCAAATTCTCCGTAGCAATATTAAAAACCCAGAAAAAATTGGTAGTATCAAGAGCAAGATATAATGAAGAAAGCAAAAAGGCTATAGCACCAGCTTTAAAAGAAATTCTTTCAGTAATAAGCCCTGAAACATACATACCATTCGCTAAAGCAAACAGAATCAATGGATAAATAGCCATAGGCGGATAAAGTTTAAGCACAAAAGGAAAAGCATAAAATAGGAAAATAAGAAGCACTGTCCAGAATCCCCAGAATTCTCCAAGCATTTTACCCCAGAATGTTTTAATTTTTCCTTTTGAAGTAAATATAATATAAGTTATCATTCCAGCATTCCCAATAACATTTTTATTTGCTTGACACAAGAATCAATCATTAATTCCCCATTTTTGATTGAATTACAATAAATCGTCATTGCGAGGCGACAGATTTCTCTATTGCTGAGAATTATAATCCGAAGCAATCTGTCGATAAATAAAGCAGTCGCAATAAATTAACAG
>Ga0315298_1001102_pt1 | contig 50810 bp, 47 predicted proteins | sample WHS_1_MG_FD_203077 | JGI IMG/M metagenome (GOLD analysis project Ga0315298, IMG submission 203077) | Extremophilic microbial mat communities from Washburn Hot Springs, YNP, Wyoming, USA - WHS_1_MG | ecosystem: Environmental > Aquatic > Thermal springs > Hot (42-90C) | place: USA: Wyoming...
ATCAGAGATTCTGAGAAGGATCATTAATAAATATATCAGGAAACGGGGGAAAATCATTTCCAAATTGACTGGAGATGATATAGAGTTGAACTGGCCTACGGTTGCCCGATTGGCTGAACTGGCCTATAGATGCACACTTTGCCGTCGTTGCGCTCAGCAATGTCCCCTTGGGAGTGATAATGGACTAATAGGTAGAGAGTTAAGGAAATTATTCAGCCAGGAACTGGGGGTTGCTCCTAAGGAACTTCATGAGGCGGGAACTATCCAACAGCTAAAAATAGGTGCCAGCACAGGGATTTCTCCACCTGCTTTTCAGGGTATGATTGAATTCATGGAGGATGAGATCGAGGAAAGATTAGGGAAGAGAATGAAGGTTCCTGTGGATAAAGAGGGGGCAGATATTCTTTTGGTTCATAATTCTGGTGAGTTCATGTCCTGGATTGAAAACCCTATTGCATTTGCCATAATCTTTGAAGAGGCAGGCCTTAGTTGGACCCTTTCAAGTGAAATCTATGGATACGAAGCTACCAATTATGGGACTTGGTATGATGATGTCCAGTTTGCAAGAATCTCAATTAAACAAGTGGAAGTCGCAAGAAAATTGAAGGTCAAAAAGATTGTGATGGGAGAATGTGGCCATGCTCATAAGGGGTTGATTGTGGTGGCGGATCGGATCTTGGTGGACGATTTGAATTTTCCAAGAGAGAGTTTTTTACCCTTATTGGAAGATATGGTTCTAAATGACAGAATAAAACTTGATCCCAGAAAGAATGATTTTCCAGTGACCCTCCACGATCCATGTAATGTTGTACGACTGATGGGCATTGTGGAACCTCAGAGGCGTATCCTTAAAAAGATCTGCCCACGGTTCAGAGAAATGGAACCTCATGGATTGGAAAATTATTGTTGTGGCGGAGGAAGCGGATTTGCCATTATGGGCTCCATGAATTTTAAAGAATGGAGAGAAAATATTTCTAGTCGGATGAAGCTTAAGCAGATCCTTGAGGCCTTTGGTGATGTTCTTGATCCTGGCATTAAAAAGTATGTGTGTGCGCCTTGTTCCAATTGTAAAGGAGCCATCAGAGATATTCTTAGCAGTCATGATTTGTGGAGGGAAAATAGCATTTACTACGGTGGCTTGGTGGAATTAGTGGCAAATGCTATGGTGGATATGAAAAGACCTTTCATTGAGTGGGAATGGCATTGAGGATGCTCCTCGTCCAGGGAGGAATGGGATATATAGAGAAGGGAAAACTAAATGAGTGAACAAAAAGGAAAGGTGATCCTATTAGGCTCGGAAGGCATTGGTCGGGGAGATGATGACCTTGGATATGAAATTTTGATTTCCATGCTAAAAGCCCTGATAGAGCGTAAGGACCGTTTGATCGCGATCATTTTTTGGAATACAGGTGTGAAGTTACTCAAAGAGGGATCCCCTGCGGTCTCCTATCTTAAAATCCTCGAGGGGAAGGGAGTTCAAATTCTGGCAGGCCAGCTCTGCGTGAGGGAGCTCGAACTTATTGATAAGATGGCTATTGGGAAATTGGCCACCATGGATGAAATTTTAGACCTGATTTTATATCATGAAGTGTTAACTCTTTAAAGGACGAGATTTATCTTCTAACTAAAGGGATAATGATGATACAGGATTTATTAAAAAAACATAAAACAGCCATTTTAGAAAGATGGTTCGACCTCATCCTAAAAACCTATCCGTCGGATACTGCAGAGATGATGAGAAAGGATAAGGATCCATTTACAAATCCGGTGGGCTCTACGATCTCTCAAGAGATAGAAGTCCTTTTCGAAAAAGTATGTGAGGGGGTTCAGGATGAGAAGTGTCAGAGTTCGTTAGACTCCATTCTAAAAATCAGATCCATTCAGGATTTTTCTCCATCCAGGGCGGTTGGATTTATCTTCCTGCTTAAAGAGGCCATTGAGGAGATTCTTAAGAATGAAATTCTTAGAGAATTGTTGATGGAGGAGTGGTTGAGATTTCAATCAAGAATAGATGCCCTGGCACTTCGGGCATTTGATATCTATATGGACTGCCGAGAGAAGATTTGCGAGATTCGTGTCAATCAAGCCAGGGCTGAAAAGGAGATGGCCTTTCGGATGATGGAAAGGATGGCCCCATCTAAGGAGAAAAGGTAGAAAAGAGGGGATTGGGTTAAATAAAATCCGAAATCCGAATTTCGAGCTTCGAATTTACAAGGGTTTAAAACTATGGGCCTCTGGTATTCTATTTCAGGAATTCTTATAGTTATTTTTTTTATCGTTATCGGCATTGAAGGGATCGGTCTATATCCTCTCTTTGCCATTTTTATTCCTTATGTGGCCATTTTCTTCTTCGTGGTTGGTTTTATTTACCGTGTCCTGAAATGGGCGAGTTCTCCTGTTCCCTTCCATATCCCAACAGTCTGTGGACAACAGAAATCCCTCCCCTGGATTAAGGCCGACCAAACAGACAGCCCATTGACCACTTGGGGTGTAATGAAGAGGTTGGTCCTTGATATCCTCCTCTTTCGCCCCCTTCTTAAAAACGAAAAGGTTCAACTGGAGGCACCCTATCGACTTCTATTTAGACCCAGTGTTCTTCTCTGGTTAGGGGGTATGGCCTTTCATTGGTCCTTTCTCATCATAATACTGAGGCATTTGAGATTCTTTCTTGAACCTGTTCCCTCTTTGGTAGTAATCCTCCAGAGGGTCGATTCCATCCTTCAGGGTCTTTTACCCATCCTCTATATTACCGATATCTTTATTTTGCTCTCCCTAACTTATCTCTTCTTAAGAAGAATCACCTACCCACAGTTAAGGTATATTTCCCTTTTATCGGATTATTTTATCCTTCTTTTAATCCTTGGGATCACAATCTCTGGAGTGCTCATGCGGCTTTTCTTCAAGGTGGATCTTATCCAGGTAAAGGAATGGGTGATGGCCATGTTAAGGTTTCAACCTGTTGTCCCAAAGGGAGTAAATCTTTTCTTCTACATCCATCTTTTCTTTATAAGTCTTTTGTTCATATATTTCCCTATGAGCAAATTGATGCACATGCCTGGTATCTTTTTAAGTCCCACTAAGAATTTGACTAATACCAGTCGAAACAAAAGACATGTCAATCCCTGGGATTATCCGGTTAAGGTCCATACCTATGAGGAGTATGAAGAGGAATTTCGAACTTCAATGAAGGAAGTTGGATTGCCTATAGAGAAGGAATAGAGATGGCAGAGGATGTTTTAAAAGAAAAAGCGTTAAGGATTGATTATACTCTTCCGAGGAAGAATTGGCTGGAACCTACGGCTGAGTTTCGTAAGGGGACTTTCTGTTACCCTGCGGCATCAAAACATCAAAAGTATCTCGATCTTCCATACCCAAGAGAGTGGCAACCTACGGATGAGGACTGGAAGTTGCCAGCCAATTGGAAGGAATTGATTCTCAAGGGGATGGATGATCGTTTGAATCGTTACCGCTCTTTTCGGTTGTTCCTCGATATCTGTGTCCGTTGCGGGGCCTGTGCGGATAAGTGCCACTTCTTCATTGGTTCAGGAGATCCGAAGAATATGCCTGTGCTCAGGGCTGAACTGATGAGGTCAGTATACCGAAAGTATTTCACACTCTCGGGAAGAGTTTTTGGAAAACTGGCAGGGGCAAGGGAACTGACCAAAGAGGTGCTAAAGGAGTGGTTTTCATATTTTTATCAGTGCACAGAATGTCGTCGGTGTTCTGTTTTCTGTCCTTATGGAATCGATACCTGCGAAATTACGATGATGGGCAGAGAACTTCTCAATCTGGTGGGTCTAAATATTAACTGGATTATTGAACCTGCCTCAAACTCTTATCGAACTGGAAACCATCTGGGCATCCCTCCCCATGCCTTTAAGTCCACTGTTGAGTTTGCAATCGATGAGATCAAAGAGATTACCGGTATTGAGGTAGAGGTTCCCATCAATAGAAAGGGGGCTGAAATCCTTTTCATTTCTCCTTCAGCCGATTACTTTGCAAGCCCACATTGGTATACCTTCTTAGGCTACCTTCTGCTTTTTCATGAAATCGGCCTGGACTATACCTGGAGCACTTATGCCTCGGAGGGTGGAAATTTTGGTTTCTTTCACTCCGCAGAGCTTGCAAAGAGACTCAATGCCAAAATCTACAGTGAAGCGAAAAGACTTGGAGTGAAGTGGATTTTAGGAGGGGAGTGTGGTCATATGTGGAGGGTTATCCATCAATACATGGATACCTTCAATGGACCAGCCAATTTTTTAGAAGAACCTGTTTCTCCTATCACAGGGACTCGTTTTGAGAATGCACGCTCAACCAAGATGGTTCATATCTGTGAGTTTACAGCGGATCTCATTAGAAATGATAAATTGAAGTTGGATCCGAGCAGGAATAATAAATGGAAGGTTACTTATCATGACTCCTGTAATATTGCCAGGGGGATGGGACTTCTTGAGGAGCCCCGATACATTCTTCAAAATGTATGTCATGAATTCTATGAAATGCCAGAAAATACCATTCGTGAAAGAACATTCTGCTGCGGAAGTGGATCAGGATTAGGAGCAGATGAGAATATGGAGACCCGATTAAGAGGCGGGTTTCCAAGAGCCAATGCTGTGAGATATGTGAAAGAAAAGTTTGGTGTGAATCTGCTTACCTGTATTTGCGCGATTGATCGGGCAACCCTCCCCCCACTTCTCGAATACTGGGTGCCAGGGGTTGAGGTGGCAGGGGTTCACGAATTGGTTGGAAATGCATTGGTTTTGAAAGGAGAAAAAGAGAGAACCACCAATCTTCGGGGAGAACCTCTTTTCCAAAGTGAAAATGGAAAATTGCAAAATTCAAAATGATGACTTCCGATATGCCACTTACTACTGACTGACGATAAACGGAGTTTGAGATGTACGACAAAAGCAAGATCATTCCTGGTCTTCTGATCTTTTTGGGGTTGGTCGCCTTTCCAATTTTGCATAATACTGTGAGCGGTAAAGCGGAATATATCCCAAAAACTGAAATCCCCAAGGATAAGAAGGAATGTATTGAATCAAAGGCCTTCATAAGGGTCAATCATAAAAATCTTCTTGAAGATTGGAAGGCTTCTGTCGTACGGGGTGGCCTTCGGGTCTATCAGGCCACAAATCAGAAGAAATATACCATGAGTTTAAATCGGACCTGTATGGATTGCCATAGGGATAGGACGAAATTTTGCGATCAGTGCCATAATTATATGGGCGTGACCAATAAATGTTGGGATTGTCACCTTTACCCAAAAGAATTAGAGAGAAGGTGAGATGAATCTATGGAGATCAGTCGAAGAGGATTTCTAAAGATTTCTGGGCTTACATTTCTTGGCCTGATGGCAAAACCAGGATGGGAGGTTGTATCCCAGATTAAACCCATTGAGCCAGCCCCTGCTCCAACCTATTTTGAAGGGAAAAAGTGGGCCATGGCCATTGATCTCAGAAAGTGCTGGGAGGCAAAAGAGGGATGCAAGGAATGTATCAATGCCTGTCACCGCCTTCATAATGTCCCCTCAATTGGATATCTCAAGGAGGAGATCAAATGGATTTGGACAATCGATTATGAGAAGGCCTTTCCTGAACAACTTCATGATTTCAATGAAGAAGAATATAAAGGGAAGTCAGTAGTAGTCTTCTGTAATCATTGTGATGATCCCCCCTGCATCAGGTATTGCCCAACAAGGGCCACCTGGAAGAGAGAAGATGGGATCGTCATGATGGATTTTCATCGCTGTATCGGATGCAGATACTGCATGGCGGGATGCCCTTATGGTTCTCGAAGCTTCAACTGGAGAGATCCCCGTCCCTTTATCAAAAAGGTAAATTTGGATTTCCCAACCCGGACAAAAGGAGTGGTTGAAAAATGCAATTTCTGTGAGGAGAGGTTGGTTCAAGGGCTATTACCTGCCTGTGTGGAGGCTTGTAAGGAGAAGGCCCTTATCTTTGGAGACCTCAATGACCCTGGGTCAGAAATAAGGAGGGCCCTTCAAGGAAGACACATTCTTCAACGACAACCCGAACTCGGCACAAAACCAAAAGTCTTCTACATGGTTTAGAATAGGGAAGAGGGCGTGGACTTCAGGAGAGGGAAGTGATGTTGAATAAAGAGCAGATTCTCGTGGATAAAGAAATTCCGCTCCTCGGGCATGTAAAAAGGACAGGGAAAGGGTTTTATATTACGGTTTCTATTCTCACTGCACTTGTCCTGTGGGGACTCTATGCCTACCTTACCCAGTATCGGATTGGACTTGGTGTGACTGGACTTTCAAGGCAGATCTTCTGGGGGGTATATATTACAAACTTCGTTTTCTTTATCGGGATCAGCCATGCAGGGACATTTATCTCTGCCATCTTAAGGGTTGTTAAGGCGGAGTGGAGAAGGCCGATTAGCAGGCTCTCGGAACTGACCACCGTATTTATTCTCTTTTTCGGTGTCGGAAGTGTATTGATCGATTTGGGAAGACCTGATCGGATGCTTTATGCCATTCGATATGCACATTTTCGATCTCCCCTTCTATGGGATGTATGTAGTATTGGAACCTATTTAACCGTCAGTTCCATTTGCCTCTACCTTGCCTTGATTCCAGACATTGCCTTGATGAGGGACATTGGGATGAGAAAGAGGCAGTGGTTCTATGAGATTCTTTCTCTTGGATTCACAGGGACTGAAAGACAGTGGTACCGCCTGGAGAGGGCTATCATGTTTATGTCCATTATTGTCATTCCCATTATGATCACGGTGCATACCGTGGTCTCCTATGTCTTTGCCATGACGATTCAACCGATGTGGCACAGTGCCATCTTTGGTCCCTATTTTGTAGCAGGAGCCCTCTTCTCTGGAATCGCTACGGTGATTACGATCATGGTCATTATTCGTAAGGCCTATCATCTCGAAGATTATTTAAAACCCATCCATTTTTATAATCTTGGGACCCTCCTTCTTGCCATGACCCTTCTCTGGTTATATTTCACACTGGGAGAGTATATTACCACCATTTATGGAAACGAACCTTCCCAGATGGCCATCTTCTGGTCTAAAATCACAGGTCAATATGCCCCACTCTTCTGGCTTCATTTTGTGCTATGCTTTGTGATCCCATTTCCCATTCTTGCGAACCCTAAGACAAGGACCATCAAGGGAACTTTGATGGCATCCATTTCAATCAATATCGGGATGTGGCTTGAACGATTTGTTATCATCGTTCCAACCCTTACCAAGCAAAGGGTTCCCATCGAGGGGGCCATCTATATACCTACCTGGGTCGAGTGGTCGATCCTGTTGGGTTGCCTCTCTTTTTTCTCACTTCTCTATGTCCTTTTTACAAAATTCTTTCCCATTGTTCCAATCTGGGAGATTCATGAAGGGAGAGGAAAATCGATTGAAGAGGTAAGAAAAAGGATTCAAAGGTATCTTCCTGGAATAGACACCGGAGATGATATTAAATAAAAGGATGATGGATGTTGGGTAAAGTCTATCTTGTAGGTGCGGGGCCGGGAGATCCTGGCCTAATTACAGTTAAAGGCCTTCAATATTTACGAAAGGCAGATGTAGTGGTTTATGACCGCCTTGTGGATGAAAGACTTTTAAACGAAGCCCCTTCCAATGCCGAGAAAATATTTGTAGGTAAAACAGTGGGCTTTCACCCTATTGGGCAGGAGGAGATCAACGGAATTTTGCTTAAAAAAGCCCGAGAGGGTAAGGCAGTGGTGAGGCTTAAGGGTGGGGACCCCTTTGTTTTAGGCCGGGGAGGAGAGGAAGCAATCTTTTTAGCTCAACATGGGATCCCTTTTGAGGTCATTCCAGGTGTTTCATCTTTCTATGCCGTTCCTGCCTATGCCGGAATTCCAGTCACCCTTCGAGGGATCGCCTCCTCCTTTACCGTCGTGACCGGACATAAAGCCATAGGTCATGACGCTTCCTCTATCCCCTGGGACAAGGTATCAACCGGCGCAGATACCTTGGTGATCCTCATGGGATTGTCGAATTTAGAAAATATTGTAGAGGAGTTGTTAAAATATAAGAAGGCTCCCTCTACTCCTGTCGCAGTGATCACTCATGGGACCACTTCTCGACAACATTGCATCACAGGAACACTTCAAGATATTGTTGATCGAGTGGAATCAGAAGGTCTTCATCCCCCCTCTATTATTGTCGTTGGAGAAGTGGTCCAATTGAGAGAAACTCTGCGGTGGTTTGATAAATGACTAAACCTATGGGGATAGATAAATTTGGGATCAGATCTTATTTTCCTGCCTTCCTAAAACTTCAAGGGAAACGATGTATCATTGTGGGTGGGGGAGAAGTTGCCCTTCGAAGAGTAAAAACGGTTTTAAGTTGTGGGGGAAGGGTCACCGTCATTAGTTCAGATCTTCATTCAGAACTCAAAAGATTAGTGGAAGAAGGGACCATTCAATGGGTAAATCGGAACTACGAACCCGATGATCTTCAAGGAGCCTTCTTAGTGATTGCTGCTACAAATCATCAGGAGGTCAATCAAGAAATTGTTGAGAAGGCTCGGAATCTTAGGTGCTTAGTGAATACCGTTGATGATCCAGAGCACTCAGATTTTATTGTTCCCTCTTTTTTCAAAAGGGGAGGTCTAATCTTAGCGATTTCAACCTCAGGGAAAAGTCCTGCCCTTGCAAGGAAGATCCGAGAGGATTTAGAAGCCGTTTTTGGTGAAGAGTATGCCGAACTCACTTCTCTCATCGAGGAGGTTAGGTTAGAGTTTAAGGCAAAAGGAAAATCATTCAATCCCGAGGCTTGGCATAGGGCTCTTGATTTAACCCCTCTCAGGGAGTTATTAAAAAAGGGACAGCGAAAGGAAGCTAAGAGCATTCTCTTTGAACGATTGAATATATTTTCGTTAGATAAAAATAGAAAGGAGGCTCTTATGGCCGTAGAAGAGATCAAAATCTATACCACCCCCACGTGACCTTACTGCAAGATGGCGAAAGAGTTTCTTTCCCAGAAAGGTTATATCTTTACAGAGTATGATGTAACGAGAGATCGTAGGGCACTGGATGAGATGGTTAAGATCTCTGGGGCCCGGAGTGTTCCCGTCATTGCGGCTTGCAATGAGGTGATGATTGGGTTCGATAAAAATCGCCTGGAAGAAATGCTTAACTGTATCAAACAGAGAAGTGAAGTATAAAAACTTTTTGAAATATTGGAATAGGGGGAAAATAAGGGAGTTGTGAAAGTTCACATTCCTCCATTCCGAGTAAACCGCTTTCTTAAAAACTCCCCGGTGTAGGATTGTGTTGAAGCCATAATGGTCTGAAGATCTCCTTCTACCACAATTCTACCGCCTCCCTCGCCCCCTTCGGGTCCAAGGTCAATAATATAGTCGGCCCGACGGATGAGATCGAGGTTATGTTCAATCACAATAATTGAATGACCTTGGGAAAGGAGTTTTTGGAAGGCTCCCAAAAGCAGTTGGATATCATATAGATGGAGCCCTGTGGTGGGTTCATCAAAGAGGAAGAGATTTTTCCCTTTTTGACCTTGGAGAATGTGAGAGGCCAGTTTTAGGCGTTGAGATTCTCCCCCACTCAGGGTATTCGTCGATTGACCGAGGGTGAGGTAACCCAATCCCACCTCCTTTAATGCCTGAAGTTTGTGGAGGATTCGAGGATGACCGTTAAAGAAGGACAACGCCTCGTCGACCGTCAGATTAAGGACCTCAGAAATATTTTTGTCTCGGTATTTGATCTTTAATATTTCAGGTCTGAATCTTTTCCCTTCGCAGGCCTCACAGGTGATGATGACATCTTCCAAGAATTGCATCTCCAGGATCTGGACTCCTGCCCCTTCACAGGTTTCACATCGGCCCCCTGCCGTATTAAAAGAGAAGTGATAAGGTTTCAATCCGGCTCTCTTCGCCTCACGGGTATTGGCAAAGAGATCCCGGATATCGCTGAAGACTTTTAGGTAAGTGGCGGGATTGGATCGAAGGCTCTTCCCGATGGGGGATTGGTCGACCATGATCAGGTCATCCACCTGTTCTAAGCCTTCAATCAAATCGAAAGCCCCTTTTTCAAATTCCGCATCTCCGTTTCTCTTCCCCCCTGCGTAGAGAATGTTATGGATAAGGGTTGTCTTTCCTGCTCCAGAAACCCCGGTGATACAGACCATCACCCCTAACGGGATTTTTACATCAATTCCTTTGAGGTTATGCTCCCGGGCATTATGGATGAGGATCCAGCCTTTTGGTTCCCTCCGTAAAGTTTTTTGACTCATAGAGTTCTCTCCTCTTAAACATTGGGCGGTCAGGGAACCCGGATGTTTGAACAGGTGTTTGATCTCACCTTGGAAAACCACGTGGCCTCCAGCCTTTCCTGCTCCTGGGCCAAGATCGATGACCCAGTCTGCGGCGCGGATCAGGTCAGGATCATGTTCCACCACTACTACTGTATTCCCTTCTTTGCGAAGAAGGTGAAGCGCTTCAATCAGGCGATGAGTGTCTCGGGGATGAAGCCCAATGCTCGGCTCATCTAAGACGTAAAGGGTTTCTGTCAGGGAAGATCCGAGTGCTCTTGCCAGGACGATTCGCTGATATTCGCCATTGGAGAGGGTTCGAGTTTGTCGGGAAAGGGTAAGATATCCCAAGCCGACATCCACCATAAACCCAATTCGGTTCTTAATTTCATGAAGGAGGCGTTCGGCTGCTTTTTCTTGAAACTCCCGAAGGGTGAGGCTTCTAAAAAACCCCTGAAGCTCCAGAATTGGAAGGTCGCAGAGTTGGGCGATGTTTTTACCTCCAATTAAAACATAAAGCGCCTCTTCCTTCAGTCGGGTGTTGTGACAGGTAGGGCAGGGGGTGTAGGCCCGATATTTACTTAGAAAAACCCGATAGTGGACCTTGTATCGTTTTCCTTCCATCCAATCGAAAAAGCCTTTTAAACCAATAAATTCACCCTTTCCATTGAGTAAAACCTCTTTCTGATCTGGAGTAAGTTCCTTAAAGGGTTTTTGAAGGGGGATACGATATCTCCGACAGGCTTCCCATAGATAGTGATAAAGATCTTCATAGGCAGGAGTATTCCAGGGAGAAAAGGGTTTCTCTTTTAGTGTCTTGTTTGGATCCGGAATGACCTTCTGCCAATCGATTTCGATGATCTTACCAAACCCCTGACAGGTGGGACAGGCTCCCAGAGGGCTATTAAACGAGAAGAGGAGTGGTTCAGGTTCTAAAAAATTTCTATGACAACGATTGCAGGAGAAGCTTCTGCTAAAAGAGAGAAGGCTTCCTTCTTCGCTAACCACTTCTACCTTCCCCTCCCCCAATTGGTTTCCCTTCTGAATTGCCTCAGCCAACCTTGAACGTTCTTTTTCACGAACCTGAAGACGGTCAATGAGAATGGGGAGTGAGGGGCGACCCTGGAGCTCCGTGAGAAGAAGATTCGACAGGTCCATGACCTCCCCTTTTTCCCAGATTCGATAATAACCCTCTTTAATCAAATCCCTTACCTTCCACTCCAGAGGTTGCCCTTGCTGAGGGTAAACAGAGCACAGGATGGAAATCTTTTTTCCTTGATATTGGGTCAAAATCTCCTCAACGATTCTTTCCGTGGTATCCCCTGAAACCCGGATATGGCATTGGGGGCAGAAGACCTCTCCAATTTTTGCATAAAGAAGCCTTAAATAATCATAAATCTCTGAGGCTGTCCCAACGGTGGACCGAGCGTTTTTGACTGTATTTCTCTGCTCGATGGCGATGGCTGGAGGAATCCCGTGAATTGCTTCGACATCAGGCCGGTCCATTTTTTGGAGGAATTGGCGCGCATAGGTGGATAGGGATTCGACATAGCGCCTCTGCCCTTCCGCGAATAGGGTGTCAAAGGCTAAGGTGGATTTGCCAGAGCCAGAGACGCCTGTAATCACGGTCATCTTTTCTCTCGGAATCCGGCATGAGATGTTTTTGAGATTGTGGGACTTTGCTCCAACAATTTCGATATATTTTTCCATCATTTTAATTATAACAAACATGAAACTGATTCGTCCAAAAGGGGGGAGAGACTAATTCAATTTTTTAAAAATCGTTTGGAAATTCTTTTGATTCATAATATACTTTAAGAAAAGAAGATTAGCCTCCCTATTGCAGGCAGACAAAATCCAAATAGCGACAACGGATAAAAGGCAATGGCATACGCAATCGTAGCAGAGGGAATCTATAAGACCTTTCGATCGGGTTGGATGGGGAAGAGGAAAAAGGAGGCTCTAAAAAATATAGAACTTCAGATCGAGGAAGGTGAGATTTTTGGCATCCTCGGACCTAATGGGGCAGGGAAGACTACGCTTCTCTCCATCCTTTCCACCTTGCTTCTACCAGATCGTGGAAAGGTCAATATTCTCGGGATCGATGTCCTTCAGAATGGACATCGGGTAAGAGAGAAGGTCAACATCTCCAGTGGAAATGCAAACTTCCTCTGGAGCCTCACGGTAAAGGAGAACCTCCACTTTTATGGCATGCTTTATGGTCTGATGGGGAAGAGGCGAGAGGAGAAGGTGGAAGGGCTGATAGAGCTTTTCGATTTGAATGAACATCGAGATGTCCCCTTCGATCGCCTCTCGACAGGGATGAAACAGAGACTTTCTTTAGCCAAATCGCTCCTTAACGATCCCGAGATTCTCTTTTTAGATGAGCCCACCGTTGGGCTTGACCCAGATGTGTCGGTTCGAATCAGAGAAAAGATCCTTTCCATTCATCACCGACGCAAGATGACCATCCTCCTGACCACCCATAATATGAGAGAAGCCGAGTCCCTTTGCCAACGCCTCGCTTTTTTGAAGAGGGGAGAGATTCTTACGACTGGGGCACCTTCGGATTTAAAACGGATGGTCCGCATCGGAGACCTTCTAAAGATAAAATTTAAAGGAAAGATCTCAGAAGATGAATTACTTCATGCGGAGGGGGTCATCAATTTTACTATCTCTGAAGAGTTCTGTGAGATCATGGTGGATGACATAGAGAGAAGATTAGGGACCTTAATGACCTTGCTCTCTCAAGGTGGGGCCAGCATTGAAAAGATCTCCTTTGGACAGATGGATTTAGAAGATGTCTTTATCGAGTTTGCAAAAGAGACTGATTCAGATATGGGCCTTTGTGTTTAAGAATTGGATCATGACCAAGCGGAATGTCTTTAGCCTCTTTGAGATCCTTTTCTGGCCTGTGGTTGGATTCTTCTCGGTAGGGCTTCTCACCGATTTCTTAAAATTGAATCCCGATATGTCGGGTTTCATCCTGGTAGGGATCATTGCGATGAGCGTGATTCAGGTTTGCCAGATCGATGTCGCCTATGTCCTTCTTTACGATCTCTGGTCCAAATCCATTAAGCATACCTTTATCGCTCCGGTCTACCTTTTTGATTTAGTTTCAGGGGCTTGGTTGATCGGTATCATCCGTTCTTTTGTTGTTTTTCTACTCCTCTCCTTTTTTAGTCACCTTGCCTTTGGTTTTGATTTTTTAAGGCCGGGGATAGGACCTCTCCTCCTATTTCTTTTGGGGCTTTTTCTCACCTCCGTGATCGTAGGAATGAGTGTCTGTATTCTTCTTCTCCTCTTCGGTTATAAGGCAGATGTGGCGGCTTGGTCTCTGACCAGCCTGATGTCCCTAATCTGTGGAATCTACTACCCGATTTCCATCTTGCCCTTTCCTCTCCGAGAGATTGCTCGGGTGATCCCGCTTACTTATTTCTTGGAATATTTCCGCTCCTTCTATGGGTTCGGCCCAGAAATGAATCCGGTCTTGGTTTTTGGTTTCGGATTAATCGCGGTCTATCTGATCCCTGAGGCTCTTCTTCTCAAAATGGTACTCCATCGGGCAAGGAGGATTGGAACCCTGATCAAACTTTCAGAGTGAGTTATCATTGGCAATGCTGAGAAGTTTCCTGCAGGGGTAGCAGACCCTGGACTTTGAAGAGAGGGAAGGGGGGCGATCATAAACCTTCCCACATTCTACGAATCTTCTCCTTACTGATCTTGAGATAATCCCTGTCCCTCGAGAAGACCTCCAGGGTGATCGTTTCATTGTAAAGGCTCTGTTTGAGTTCTCTCAAAATCTTTTCAAAATCGATGATTCCTGCACCAATGGGAAGGTGGTTATCTTCTTTCCCAAAGTTGTCATTGGCATGGACATGACCAATCCGATACCCATATCGGTGAATGAACTCCAACGCCTTATTCTTTCCGGCCCCAAGGTTGGCGTGACCGATATCCAAGGCCAGGCGGAGATCGGGAAAGGTATCGAAGACCTCTTGAAACTCTTGAGGATTGGAGAGGAAATTGGATTGGGGAAACATATTTTCAATACAGAGGGTGATTCTAAGATCTCCTGCCTTTTTTAAAATGGTTTCAATCGACTTCATCCCATATTCCTTTGCCTTATCTAAGATAAATTTGCCTAAGCCCATAATATATCCTGGGTGAAGGATTGCCTTTTTAATTCCCAACTCGGCTGAAACCTCCAAGGCAGTTAAATTTTCCTGGACCGAAGCATTCCTGAGGCTCTCATAGAGGTCCGAAGTCCAGACAAAAGTTGGAAGGTGGCCAACGATTTCCATCCGATACTTGTGAAGGAGGGCAAGAATAGATGTCTTCTCCAATAAGATCTTTTCAGGGGTCGCCTCCGGTGGGTCTATTGTGAGTTCTACATAGTCAAATCCCATCTGACCAATCTCTTCGATCTCCTCCAAAAGGGGCTTGATTGGAAAATTCATGGCACCGTATTTCATAATCCTCCTCGTGACTTACGATTCATAAAAGATGGTTCGTCCTTGTAGGTGGGCCACCATGGATTGGGAGCGAACGATATCGTTAGCCATCCATGCCACCATTACCCTTTCAACTTCGAATCTCCACAAACTTTCTTTCTTGCTTCCCTAATCCAGATCTTTAGTTTTGCCTTCTTTGGAGTTGAGGGTCCAAGTATCCTTTCCATCTTGATATAAAGTGAGTCTGGATTTTCTGATGCGAGGGATAGGATTGAATGGATACCTACTGCCTCCAATGACCGAAGGTTTTCAACTCCAATACCTTTTAACTCAGCCAGTTTGGCCCTTTCAATCCACGAGATAAGTTTTTCTTTTGGGATGGAGAGACGAAGGGCCAGTTCTTCTTTCTCTCTTCTCCCCCTCGTTTTTTGGATAAGGTCTTCAAAGGAAGAGATCCCTATCTTTGGGAGTTCGTTTCGATATTTGAATTCAATCCAATAGGCATCTTTAATTCTGGGATAAAAGGAGTCAACCGTTTTGGAGTCAATTGATTTGAATACTAAGACACAGAAACTTCCAATCAACAATGTGGTTAAAGCCTTTCTAACAAGGGTAGTCCGGCGTTGAGGGTGCAAGCGGTAATGGGCCTCCTCCCATCCTCTTCCATATCGAAATAGCGAAACAAAATTATACATGACATAGGCTTGGACAGCAAAGGGAGGAAAACCCAAAAACCCCAAAAAGGGCATCTCAAAACCTTTTAATTCTTCGAAGAAAGGAACTGTGTAGATCCATTTCGAACGAGCCCAATAATTCCAGAACTCCCATAGAAATCCACAAACCAGACCTGCGATGAGAAGAAGGTATATCTTCCTTGGTTTTCCATCTTCAAGATCTCTCAAAAGGGACCTTCCGCCAAACCGATAGAGGAAGGGTTCAAGAAGAAAAGTAAACCCAAGCCAGATAAGGGAGAAGAAGTATTGGGGAATGACCAAGGAGGTGATGAGGCAAAACGTACCGATGGCGATAAGAATCTGAAGGCCTGTGGGTGAGAAGATAATTCTTTTGGTGGAAGCATTTTTAAAGACTCTAAGGGTTTCTAAGAGTTCTGTGGTTTCAAATATGGCGGGGAGAACCGTTGCGTAGGCTACTCCATAACCCAACCACCTTTCAACCATAGAATGGGGAAGGTAGATGTAATACCAATTCTCTAAGGAGAGATTGGCGGCTTCGAAGATTAACCAAATGAATATCGACCATGGGATCAGAAGAAAAAACTCCTTTGTTCGATTGATGATGAGGGAATTGGCTTTTAAATAATAAATCACTGCATCCAGGATAAGGATGTAGGACCACCAGGCAAAACAGTAAAACCAACTGGAGAAGGGATCGACCTTTTGGAAAAGAAGGATTTCTGAAACGATGAGAAGGAGGATCCCAAAAATCCCATAGAAAGGAAACTCTTTTTTCATCAAAACTTAATTTAGCATATTCATCCTCCTCAAACAATTGGTGTGACCTTATGGAGGAGATCGATAAAAAACCTTTGAATAGACAAAAATAGAGAGTCCTCATTCTTAGGGAGGAGTTCTAAAGGGGTGGTCTTCTTAGATGCCAGAGGGTTGCTTGCTCGTAGGCATGGGCACTCCTTAGCACGCTCTCCTCATCAAAAGGACGACCCACAAATTGTAACCCGATGGGAAGTTGGTCTTCTGAAAAACCACAAGGGACAGTAATGGCAGGAAATCCATTGAGATTGAAGGGACGGGTATACTGGGTCAAAAGGGAGATGACATTTACTTTTTGACCATCCAGCACTAAAGACGATGTCCCTATAGAAAAGGCCGTGACTGGAACAGTAGGGGTGACAATGAGGTCAAGATTTTTAAAGAGATTTAGGCTCTGAATATAAAAAAGACTTCTGGCCCGCTGAGCCTGAATGTAGTCCGTAGCACTAATAAAGACTCCTGCTTCCAGACGAAGTCGGACAGGGGGGTAGATGAGGGGTCCCTTTTTCCTGATTAGTTCACGATGATAAGAGGTTGCCTCTGCCATTTGTATGAGGCTCGCAATGGCAGTCCCATAATGATAAATGGGCCACGAAATTTCAGAAATGATTGCCCCTAATTCGGTTAGTTTATCCATAGCCCTCCAAAAAGAAATCTTTACCTGTGATTCAATCGGGAGATCAAAAAATTCTTTAATCACCCCCAACCTGAACCCTTTAATCTCCCCCGTAAGTGCCCTGGTATAATCTTGTACTGGAAGGTTTATTGAAGTAGGGTCATTGGGATCGTATCCTGCAATGGCATTCATGACCAGTGCACAATCTTCAACGGTTCGGGTCATAGGACCTGGATGGTCTTGGCTCCAGGCAAGCACAGTCATCCCATATCGGCTAAGACGACCATAGGTAGGCTTAAATCCAACTATCCCACATAACGCGGCTGGAATACGAACAGACCCCCCTGTATCACTACCCATTGCGAAAGGACACTCTCCAGAGGCAACTGCAGATCCATTTCCACCACTGGAACCTCCTGCAATGAGATCAAGATTCCAGGGATTATGCATATGACCATACTCTTCGTTCTCTCCTGTAGGGCCATAGGCCAAGGGGTGCATATTGAGTTTTCCTAATAATATCCCCCCAGCCTTCTTCAATCTTAGCGCTATCGTACTATCATAATCCGGGATGAAATTATCGTAGATCTTAGAACCTGAGGTATTTCTTATTCCTTTCACATAGAAAAGGTCTTTTAAACCAAAAGGAATACCGTGAAGGGGGCCCACATATCGTCCGGCTTGAATCTCTTTTTCTGCCTGAGTTGCAGACTCTATGGCCTGATCATAAAGGAGTGTAATGAAGGAATTTAGTTTAGGCTCAAGAGATTCAATCCTTGAGAGAAAGGCTTCCACGATCTCCAAAGGAGAGGCCTCCTTTTTTTGGATCATTCGAGAAAGACTTCTGATGCTTGAAAAATACAGTTCGTTTGAGTCCATCACGAAGAGACCTCAGAAGAGGGGTAGGGCATGAATGGTTCGAAACCTGTCAGGTTCAACTCTTCTATGCACTTGAAGGTAGGCAATACCTTCTGAACATAACTATAAAGTTCCTCTACGTGAGGATCATCAATTTCTAAACCAAAGGCTTTTCCCATGGAGAGAAAAACATCCCTTTCCATTTCATTATCCCCCTAATCTTACGTTCAACCCAAATAGGAATTATAGAATGACCCGCAATCCTTTTTCACGTAAATATTCCTTCACCTGCCTGATCCTGAGGATACGGTAATGAAAAACCGAGGCAGCCAAAAGAATTTGTGCTCCCCCTTTAACGACCGCCTCATAAAAATGTTCAAGCTTTCCAGCTCCACCTGAGGCCACAACAGGAATGGTTACAACATCTGAAATGGCTTTTGTAAATTCAAGATCATAACCTGCTTGGGTTCCATCACCATCGATACTGGTCGGGAGAATTGCGCCAGCACCCATCTCCTCACACTCTCTGGCCCAGGTGATAGCATCTTTACCAACAGGTTTTGTGCCACCTGAGATAACCAGTTCAAATCCAGAGACCATAGACTTATTTCTTCTTGCATCAATGGCAATGGTAATCCTTTCCCTACCGAATTCTTTGGCAGACTCTCTAACCAAATCTGGATTTTTAACCGCAGCACTGTTCATCGAGATCTTTTGAGCGCCTGCATTCAGGACAAGTTCAATATCCTTTAGTGTGGCGATACCGCCTCCCACGGTCAACGGGATCTTTATCACTTGTGAGACCTTCCTTACCCACTCCAATCGGGTCTTACGGTTTTCCACCGTGGCTGCAATGTCCAGCATGGCTAACTCATCCGCCCCCTCTCTTTCATAAAACGTTGCATTTTCTACTGGGTCACCTGCATCTCTTAGATCAACAAAATGGATTCCTTTAACCACTCGACCTTCTTTCATATCGAGGCATGGCATAATTTTTATTGTGTTCATCGTTCCTCCCTCAGAAATTTTTAACTGAAACCTTTGGGGAAATAGATACTCAAAACCTCTCTTTTCGTTGTCTCACCTCCTGAAGCATTAGGAGGGCATCTTTTAGCGAAGGGGAGTCTTTCTTATGATAAAGGATCGTGAAACTGAGAAGTAGATTTCCTACTCCGATACCCCCACGGGTCATATACTTGAATTCCCCTCGTTTTGGGGCTTTGTCTGTGAGTGTGAAAAAATAGCCGATGCTGTGACTCCCCTGTAACTCATGAAGTAGAATCTGGTTTTCAATCGCTCGATTAAGAAACCTCTCCCCCTCTTGTTTTACAAAAGCCTTGATCCGATCTGGGTGGTTGAAGCCTGGTTCTCCATTTTTGGGCCATAGAATAGTTATCCAGCAGTAGAAATCATCCCCTGATTTTGGTCTTAAAATAATGCTTGGAGGTTGATCCTCCTTGGTCCTATAGATTTCATCATGCCATGAGGCAGGTAGTGTTAACTCAAGTATTCCCTGTCCAGGGATCGGGAATTCCCTTATTGATTTCATCCCTTCTGCCAAGGGGATTGTTTCTAAGACAAAGGGCATGATCAAAGTGATGAGGAATAATTTTGTTTTTCTCTTTTTCATATTCCTAATTCGCCTCTTTCATCCATAAGAATATGAGACCTGAATGCAAACCCTATCTGTTTCAAGATCCTGAAATAGGATAAAATATTCGAAGGCTGACCCACTTTTGAGTCTAAGTTCAGGGGCTCTTATTTCTGACATATACACTTTTATTCGTTTTACCCCGTTAAAAGATTTACAGTCTAAACAGCCCCTTTTGGAGTTGGGGATTTTCTTCCATAGATTTTCTTCAGGCAAACTTCCTCCCTTCGATTCCTTCAGATTGAGACCTTTAACGATAACGGTGATCTGCTCGGGGGAAAGTCGGAATTCACAGGTTGCGCTTCGGCTTGTGCCAATCATATTACAGGCCAATTGGTTTAGGGTTACCCCATGTGCCCTAAAGAGTTCTGAAATATCTCTCTGCAACCCTGGTTTATTGGAGTAATTCCAAATTAATTCACACCCCGTGAAGGAGAAACAGGCTAATATCCAAAAGACACCTATTAATAGGTGGGTTGGCTTTATGAATTGGAGCAAAAGGGCTTGTCGAAATTTTGGCTCTCCCATTTAATCTTCTTTCAGATTGACCCCATTTTATTGCCAAATATTGTTGAAGTCAACCCCCCTGCCATTGGTTTAAAAGATCCTTTGACCACTATGTCCCTTTTCATTTATCATTAATAGGGGAAAGGTATTCCAAAGGAGACATCCAATGAAATATCCTTGGTTAAAAAGTTATGATGAAGGCGTACCCTTCTCGTTAGAACCTTATCCAGAAGAAACCCTCCTTGACGTTATAAGCGAAACGGTGAGGCAGAGGCCACAACATACTGCCATGATTTTCAAAGGAAGGCGCCTATCCTATTTGGAATTAGAAAAATTGAGCGATGCTTTTGCCAATGCCTTAATCGAAATGGGGGTTAAGAAAGGTGACCGAGTTGCCTTAATTTTACCTAATTCTCCCCAGTCCCTTATCACCCAACTTGGAACGTGGAAGGCTGGAGCCATTGCAGTACCCATCAACCCTCTTTATACTGAGCCTGAGCTCAAACGGCTATTAAATGAGTGTGGTGCGGAAACCGTTGTGGTGTTAACACGGTTTTACAAAAAGATTAAATCCCTCCAATCCCTCTCGGGAGTTAAAAATATTATCACCACCAATATTAAGGAATATCTCCCACCCCTACTGAAACTTCTATTCACTTTATTTAAAGAAAAAAGAGACGGTCATCGCATCCAACTTCAACCTAATGACTTCTGGCTAAGCGATCTCTTAAAACAGTACTTCAATAGGCCAAGGCCAACGATTACAATCAACCCCAAAGACCCTGCGTTACTTCTCTTTTCAGGTGGGACCACTGGTGAACCCAAAGGGGCTATTGGGTCCCATCATGGACTCCTCATGACAGGAATGCAATTGCGTGCTTGGTTTAGTACCTTTACCGTTGAATGGGAAGACGTGATCATGTTGACCATTCCCTTATTTCACGTCTATGGGAATGCAGGCGTGTTGGCAGTAGGACTTTTTGGTAGAGATTCTTTTGTTATCATACCCGATCCCCGTGACATCGATGATTTGGTTAAAACTATTCGAAAGGTCCGTCCGACCTTTCTCCCCGGTGTTCCAACGCTTTTCAATGCACTCCTTAATCATCCAGATGTTCAAAAAGGAAAGGTAAACTTCAAATCAATAAAATTATGCATCTCAGGGGCCTCTTCTTTAATGGCCGAAGTGAAAAACCGTTTTGAGAGTTTGACAGGTGGAAAACTTGTGGAAGGATATGGTCTGACAGAATCAATGATGGCTGCTGTAGTGACTCCTTTACACGGACCCTATAAACCTGGGTCGGTTGGGACGCCTTTGCCAGATGTTGAGGTCAGAATCGCAGATATGAATACGGGTGAGGGCAGTCTACCTTCTGGGTCTGTGGGGGAAATTTTAATTCGTGCTCCTCAACTGATGCTGGGCTATTGGGGGCGTCCCACTGAAACAGCAAAGACGATCCGAAATGGATGGCTTTACACAGGTGACTTGGGATATTTAGATGAGGATGGCTATCTCTTCATTGTCGATCGGAAGAAAGATGTTATTAAACCGAGTGGGTTTCAGGTTTGGCCTCGTGAGGTGGAAGAGGTGATTGCTTCTCACCTTGCAGTCAATGAGGTTGCGGTAGGAGGTGTTCCAGATCAATATCAGGGAGAGGCCGTAAAGGCTTGGGTGGTTTTAAACCAGGGTCAAAAGGCCACGGAGGATGAAATCAGAGCCTTCTGCCGAAAGAGGCTTGCTGGTTATAAGATACCGAAATTTATAGAGTTCACAGAGAATCTTCCAAAAACTATGGTTGGGAAGGTGCTTCGTCGTGAACTGGTTGAAAAGGAAAAGTTGAAAAAGCATTAACTCCTGATTATTCTATCCATCGAACCATTTTTTTAAAATCGTCTCTCTGGGACTTAAATCGATTGATAGGGCTAGTCCAATCAGGATAACCTAATGCCAAACCAATGACTAAATGCTTATTTTCTGGAATATTGAGTAGGTCTTTGATCTCATCTTCATAGGCAACGATTAAACCAATGGGACATGTCCATAACCCAAATTCGTGCGCGGAAAGGATAAGATATCCAAGTATGATTCCTATATCAACAAAACGGGTTTTGGGGAAGGAGTCATCAAGACAGATGAGGATGGCTACCGGTGCTCCATAGAAATTGCAACTTCCTTCATTGATGAATTGATTGGAATCGACCCCCATCTCTTCAAAGTATGGATTCATCATTTCAAGTGTTTTTGCCCCTCGTTTGGCTATGGTTTTGGGAAGGGGTTTCACATTACCAGGGCTACATGAAATCTGTTTCTCACGATAGGCTTTGATAAGCCTTCGGCTCAATCGCTGTTTTTCTTCTCCTGTTACAACAATAAATTCCCATGGTTGGAGATTGATCGCAGATGGAGCCAGATTGGCTAATTGTAGAATTTCTTCAATCCTTTCTCTTGGGATGGGGTCGGGTCTGAAGGCCCTGATACTCTTTCTCTCTTTGATCGCTTTGAGCAACTCCATAACAGACTCCTTTAGGTTAAATTGTGAGGGTTTTGGTACTTGACATTAATTAAAAACAGGATATTATTGAAGGCGATTTTTTCATAATAAAAACTCTTAACCTTGCTAATGACAAGACTGAAGCCTTCCCCACAAATTTAACATATTTAATATTGACATTCATCATTTTAGTGGAAAGGAGATCATTATAGATGATTCGAGCAAAACTATGGTTTCGATGCGCAGCAATGCATGATCCTGTAACCCCTGTTATCGTTCAACCTGCTATTATTGGTTGGGAAGCAAAAGAAAGGAAAGTCGAACTTATCATAGAAAGATCGTTCAATGGGGAGGAGCTGGTTCGACGGATGAAAGGTTGGATAACGGTTGATCCATCAAAGGTCATCGATGCGGTTAATCAGTTTGGAAGGCTAAAGGTTCTTGACGATAAAGAACTTGTAGTAGAGTTAGAAACAGAAGAGGAATTTGAAAAACTTAGAAAGGTAATTAAAGAAACTTTTGGAAAGGAAGTCGAAGTTGAAAGGATACTAAAAAAATAATTAATTAATTCAATAAGTTAAAATAAATAATAAATATTATAATATTTATAAAAAATCTCTTGACAAACAAATAAACCTGTATTATAAGCAACTCATCTCCGATTGACTCAATTTTCTAAAACTCATTGTAAAATTAATTGACTTTTTATTCATGGTATGAGATTGTAAAACACTCAAAAAATTTGGGAGATGGGTGTATCGTTTAGTGAAGAAAGGAGGTAGGGAGATATGAAGCAAAAGTTATTTTTGATTTTCTCATTGATTGGCATTGGATGTCTATTTCTGATGTCAGTACCCCTTTCCAAGGCTGCAGAACCAATCTATATCGGAACGGTTCAACCTGTCACAGGCCCTTATGCTGCCTTTGGGACAAAATTTTATCAGGCCTATAACATTGCAGCCGATGAAATCAATGCAAAAGGGGGTATTAAGGGAAGACCCATCAAGATTGTTTTTGAAGATAGTCAAGACAAGATGGACCTTGGACAAACTGCTGCAGAAAAATTGATTGCCCGTAAAGAGATCATTGCCATTATAGGGGGAAGATTGAGTGGTGTGGGTTATGCCATTGCCCAGATTTGCGAAAGGGCAAAGATGCCTTATCTGGTGGATCACCCTTCCGCAGATGTCGTGACCAAATCCGGGTTCCAATGGACGTTTCGTCTAAACCCTGCGTCTTCGTTCAACTCTGTACCGCTTCAGCAGTTCCTTAAAAATGTGGCTACCGATGTTAAAAAAGTAGCCTGCCTCTATGAAAATACGATCTATGGAAAAGGGGTTGCTGAGCCATTTAAAAAATTTCTGGAAGAGAATAAATATGAGATGGTTGTTTCGGAAGTTTATCCTCCCCTTGCGCTTGACTACCGTGACCTTCTTACCAAAACCAAAGCAGCCAATCCTGATCTTGTCTTTATGGCCTCAAACATTCCGGATTCTGCCCTCATCTTAAGGCAGGCCAGGGAATTGGGACTGAAACCTAAAATGTTCTCTGGGGCTGGAGCAGGGTTTAGCATCAGCGAATTTATCGAACAGGCCACGGTGGCTGGAAACCATGTCTATTCCACTGGTCCTTGGTCAGGGAATCCAAAAGATCCCGCCGTCCAAGCCTTTATGAAAAAATTTATGCAACGGTTTGGTAAGTATCCTAAAGAACACGAGGCAGAAGGGTATGCTGCCGTATATGTGATCGCTGATGCATTAAAGCGTGCAAAAACCCTAACCCGTGAGGCAGTCCGCGACGCTTTGGCCAAAACTGATTTGATGACGACCTTTGGGAGAGTGAAATTTGAAAACTTCGATGGCTATACGAATCAGAACAATGGATTGAAAAATGGCCAAGTTGTTCTTAGCCAATGGCAGGATGGAAAACTGGTAAATGTCTGGCCAAAGGAAGTCTCCGAGGCGAATTGGATCTATCCAGGGAAATATTGATTTTTATCTCTCGTAGGTTTTTAAACGATACATCCATCTCCATTTAAACCTTTTCAGGGAAAAAGATGCCAAAATTTGAAATACTTCTCCAGGCCATTGTAAACGGTATCCTTATTGGATCGATCTATGGTTTGATTGCCATTGGACTAACGATCATCTTTGGGGTGATGAGGGTGATCAATATGATCCATGGCGATCTCATCATGTTGGGGATGTATTTGGCTTATTGGTTTGTGGTCTTAATAGGGGGAGGAGAACTTCCTCCTCTTCTCGTTGCCTTGCCAGTCTTCTTTTTTATTGGTTGCCTCATCTTCAGAACCCTTGTTTCACCAGTCGCCAAGGCAGGAGGTGAGATGGGAACGCTTCTCATCACAGCGGGATTGTCCTTGGCGGTCACAAATTTTGTTCAATTGATCTGGAAGGCAGATTACCGTTCAACCCCTGCTCAATTGGTGAGCACTTCCTACTCCTTTGCCGGTTTATCGGTCAGCTCTGCACTCCTCTTCGCTTTCTTTACCTCTGCCATATTAGTCATAGCGGTCTCGATCTTTTTAATGTTTACAGAGACAGGAAGGGCTATCCGAGCGACTGCTCAGGACCAAGAAGCAGCGATGTTTATGGGAGTAAATATAGAAAAGATGATGTTAATCGCCTTTGGAATTGGAGTGGCCCTGGCTGGAACAGCAGGGGTACTGCTTACTCCCATTTTTTATGTTTATCCCTATGTGGGCTTTGTCTATATTGTAAAGGCCTTTGTGGTGGTTGTATTAGGCGGAATGGGTTCCATTGTAGGAGCGGCCCTTGGTGGCATTTTATTAGGAGTCACAGAACAGTTGGGAACCCTCTTCATCTCTGCAGGATATAAGGACGCCTTCGGGTTAATCATCTTTGTCCTTGTTCTTTTATTTAGACCTTCTGGCCTCTTTGGGAGGTCAAGGCTTTAATGGAACTGATGGAAAAAAGGAATTTTAATTTAATCTATAGTCTCATTGGGTTGGCTATCTTGATAGCTATCCCCATTTTTGAACCCAGCAAATATGTGATGCACATTCTTATTCTTGTCCTTCTTAATGTGGTACTCGGACAGAGCTGGAATCTCCTGGGAGGATTTGGAGGACAGATCTCCTTTGGCCACGCAGCCATGTATGGAATTGGAGCCTATACCTCAACCTTGCTCTATCTCAAGGTTGGGCTTTCTCCATGGATTGGAATGGTGCTGGGAGGTCTGCTGGCTTCTCTTTATGCGACAATCCTTGGTTACATTACCTTTCGTTTGCGAGGCCCCTACTTTGCCCTCTCCACCCTTGCCTCTGCCGAGGTGATTCGACTGGTGGCCCAGAATTGGGATACCTTCACCGGAGGGGATGATGGTCTTTCCATCCATTTTGAAATCGCCTCAAGAGTGGTGGAATATTATATCATCTTAGGTGTAGTGGTTGGGACCATTTTGGTAATGTATGCCATTTCAGTTTCAAGAATGGGATATTATCTTTCTGCCATGCGAGAGGACGAAGATGCCTCCAGGGCTATTGGGATTGATGTGACCAAATTGAAAGTCCTAACCCTCGCCATCAGTGCATTCTTCGCCGGTATCGGAGGGAGTTTCTTCGCCAGTTACCAACTCTATTTTAACCCCCATGTGGTCATGACGGTTCATACTTCGATGCAGATGATTTTTGTGAGCATTGTGGGAGGAATGGGGACGATTGTAGGACCTGTCATTGGCGCTCTCCTTTTAGTCCCCATCGCAGAAATTTTCAGGGTGATCTCTCCTGCAGCCAACCTTCTCATTTACGGCCTTGTGATTGTCGTGGTGATGCGTTTCATGCCCGAAGGGATAATCGGCTTAAGGAAGAAATTTTTACGAAAGTAATCAAACGACGGTAAGGGGAGATGGACATTTTATTAGAGACAAGGAATTTAAATAAGAGATTTGGTGGCATCAAGGCAGTCTCAAAAATGGATTTGATCCTTCGACAAGGTGAAATCCTTGGCCTCATAGGACCCAATGGAGCAGGGAAGACGACCTTTTTCAACTTGATCTCAGGGTTCTTAAGGCCTGATTCTGGCTCAATCTATTTTCAAGGAGAAGAGATTACACGGATGAAGGCCCATGAGATTTGCCGGAAGGGAATTGCCAGGACCTTTCAATTAGTGAAACCCTTTGGTAAGATGACGGTTTTGAAGAATATTCAAGTTTCAGCCTTAAGCAAATCACAGTCCCTGAAGCAGGCAGAATCCATCGCCCTTGAGACCCTCGATTTCCTTAACCTTCTCCAATTTAAGGAGAAAATTGCAGGCGAAATGCCTGTGGGCTATTTAAAATTGTTAGAGGTGGCTAAAGCGTTAGCCACCCAACCGAAGTTACTTTTGTTGGATGAACCCATCGCTGGATTAAACCCCTCTGAAGTCACAAGGTTTGTGGAGGTCGTGAGGAAGATCCAGAATCGTGGGGTTACGATCTTTTTAGTAGAACACGTCATGAGATTCATCATGCCCATATGCGATCGCCTTGTGGTCATGCATTATGGAGAAAAGATCGCAGAAGGTCCACCTGCACAGATTTCTAAGGACCCCACTGTTATTCAGGCTTATCTTGGGGTGAGTTATGCTTAAGGTTTCCCAGATTGACGTCTATTACGGGAAGGTCCAAGCCCTCTGGGAGGTTTCCTTCAATGTAGAAGAACGGGAGATCGTTTCACTGGTAGGAGCCAATGGGGCGGGGAAAAGCACTCTCCTAAAGACCATCTCAGGAATTCTTCATCCAAGCAAAGGGACAATTGAATTCGATGGGAAACCCATTCAACATTTATCTCCTCATCAAATTTTTGGTTTTCAGATCGTTCATGTCCCAGAGGGAAGAAAACTTTTCCCCTTTATGACAGTGAAAGAAAATCTTCAGATGGGGTCTTATTATCTAACGGTAAGAAAGAGTAGGTCAGAGATATTGAAATGGGTTTATTCCCTTTTCCCAGTTCTTGAAGAAAGAGAAACTCAATTGGCTCATACCCTAAGCGGCGGGGAACAGCAGATGTTGGCCATTGCGAGAGGGCTTATGGGAAAACCCAAAATTCTCCTTCTTGACGAGCCTTCTATTGGATTGGGGCCTCTGATTGTAAGAAAGATTTTTGAGGCTATTGAGAAGGTCAATCAAGAGGGTGTAACAGTACTTTTAGTGGAACAGAATGTAAATGAGGCCCTCAATTTAGCAAGCCGGGCCTATGTCTTAGAAAACGGAAGAATTACGATGGAAGGAACAGGCAAGGATTTATTGAACAACGATCATGTAAGAGAGGCCTATTTAGGAATTTAAATTCCCACAAAAAGGAGGACAGGAGAGATGGCAGTATTGGAGGAACCGATTAAAGATATTAAAGAGGTGAAAAATTATATCAATGGGGAATGGGTCGATTCAAAGGGTCAGATTGTGGATGTCATCAACCCCGCAACTGGAAAGGTTATTGGGAAATGTCCCATTTCTACTCGGGAGGAGATCGATGCGGCTGTGGCTGCGGCAAAGGCAGCCTATCCGGAATGGAGAAGGACGACCCCCCTGGCTCGATCAAGGTATCTCTTTCGGTTGAAAGAATTACTTGAAGAAAATTTTGAAGAAGTAAGCCGAATCCAAACCATGGAGCATGGTAAGACCATTGATGAGTCCAGAGGGGAGACAAGACGCGGTATCGAAAATGTGGAAGTGGGTTGTGGGATTCCCACCTTGATGCAGGGTTATTATTCAGAAGATATAGCCACCGGAATCGATGAATATCTCATCCCCACTCCCTTAGGAGTCTTTGGAATCATTGGCCCCTTCAATTTTCCATTTATGATCCCACTTTGGTCTGCTCCCTATGCCCTGGCAACGGGAAACACCATCGTGATTAAACCTTCGAGCGAGGTCCCCCTCAGTCAGACAAGGCTTGCTGAATTGGCTGAAGAGGCAGGCTTCCCGCCAGGGGTATGGAATGTCGTCAATGGGGGAAGAACCGTTGTCAATGGTATGCTTGAGCACAAGGATATTGTAGGAATCACTTTTGTGGGATCAACTCCAACAGGAAGGGATGTAATTTATAAGAAATGTGGTGAAACAGGTAAGAGGGTGATTGCCCAGTGTGGGGCAAAGAACTTTATGGTGATAATGCCTGATTGCAATGTACCTGCAACCATTGCTGCAATGATGACCTCCTTCTTTGGCAATTCAGGTCAACGATGCCTTTCAGGTGCCAATCTTCTCATTGTAGGGGATGATGATAAGTTTTATAGAAATTTTGTGGATCAAGTCTGTGATATGGCAACAAAGATAAGGGTTGGCTACGGGCTTGATGAATCCATTCAGATGGGACCTGTAAGGGATAAAGAGAAAAAAGAGAGGATCATTCGTTATATCGAGAGCGGAATCAAAGAGGGGGCTAAACTTATCTTGGATGGAAGAAAACCAAAGATTGTAGGTGATTACCCTGACACATGCTTTCTCAATCCAACCATCTTTGAAAACGTTTCCCCTGATATGAGGATAGGGAAGGAAGAAATCTTTGGTCCTGTAATGAGCATCATGCGGGCTAAGAATTTGGAAAAGGCTGTCGAGATTTGTAATTCAAATCCATTTGGCAATGGAGACGCTATCTTTACTCAGAGTGGCCGAGATGCCCGATATTTTCTCTATAATGTTGTGAGCGGAAATGTCGGAATCAATATTGGAATCGTTGCCCCCATGGCCTTCTTCCCATTTAGTGGAATGAAAGATTCTTTCTTCGGGGTCTTACATACCCAGGGAAAAGAGGCCGTTCGTTTCTTCACAGAAAGCAAGGTCGTCATCCAGAGATGGTTCTAACGCTTACCGCCCTCTCCCCAACTGGGTGGGGGATATTTAAAGGAGGTAAATATCAATGGGAATTAGTACATGTTCTGGAGCAATCAGTTTAGCCAAAGAACTGGAGAATGAATCTGCCAAAGTTTATCAAGAGTTGGCCCAACGATTCGAAAAAGAAAAGGATCTCTTTACTGGTTTCGCTAAAGAGAATGGAAAATTTTACACTCAGGTTGAGCGGGCTTACTATGGCGTGATTACCGATGCTATTGAGGGTTGTTTTGCCTTTGATCTCAATCCAGAGGATTATCAATTCAAAAAGGAACTTTCGAAAGATATTCGTTTTTCAGATGCGGTAACTGAAGCCGTAAAAATGGAGGAGACGATTTTAAAATTCTATCAAGTGGCTGCAGAGCAATCCAAACATTTAATGGCTGATGTGCCAAGGTCATTCACGCTGGTCGCAAAGAAGAGGAGTGAGCGGATCCCCAAGTTAAAGGCCCTTCTTGATCAGGTAACGTAAAGGGGATAGGCTACTTTTTGGTATCTTAAAAGGTAGCCTGTCCCTTTTTGGGAGGCATGGCCCAGGCAGTTCCATCCACCACGATCGTCCCTTCCTGGTTGGTACAAGTTGTCCTAAACTTTGCCCGATTCCTATCAGGAATGAGTTCCACCACTTCGACCTTCGCTGTGATGGTGTCACCGATTCTAACCGGTGCAAGGAATTTGATCTCATGGGAGAGGTAGATGGTCCCATGTCCTGGAAGAATATTCCCTAAGAGGGTTGAAAAGAGCCCCATCGAAAGAAGCCCATGGGCAATCCTTCCTTTAAATATGGTCGTTTGGGCATAGTCCTCATCGAGGTGAAGGGGGTTGGTGTCTCCTGTTACCCTGGCAAATTCCTGAACATCCTTTTCTGTAATGGTTCGTGAAAGTTGAGCCAAATCTCCAATCTTCAGTTCATGAATCGATTTTCCTTCTTCCATAAAAACCTCTTCATTCATTATAAAAGATTTTCAAAAATTTTCTTCTTCCTCGAAGGGGATCACTTTTTGAGAACTGAGTTGAATGCTTTTAACTCCTTTAGTATCGGTGAGTGGAGTAAGAATTCTAATTGTTCTTTTCTCCTCAGAAAAATTTCTGATGATCCCCAATCCCAAGGTCTCGTCATTCAGATTCTTAAGCCCGATCAAAAGACCATTAATCTTGAGTGCCCAATCTAAGGGGATAGGTTCACCATTGGGGTCAAGGACTTCTCCTTCTATTTGAATATTCTCCATGAATAATTCTTGAACGGAGGCCTTCTTAAAATAATCCTGAAATTTATTTGCTCGATATACCCTTCGTTCATCCATTGACCTTGCTTTAACCTGATCGGATAATGGAAGGCGGAATATCCTTATAGTTGGGTTTTGGCTATAAGACGTTAAGATGGGTTCTATTTCATCAGATCTTTGTAAGGCAAGGATAAATTGTGGAGAGATGAGATCTATTTTTTTTCTCTTTAGCTCCTTGCCTCCCTCTCCGAATACAAAACCCGTGGTATCAATGAGGATAAGATCCGTATCCGAAGAGGATGCTTTCTCGACCATTCTCTTGACCCCTTTTAAGAAAATTGGGAAGTGTCCCTCTGGCGTTGTAGAGCCAACAAAGAAGATCTCTGGAGGTGATAATACGATTTCCCAATCTGGGTCTGATTTAAAAACAGAAAGGCCAATCGTTGTCGGTGGGCCCAGAAAGGATTGACCGATGTCTGCATCCACGAGAGAGACTTTCAATCCTTGCTTGCAGAGGTTGAAGATTAAAAATTTTGCGAGAGTGCTTTTCCCTGTATCTGTAGCACCAAGAATCATGGCAATCCCTTTTTCTTTTTTAAGAATATTTATCAGGTCAGACCAATCTTTGGGGGCTGAGATTTCCATGAGGGGTAAGGTTTAAATGTCTAATTAAAAACTTATAGAGGAATCCCATTGGGGCTCCACCCCCTTAAGGCATAATAATCCTGAAGCATTCTCTGGAGGTCTTCTCTTCGGATTGTCTTCCCCTCCTTACCTAAAGGTTCATCAAAGAATCTTTTAGGAAGGGTATCCTCCTTAGGATTGAGCCCTTCACGGAGATTGAACTTTCGTGTTTCATTCTGAATAGTGGAGGAGATTTTCCTAAGTCCTTGTTCCCCAAGTTTGAGACCTGTAGTCATTTCAACGATTGTTGAGAGGTAATTCCAGTCCCAGTATAGGTCTCTATAAAAGCGGCAAAGAATGAGGGAATCGTGGATGTTGAAACGATCTTCAAATTCAAGGAAGAGTTTTGCCTTACCCTCCATCTGGTCCATGGGGATCATACCTGATAACTCGGCTTTATAAAAGGTGGCTCTAAGATGACAGGCCCCTCGATCTGAGGTGGCATTAGCAAGGCCCATTCCCTTAAGAACCCTTGGTTCGTAACCAGCAGGATCAAGGCCTTTCACGTGGATAGCAACCTCCTCCATATCCCATTGTTTGGCTGCATACCGGATCCCTTCTGCCAGGATGGCCCCAATTCCCTTTTTGGAAGAAATATCTTGAAGAAGCTGTGCGATCTTATCCACGTCTCCCCATCCTATTTTTTCTTTAATTCGTCCCATCTCCGATGCCTCCATGGCAAAGGCGCAGAGACTTCCAGCAGAGATGGTATCCAGACCCAAACGATCACAGATATCATTAAGATAAGCAATCTCCTCAATTTCATGAACCATGCACAGACCACCCATTGCATAGATGGTCTCGTACTCAGGCCCTTCAATCTTGAGGCCTTTATGTCTCCCTTCTTTCACCTCACTCAAATTCCCGCAGGCAATAAAACAGCGAGAACAGGCATTTGGTCTAACATGACAACGCTCAAGAAGGGCTTCTGCACTGATTTTTTCCCACCCCTCAAAGGTACCAAGGTGCCAATATTTTGATGGAAAGCCACCTACTGCATTATTCATTGCCACAAGCATTGGAGTCCCAAATCTTTTGTACCCTTGAACCCCAGGATTATCTTTGCCTCGTTCTAAGGTCTCCTTGGCAAACTGTTCAACCCTCTCAGGATATGCAATCTCCTTTTTCTTTTCACCATAAAAGACAATGGCCTTTAGTTTCTTAGATCCCATCACTGCACCCACACCTGTTCTACCAAGAGATCTCCAGTAATCATTTTCAATGACAGCATATCGGACAAGATTCTCTCCAGCAGGACCGATGACCAGAGCACCTGCCCCTTTCTGGTTGACCCTTTTTAAAACCTCATCCTCTGTGCTATAGGTATCTTTTCCCCAGAGGTCTTTTGCATCATGAAATTGAACCGTTTGATCAGAAATCTCAACCCAAGTCGGGTCAATCGATGCGTCTTCAAAAATAAAGGCATCGTAACCTGTCCTGCTCATCGGTTCTGCCACTTTTCCCCCGGAATAGGATTCTGAGTAGATTCCAGTGAGGGGAGATTTGGTAAAGACCCCGTGACGGCATGATCCATAAATCCGAGTATTGGTAATAGGACCCGTACAGAAGATAAGTCTGTTATCTGGGGAGAATGGATCAATCCCAGGAGGGTTTTCCTTCATAAGGAGATAAGTGCCAAGTCCTTTGCCCCCTAAATAGGTTTCATAAACCGAATCAGGAATGGGTTCTTCTTTAAAGGTTTTTTTGTTAAGGTTTATCTTTAAGATTTTATTAAAAAATCCTTTCATTGGATTTCCCTTTCTCGGTTTAGTGATTAATAGGCTGTTTTGTAAATGGCAATGGCATCCTCAAGTCTCACTTTTCTTGGATTATTGGCCAAAAGTCGGGTTACTTTCATGGCCGCCTCTGCTAATCTGGGAATAGCCTCTTCAGGGATACCAACATCTCTGAGCCTTCTTGGAACTCGAAGGTCATCGGAAAGTCGTTCCACGAACTTTACCGCTACCTCAGCCCCATCCAGTTCAGAAAGGCCTTCAACCTTCTCTCCAAAGGCCTTTGCCATCTGAGCGAACTTTGAAGGACATCCTAAGATATTATACCGCATCACATAAGGAAGCATCAGTGTATTGGTAAGCCCATGGGCAAGATGGAATTCTCCTCCGAGAGGATAGGCAAAGGCATGAACAGCACCCACTCCAGCATTGGCAAAGGCGATACCTGCAAGGAGGCTTCCCTCCATCATATTCGAACGCGCAACAATATTTTCGCCATGAGCGAAAGCCATCCTTATATTTTTTGAGATAAGTTCCATAGCCCTTAATGCGAGTAGGTCAGTCAATGCAGTTGCATTAACAGAATAGTAGGCTTCAATCGCATGGGTTAAAGCATCCATTCCTGTTAATGCAGTTACAGAAGGAGGGAGGCCAAGAGTAAGTTTTGGATCAACAATTGCGACCTCTGGAAAGAGGGTAGGGCTCACGATTCCCTTTTTTAATTTCTCTTTAGGATCAGATAAAATAGCGATGGGGGTTACTTCACTTCCTGTTCCTGCGGTAGTGGGAACTAAAATCACTGGTAACCCAGGGTTTGGAACAAGATCAATTCCGAAAAATTGATCAATCTCCCCAGGATTGGTGATCAGAATCGAAGTCACTTTGGCAATATCAAGCGAACTTCCTCCACCCAGACCGATAATGAGATTAATCCCCTCTTTTTTTGCTACTTGAACGCTCTTTTCAACTACCTCAATCCTTGGATCAGGTTCCACGCCATCAAAGATAATAAAAGGGATACCCATGGATTGAAGGGATGTCTTAACATCTTCAAGCAGGCCAGCTTGAATGACACCTGGATCGGTGATGATCAGAACTTTCTTCGCTTTGAGAAATTGGGCTTCCGCACCTACTTTTTCAACTGCTCCGAGCCCGAAAATAATCCGTTTCGTTGTGCTAAAAAGGGTAATTTTATCCATCATGGCTCAAATCCCCCTGGATTTCTTTTATCTTCACCACAAGGGGTAAACCCTTACAAATCATGCAATCTATTAAGAAGTGGGCAATTTTCCCACATCAATCCAAAATTGTGAGATTTTATAAAAGCTATTTAATCTGGAACTTTTATCCTGCATTTTACCATATTCCTTTTATTAGAGACTGTTCCGAAAAAGCTCGGAACTAAACGAAAAACAAGGAAAAACTTGATATTTTTTAATCAATCTAATAAGACGCCAAATAAACCAATTATTTAAAGCTAAATTCCTTGGGTAAAGCCAAGAGAGACTTAAAAAGATTACAGTTTCAGTTTGCAATTAATTATCTAAAAGCCATTTTTTCACTTTTTTTCGGAACAGTCTCTATTAAGTTTTCAATTACTGCTTTACTCTTTCCTTATATGCCTGAATGTACCGTTTGGCAAACTTGTCACGCCCCATGAGAAGGTCCGTTGCCAGAACAATTGGCCGTACCTTTGCAACATCTGCAATAGCACAGGTTGCCCCTGAGGCGATAGCAATAGATAGGAATGCATTGTTTATAATATTACGATCAGGTAAGCCAAAAGAGACGTTTGAAGCTCCGACTGTTATGTTCAATCCTAGCTCCGCCCTCACCTTCTTAATGGTTTCAATTGCTATTAAGGCTGCCTTCTCATCTGCACCCACTGATTGAACAAGGCAATCAATAACAACGTCTTCGCGTGGAATGCCTAGATTTACTGCGCGATCGACAATCTTCCAGGCAATAGCAACTCGTTTATCAGGGTTATCGGGGATACCTTTATCATCTACCACTAGACCAATAACTGCCGCTCCATATGCTTTAACCAGAGGCAAAATTGTTTCTAGGGAACGTTCCTCCCCGCTCACAGAGTTCATAAGTGGCTTGCCTTGATATATTTTAAGGGCCGATTCCAAGGCCTTAGGATTGTTACTATCAAGACATATGGGTGCGTCAACCGTATCCATTATCGTTTGCACCACTTTAGGCAACACATCCACCTCATCAATGTCAGCCACACCGATGTTAATGTCTAAAATATCTGCACCTGCCCGCAATTGGGTTATTGCCTCTTTGCGTATCAGCCTCATATTACCTTGCCTAAGTGCGGCACTCAGATCCTGCTTGCCTGTAGGATTAATGCGTTCTCCTACTAATATTGTTGGCCCCTTTTCACTAATAATTACTTCTTTTGTTTTACTCCACAGCCTAGTTTCCATTTTTCTCAATTCCTCCTTGAATTAATAAAAAATCTCCCATTGCCCGCTACAATGCTACAATCAGGCGCATAGAGATTCGAATGCAATGACAAACATACTCTCCATTCTAACTATGGCAAATATTTACATGGACAATTTTCTCTCTTCCAAGCCATTCTTAAGGTCTGGACATGGGTAGAAATAGGATATTAAAGCTTGCCCAATCTCTTATAAAAATTCTCAGCATCTTCTAAGATCTTACTTATTTCTTTGTCCTGGCTTGGCGTAAGGGGTTTAGGTTTATGGCTTGCTAGTATTTCCTTCATTCTTTGCTTGCCATAGTCAAGAGCCTTCGGCTTACCTTGTGCTATCCACTCCTGATAGGTCATCCAGTCAGCAGCTTTGGGTACAAACTGCTCTATCTTCCACCATTTTCTAGAATGCTCGGTACCCAAGTAATGGCCAGGAATAGGTCCAACTCGGTCAATTAGATCTACTGCCAATGTTTCAGTGGTCACTAAGATTCCTTCAAGAAAGCGTCCGATCATTCCTGCTACATCATCGTCGAGTATTGCTTGTACAGGATGAAATGTGAGTTCAGCACTTACGGCCCCATGTAATCCTATAAGATTTGCGCCCGATAAAGCCGAAGTGATAGCCTGAATCGCTTTCTCATAACCAGCTTGGTAATCCATACTCTTCGAGCTGAGGTAGCCAGAGGTCACATTGTACACGGGAAGCCCATAAAATCGCCAGATTTGATTAAAGGCTACTTGATGCAAAGACGATCCTATAGCACCAAAAGCAGGTGCACCTGACTTCATATTCATGGCAAATGCGTAATCGCCCGGTAAAACCCTTGTTCCCGGTTTTATAAGTTGGGCAAGGACTATTGCAGCCATAAGTTCAGCGTTATTCGTTATAATTGCTCCAGCCAAGGTTGCAGGAGCGGTTCCACCTGATACTTGTCCACTAAAGACTGTAATAGGGAATCCTGCTTCGACAGCTCTGAAAAGGGCTTCGATTGCATCACTGTACCATGTCATGGGGGCTGATGCTAGGATCTGCTGTAAAATCTCTGCTTCCACTGCTTTCGCCATCTGTATTTGAAATATCTCAGAGTCGTTCGAGTATCCTTCAATCTGGACCTTCGAGGAGTTTCGAAACTTAGCGGCACAGCTCTCTGGGATGGCCATAACAGGTGAGATACCCTCAAATCCGAAGAACGCAGTATAAGGGCCAAGAATATGAAGATTGTCTAATCCATCCAAAATAGTTATGGCATCATAATTTTCCTTTCGTGTTGCGGTTCTTGGTTCCCAAGTATCTAAATCTATGATTTGCATACCGCAAGAGTTCTTAAAATAAGTAGTATTCCCTCCTATTGTTACATTATTTTCCTCATCTCTCGCCCTCACAATGAAACTGCTAGGACATTTACGTAAACACGCCTCAACGAGTGCAGGAGGAATCCTAACCCGGTTGCTATTATAATCAACTATGCAATCGTTCTGCTCAAAAAGCTTGAGTGCTCTTTTATGCTCAATCCTAATTCCGGTTTTAGCGAGGACATGCAATGTCCCACTGTGAATAGATTCCACTTGTTCGTTTGTCAATATTGTAAGGGGTTTAAAGTTTCGTACCAATCCTCTTTTACTCATTTTTTTCCTCCTTTTCCCATTAATTTTTTGAAAAGATTCACTGCCAAGGGTGCTGTAGGTGCATAGCCGTCAGCACCTATGGACCGAGCAAATTCTTCTGTCACAGCCCCACCACCAACTGCTACCATGACTTTCTCCCTTATACCCTGTTCTTTGAACATCTCAATCACTTTCCTTTGCTCGGACGCAGTAGTTGTCATAAGTGCTGAAAGTGCCACAATATTTGGTTCATGTTCCCTAAAGGCTTCTAAAAAGGTTTTAGCTTCAATGCTAACACCTAAGTCTATTACCTCAAAGCCTTCAGCTTCAGCTAATGATGAAACCATTGTCTTCCCTATATCATGGATATCACCATATACTGTACCAATAACAATTCGACCCAAGGTTTGTCTCTTTCTTCCTTTTTTCTTAAGCGCATCTTCAATAAAAGACATAGCACTCTTCATAGCGTTGGCTCCCCCAATCAGATCTGGGAGCCATAATTCGCCTTTCCCATATCCATCTCCAATCTGCCTTATAGCCTCCACTGCTGCATCGGCAACCTGAACAGCGTCTACACCTTCTTTGATCGCTTCAGCCGCAATATTTCCTGCACCTTTAGCATCGTACTCCAAAATTGCCTTCTTTAATTTATCAAGTATTTCATTCATTTTTTCCTCCTCTTTAGCGTACTTTAATGTTCTTTTTGGCAAAGGAAAGTAATTTCGCCACATCAAGTTATTGAATTGGAGGTGATCTTTGGTGGTTCAAGATATTTATAAGTGGATCCTTATATACCAATGCTTTCCTTAGGCTCAGCTCTGACATCTTCCCTTTGCCCATTGAAACAACACAACATCCTTTAAAGCCTATGTCACATCATTCCATATCTAATATTCATACAATATTTTCTGCTGTTATAGTTCTCTCTGAGTAGGGCATTGAACCTGGTTTACACTCCTAAATATCGTTTCATCACATTCGGCTTTTCCTTTAACTCTACACAATTGCCATGCCAGCAAATTTCGCCTTTTTCCAATAAATAGGCTCTGTCAGAAAATGTTAAGGCAAACTTTGAGTTTTGTTCTGCAATCAGAGTGGTCATCCCCTTTCCCTTGAGCACTTGCATGAATTCACCCAACATTTTCACGATAGCAGGCGCAAGTCCTTCAGAAGGTTCGTCTAGAAGTAACAGCTTAGGGTTACTCATTAGGGCCCTGCCGATCGTCAGCATCTGTTGCTCTCCACCACTAAGTGTACCACCTTCTTGGGCCTCCCGTTCCTTCAGCCCGGGGAAAAGTCCATAAATACCTTCGAGCGTCCATTCCCCCGGCCTTTTCGCTATCTCCAAATTTTCTTTCACTGTAAGGTCAGGGATTATTAGCCTATCTTCGGGAACGAACCCAATGCCTAATCGTGCAATACGAAAGGGCTGTTTAGTTCTAATCTCTTCACCTGCAAATATTATACTTCCTGACCGCGCTGGTGTAAGTCCCATTATGCTCCTTAGCGTGGTGGTCTTACCAACTCCGTTTCTGCCTAAGAGGCAAACTATCTCTCCTTTTTCGATGTTCAATGAGAGGTTAAATAGAATGTGACTCATTCCATAAAATGTATTTATATTGCTCACTTCAAGCAACACTATCACTCCTCGCCAAGATAGATTCTCTGGACCTGAGCATCACCCTTAATATCTGCAGGCGTTCCTGTCGCAATTATCTCCCCTAAATGCATCACCCTTATCTTCTGTGAAATACCAAATACTACGCTCATATCGTGTTCAACAAACACAGCGGTCAAGCCTTGATGTCGAACCAACTTATAAATAAGATCAGCAATTCCAGCGGTCTCCTCGGGGCCCATTCCGGCAGTCGGTTCATCTAGTAACAACAGTGACGGTTGTAATGCTAATGCAATCCCGATTTCCAGACGTTTTTGATCTCCGTGTGAAAGAAGACCTGCAGGAAACCCCTTTTTATCACCAAGTTCTACCATCTCAAGCACATGGAAAGTTTCTTCCCTACACAAATTCTTAGAAAATGATACTATGTTGGTGCACCTTCCTTGACCTGCTAGCACCGCGGCTTGCACATTGTCAAATACGCTTAACCGAGGAAAGATGTTTGTCCGTTGAAACGATCGTCCGATCCCCAAACGGCATATCTCATGGGGCGGTAGAGTAGTAATATCCTTGCTATTGAAAATAACTTTTCCAGAATCAGGGCGGAGGTGGCCAGTAATTAAGTTAAAAAGGGTGGTCTTCCCGGCCCCGTTAGGGCCGATAATAGAGCTCAGTTCCCCCTTCTCAATTTCAAAGCTGACATTGTTTATTGCCGTCAGACCGCCGAATTTTTTTACAAGCCCCTGGATGCTTAGCATGTCAACTTCCTTCATGCGTTACAGATGATAACCTCTCTGACACAAACCCTGCAATTCCCCCACGGAAGAACAGTACCAAAATTAACAAAACTACTCCAAAAAACAATGACCAATATTCCGTAAAGCTCGTAATAACCTTATCCAACAGGATATACACCGCCGACCCGACAAACGGGCCATAGAAATGATATATACCCCCCAGGAGACAAGCAATGATTATATCGATGGATTTCGTCCAATGGGCATTAGTAGGAAATACACTGTGACTGAAGCCACATAGTAAGGATCCAGCTGCCCCCAAGAAGAACCCTTGGATGACAAAAGCCACGAGCTGATACTTTCTGACGTTGATGCCGATGAATTCTGCTCTGTTTGGATTCTCACGAATGACTTGCAGAGCTTTGCCAAAGGCAGAATTAACGATTATCCACATCGCCAAAAGGCAAACGACAGTGCAAGCCAAAGTAAAGTAATAATAGCTGTCTATTGAAGACAGGAAGTCGGGTAACGGAATATCTACAATACCATCATCACCTTTAGTAAATCCATACCATTTGAAAATTACGGTGTGAATTAATTCAGAGAAGGCGAGAGTCAACAAAGCAAAGTAGACAGCAGTGCGGCGAACACAAAACCAGCCCACGATAAGGCTAACTACTGTTGCCACTATCGGACCAGCGATCATGGCGAGTCCAAAAGGGGCACCAGCTCTTACGATCAAAATCCCCGTTGTATAAGCGCCCACTGCATATAGGCCAGCAGGACCAAATGAAATCATACCTGTATAACCCATCATCAAATTAAGACCGGACGCAGCTACAGTTAAAATTAGAATCTCACAAAAGACGCTTATCCAACTCGTATCAATAAAAGTAGGCATCGAAGCAAATAGGCCGACTGCTAAGACCAACCAAATCCACCAAAACTGCTTACACCCTTGTAGAAAGTTATTCATCGGAGTCGTTTTCCGTTGTTCTTTACTATTCATACTCACGCTTCCCTAAGAGTCCATAGGGACGAACAATTAGAATAACAGCCATCAATATGAAGCCAAATGCTATAGTCAGCTGAGGCAGTACCATGATACCAAACGCGTCCAACAATCCGAGGATTAATGACCCGATAAAAGCCCCGGTCAGGCTACCGAGGCCCCCGATAACCACAACAATGAAACATTGAATAATGACTGCCATGTCCATACCGAGACTAACGGTAACCAACGGTGTTGCTAATGCTCCCCCGAAGCCCCCCAGCCAGCAGCCCAGCATGAATACCTCCGTGTAAACCGCCGGGACATTCTCCCCCAAAGCACTCATAATCTCACGATTGTACGTAATGCCTCGAATTACTTTACCTAACCTGGTGAAGTGCAGAAGAGCCCGCAGGCCAAAGAAAATTGACACCCCCACTGCTACAAGGAATATATTATATAAAGGGAAGGTTCCTCCAGCAACCTTAATGCTACCGTCCAGAGGCCAAGGATAAGTTATCGAACGAAATCCTCCTCCCCATAAAAGCTTGACTGAGTCGCTTATTATTAGAATTAGGGCAAAGGTAAGGATAAACTGATACATGAAGTGCCAACGGTAAATTCGTCGTAGTAGAACTGTTTCTACTAATCCTCCGAACAATGCCACAAGAAATGGACCTAGAACCAGTGCCCACCAAAACATACCGGGAATTGGTTTAAGGCTTGACGTTAACCAAACACAGAGATAAGCTCCTAACATATAAATGGCACCATGTGCCAAGTTGAGTACTCTAAGGGTTCCAAAGATTAGGGATAGGCCCACAGCAATCAGATAAATAAGCATCCCACCACTTAGGCCGCTTAATAACTGCATTAACAGTGCTTGAAGACTCATATTGCTTAAAATAGCTCCTTCGTCGCTCTTATAGACAATATGGTGGGGCACAGCAGCCTTATTATTTGCCCATTGCTGTGCCCCAAACAATTTTCAGGTCTGGCCTATTTCCTAACTTTCATCACGTGCTCACGGCTACGATAGACCTTTTCGAGGGGTTTAGGATACCAGATATCCACAATATGTGGCCATGGGTAATCCGCCGTAAAGGCCATGGTGCCAGCATAAGGCGGCCATAGCGCTTGGTGATCGAAATCCTGAATCTTAACCTTGCCTATCGGAGAGTCTATTTCTCTCCCTTCCAAGTATGTAATGATCTTCTCTGTATCAACTGCTTTAACCGCCTTTATTGCATCCCTAAGAGCATAGACAGTGGTATATCCCAGAACCGACTCATAGGAAGCATAGGTAGTGCCTGCCTTATCCATGAAACGACCTGCCACCTCTTTAGCTTTTGGGTTAGGTATTTCCCAATATGGGAACTCATCGCTGAGGATCTCCCCTAATGGTATCGGATCATCCTTTTTCATCTCACAAACAGTCTCTGTTCCTCCACAGGATGCCCCGACTACGAGAAATTTTTTATAAACACCCGCGGGCACCGCTTGTTTGACGAATGTCAGGTAGTCTCCACCGTAAAACGAGTGAAACAGTATTTCCGCATCTGAGGCCATAAGCTTTGAAATATATGGCGTGAAGTCAGGTGTCCCCAACTTGGGCCAATCCGCAGAAATCAACTTGATGCCAGGAACAAGTTTTCCATACTCCTCCATGAAGTAATCGCCACACGCACGTCCATATTCATAGTCTGGGTTAATCATTACTACCTTTTTAGCTTTGTCCCCCCACTTCCTTGCAGCAAGCTGTGCGACAGTAGAAACGCGACTAAATGTATTCGCCCCAATCCTAAAAACGTAGCGATGTCCTTTTTCTTCGGTTATCTGATTTGAGCGAGCCCCAGTTACAACGTAAATGACTTTTGCATCTTTGGCAAACGAGGATATTGCTAGGGCGACTGTGCTGCTGATATTGCCCATGAGGAAGTCGACCTTCTTGTTTAATACTAGGTCCTTTGCCTCTCTCAGGCCCACTTCGGGCTTATTTCTATCATCCCTGTTTATAACTTTGAAGGGTCTTCCCAAAACGCCACCTTGCCGGTTAATCTCATCGATAGCCACGTCAATTCCGACTGAGCAGGCGGTGCCGAACATGGCAAAAGGCCCAGTGAGCGGATGTAAATGGCCAATCAGGATCGGCTTCTTTTCCGGCTGAGCTGCTGCTGCGGATTGCGCAAATGCTCCAAAGAGAGATAGCACTAGAGCGAGGAGCAAACTCAAACTGAGTAAAAGCTGTGCAAGACTTCTCTTTTCCATTTTACCCTCCTTTCCTATGAAAAATTGTACTTACTTTGAGAATCAATCAACGCCCTAACTTACTGCTTGATCACCCCCTTTCCTTTGGCAATAATATATTTTTCACAATATAGAATGTCAAGCAAAAAATATACCATAATGGGTTGAAAAAGCTTTATAGTTGTTATATGGAACTGTTTAATATAAAAGAAGAATATTTTTATTTTGGAAAGAGGTTGGGTTTAATGTGATGCAAATTTACATTATTTAATGCAATAAATAAGTTATCAATTTTCATTTGCATTATCTACCCTAATTTTAGACGTTGTTCGAAAGTTACGTGATACCTCCAGACCAGAAGCATGAGGCATTGATAGAAACCAACTCTATTTTAGGAAGCTGCTTCTCATGATTGGGCCACAGAGATGACCAGCATTGGGGTTTAAAGATTTTATAGAAAGCGACCTTAAGCCAGTTTAAGAGCCCTTTCTCGGACCAACGTTTTCCTACTTTCTTGATGCGGTTACAAACCTGACTGAAGGCCGTCTCGATCGCATTCGTGTTGAGGGGGATGACTTCCCCCTTGTTGAGCCACCAGCTGAAGAAAGTCGTCACGGGCTGGATAAGATTCTGGATATAGGTTCGGGCCTTCGGATATTTCTCAGGGTCGAGGGCATCCAAGAGGTCTTGAAAGCCCTGTTGAGTCCTGTGGGCTATCTCTTCGACGAAGGGACGATCTTGTGGGCGAAGTTGCTCCAATTGGGATTTGGTAAGATTCATCGCAGGGATAGCTTTTAGCTTTTCAACCAGAGGGAGTTGTTCGGGCTTTTTGGCACCGTCGGCATAGAGGATGTAATAGAAATCTCTTTTCCCATGCCACTGGCATCGCTGATGGTCCATCCCCGGACGAAGGAGGTTTTCTTCAATGCCAGGGCCTCCATCCGAAAAGAGGATCTCGATCTTTTGATAATCGAGCCTCTCTTCGAGTTCCTTTCGGATCTCAGCCCAGTCGGTGTCGATCCAGAACCCGACAGGTTCGAAAGGGCCTGAAGGTTCTTGGGAGGCCAAGGCCCACCGCATCTCGGCCTGGCCAAGGTCTTGCCCGAAAGAGCCTTGCAGATGAACCTTCGTCCCGTCCACGATCAAGAAACGGAAAGGAACGGACTTCATCTCTCTGAAAGGATAATGATCTTGAGCAAACTTTTGGAGACGGTTGTGAACGGTCGTATGGCTCATGGACTGTCCTTGAATCCGTTGGATCTCACTGGTGGCCCTGCGGTAAGAGACATGAATCGAGAGGCCCAGGGGAGGCTCCATCGTCTCCTCCAGGTAGTGATCATAAGCAGGGATGCAAAGGGCTTCCGCCAGGGGCCTCAAGGTGCGGGACTCTCGATGATCTCTGATCTGAGCAAATCGATAGGAGATCGTTCCAAGAGAACACCTCAACTTGCGAGGCTTGCTTTGATAGCCATTGCGTTGATAACGTCCGGGATCTTGTTTGAGCCTCTGTTCAATCAATTTGTCTTCAAGGGCTTTCATCAGAACCGTAAGGATACTCTCATGAATGGTCGAGGAGCCCTCCTTCAGCCCTTGAATCAGCCCATTGATTGTCAGTTCGGCATCTGGTATCTTAAAGACCAAGCGAAGGTCCATTGTGATCTCGCCCAACGGATTCCTCCTTTCTTTGGGTTTAGTGGCCCATATATTAAGAAGGAATCCGTTTTATTTTACAAGGGAAAACTTTTCTATCGAAAAGTGCGTCACTTACGGGAGAATGAGAGTTATCCACAGAGTGCTACGAGAGCTTCCGAGATTTTGCCCTTCGGGCCGCCCCGCCCCACGTGAGGGCGCTGGGCTAAAATCTCTCCGCTCTCTACCCCTCTATGGATAACTCTGGGACAACTCCATCACGCACTTTTCGAACAAGGCCTAATTTTATATTTTTTCATCTTCCTAACAATAGTAGATTGATTAACTCCTAAAACCTCAGCGGCTTTATAAGTATTCCCATACTTTTCTATTACGTTTTTCAAGAGTTTGGCTTCAAAGGAAGCAACGGCACATGTAAGTTTGTTGTTTTGACCAGGAGCGGAGGAAGACACTTCAGAGGAAATTTGTTTTTCAAGTATATATTTGGGAATATCATCGTAACCTATCGAATCATCATTGCTTACTACCACTAAGCGTTCGATGATGTTTTCGAGCTCACGAATATTTCCCGGATAATCGTAGTTGAGAAGACAATCGATAGCTTCTGATGAAAATCCCTTTTTCACCCCATATGACGTATTAAAGCGATTTAGAAAATGTTGTATCAAAGGAAGGATATCTTCTCTCCTTTCCCTTAAGGGAGGGATATGGAGGGGGATGACTTCCAATCGGAAAAAGAGGTCATGCCTGAACCGTTTATCCTCTACCAGCTTTTTCAGATCGGTATTGCTTGCTGCGATTACCCTCACATCCACTTTTTTCGGTTTTGTCCCACCCACTCGGATCAATTGCTTATCCTCTAAAATTCCTAACAATTTGACCTGCAAATGAAGGGGTAGTTCCCCGATTTCGTCAAGGAAAATAGTGCCATTGTGAGCAATTTCAAAAAGGCCTGGCTTCCCTTCTATTTTAGCACCTGTAAATGCTCCTTTTTCATAGCCGAATAGTTCGCTTTCGATAAGTGGTTCTGGAATAGCTCCACAATTAATTTTGATAAAGGAGTTGTCTTTACGCTTGCTGGCTTGATGAATCAATTTGGCAAGTTTACCCTTTCCCACTCCGGATTCTCCGGTAATTAAGATGGATGTATCTACCTGAGCTACTTTGACAGCCATTCGCACAATATTTTTCATCTTCTCGCTTCTCGCGATGAAGTCATCTTTGGAGAAAAGGTCAAGTCTAAGTTCGGTAAGCTCCGAAAGATATCTCTCGGAGAGATCACGCCTACGTTCCAACTCTTCTTTTAGGTCTTCAAGTTCAGTAATATCTCTGACATTTGTGACCACAAGGATGATCTCTTTCTTGCTTTCATCAAAAATAGGATTTCCTGTAACGATCACTTTTTTCTTCCCCATATGACCTGAAATTTCTTGCATAATAGTCACAGGCTCATGCCGCTTTAGGACTTGTAGGGTAACAGATTGATCAAAAATGCCTTCTTTCACTAAATCTTTCATATTTCGGCCAATGAGATCTTTTGCGTTCAATCCGGATATCCTTTCGTAAGCTTTATTAACCCTTAAGGTATTGGCATTGCCATCCGTGATATATAAGCCATCATAAGAAGAATCGATAATGGCATCCAACTCTTTATTAACCCTTTTATAAGTCTCCAATTCCGTAACAACCCTTTCATATTCTGATATATCTTGAAAAATGCTCATCACTCCCGCAACCTCTCCTTTAAAGAAGATTGGGGTTCGATTGGCAATGATCTTTGAACCCTCCACAAGGATCTTTTTGCCAATCTGTGGCATTCCCGTCTGAAGGATTTTTGCCATATCCTCCCAGACCTCCTTTGAAATGGCTTCCCCGATGAAGCGCCCTTCGACCCGTTCAGGGTCAATATTTAAAGTTTTTCCTGCCGCTTTGTTGAAAATCAGTATCTTACCTTCCAAATTGATTATGACAATCCCATTATAGGCTGAGTCAAATACCTCCCCAAAATTTTTTAGATAAACAAGTTTTTCACTTATTTCATCCATTTCTCAGAACCTCCAAGATATCTCTTCTTGATCATTAATATCCTCCAAATATAATTTTTTTGCAAGTAAAGATTTATTTCAATTCGACTTGAAGGTTTATTTATGATATTTTCTATTTTATCATTGTAGTTCTGTAAGGGGAATAGAAGGAAATAATTAGGCAAGAAAAAATGGAAGCAGCCAGATTTTATAAAGTGAAAGAACCATTAAAGATAGATTTAATCCCAATCCCCGAGTTGGAAGGAGGAGATGTCTTGGTCAATATAAAGGCCTGCGGCATCTGTGGATCGGATATTCATATTGTTTATGAAGGAGTAACCCCAACAGGCTACATCCCCATCACGCTTGGCCATGAACCCGCAGGAGTTATTTCCGCCATCGGGCCTGGAGTAGAAGATTGGAAAATTGGAGACAGGGTCACAATCAACCCATTTCTTACTTGTGGGAAGTGTATCAATTGCCTTTCAGGAGATTCACAAATCTGCTTGTCACGGCGCGTTATTGGCATTCATACTGAAGGAGGACTTGCAGAATTCTTAAAGATCCCAACAGAAAACCTTATTCATTTGCCTGAAAACATCCCTTTTGATCAGGGGGGAATTGCTGTTGATGCTGTGGCCACTCCTTATCATGCCATTACGAAAAGAGGAGGGCTTAGGGTAGGGGAGAAGGTGGCAATTTTGGGTTGCGGTGGGTTGGGTATACATGGAGTCCAAATTGCAAAGGTTTGTGGGGCGTCTTTGGTTATTGCAATTGATGTAAACGATTCATCCCTTGAAAAGGCAAAGCGCGTTGGGGCTGACGAAACGATTAATCCGAAAAACGAAATTCTTCTTCATAAGATAAAAAAATTAACCGAAGGAATAGGAGTCGATTTGGCAGTTGAATTTGTAGGATTGAGGGAAACAATTGAACAGGCCATTAAATGTGTGAGAATAGGAGGAAGGGTTGTGGTGGTTGGTCTCGGTTCAGAAGAAGTTACCCTTCCTCCACCCACTACTTTCGTTCGGGCTGAATTATCGCTGCTCGGATCCTACGGTTCAACCACTTCAGAGATTCAAACAGTGGTTCGCCTTATAGAAAGCGGTAAATTGAATCTTTCGGAATCTATTACGGAAAGATTCCCTTTGGAAGAAGTGAATAAGGGGCTGGATCATCTTCACAAAAAAATTGGAAACCCGATCCGCATCGTGATTATGATAGATTAGATTTATTCAATTCCCACAATGCCTTTGACCCAGCGTTTGATAAAAAGGGGACAGGCTACTTTTTAAAAGTATAAAAAAGTAGCCTGTCCCCTTTTTCGTTTATTTTTATTATTCAATTCCCACGATCCGTTTGGCCCAGCGTTTTTTCTGCTCGAGGTTTCCCAATCTTCCATACATCACCTTCTGGGTCTGAGGTGACCCAGCACCGTGCATAGACTCAACCAGGGCAGTCCCTCCACTCATATTCTCAATCAGCCTAAGAATCTTTATACGATCTTCTACAGGAATCCCTTTTGCACCTGCCAAGTATTTCTTCACATAACGACCCACCTCACTGCTTTCAAGGTCTCCCTGAAAAGGCATGGTTGCAACAATGCCACCAGCAATATCGTGAGCCAATCGGGAAATTTCATAAATATGCCGGGTCACATTGTGTTTTGTGGTATTGGCTAAGAGCGGATCTGGGTAGTAGGCTCCAGAAGGAGTCTTATATCCCATTGCAGAGCAGGCTACAGATCCTGAGTAGATTGTTTCAGCCAAATGAATCATTTCAGCCAGTTTTTCTTTAATATGCGAGGCATTGGCTGTCCCTTGATATTCTGCAGCCAGAGCAGTTGCACCTATCAATATATCAGAGACCCCACCTTTACAGCCTCCATAATTCTGTCGGTGAAGGGTTGCAAAGCGTTCGACCAGCAAACCCGCCATGTCATATTCTCCGCAGACAAAAACCCTTTCCCATGGAACAAAGACATTATCAAAAATGATAAGGGCTTCCCCACCTACTGCACCAAAAGGATTGCCTGCATCGATCCCTCCCTCCAATTTCCTTTCCTCATTTGTCTGGCGGCCAAAAATGAGGACCACACCAGGAGCATTAAGGGGGACAGCACAGGAAAGGGCATAATCCTTCTCCTCCTCTCTCATTGCCTGGGTAGGCATGATCAAGATCTCATGGGAATTGATTCCTCCTGTCATATGAGCCTTAGCCCCTCGGATAACAATCCCATCCGAACGACGCTCTGCGACATGGGTGAAGAGGTCTGGATCGGCCTGCTTGCTTGGAGAGAGGGAGCGATCTCCTTTTGGATCGGTCATTCCACCCACAACCATGACATTGCTATCCTGGACATAGATGAGATATTTTTTAAAGCGCTCAAAGTAATCGGTCTTATACTTCTGGTCGATATCGTAGGTCGTCATATAAACGGCATTTAAGGCATCAAATCCAACGCATCGTTGGAAACAAGAACCTGTCTCGTGAGCAATCAGACGAAGCATCTGCACCTTTTTGATTAAGTCGTCCACACTTTGATGGATATGGGTGAAGCGATTAATTTTCCTTCCAGTTAGATGGGAAGTGGCAGTCATTAAATCCTCATGCTCCGGTCGAAGGGGAAGTTCATAGGTGAGTGCTGCAGAATCGATATGGGGACGAAGGCCAGGGTGTTCAGTCACATCTTCAACCCTTTTCCCATTATAATAAACCACATGATGAAGATCTTTAAGACTCTGGATATAATCCTCTTTAGTAACAATTCGCTTCATTTTTTTCTCCTTATCTTAATTTCATCCGTTGACAAAAAAGTTGATGATTAAAAGGTAACTTTATCCATCGGTTTTCTCAACGAAACGGTCCAACCAATTGATAATTTTTTTCAACTCACTTTCCTTTGTAATAGAGAGATGAGGGATTTCTTTTGGATTTAGGTTTTCCATGGCACAGGCCCTTTCACAACCTTGAATGAGCAAGAGCCCTTCAAAATCTTTTTGGTCAAAATGTAAAAAGTGGAATCTTTCCCCAGTCAGAAATTGGACTTTCTTGACCAGTTCCACTCTTTCATAAGTTGGATTACATCCCCCACAATACTTAATCCCAATCCTTTTCTTATCCATTTCCTCGATGAAGGGAATAGGGAGATTAGAACCATCTCCCCTCGATAGAAAAATTACAAAACTTGCATTTCCCATTCACCAGATTCACCTCAAATACATCAAAATGGTCTCTGTGAATGACCCTTTGGTTACACGAGGGACAAAAGGTCGAATTGTATATATGGCCCGGAACATTCCCAATATAAACATACCTTAACCCGTTGTTTTTTGCAATGCGGTAAGCCGACTCTAAGGTGGAAATCGGGGTAGGAGGGAGGTGAGTCAATTTATAATTTGGGGAAAACCTCGTGAAATGAAGTGGGGTATCCTCACCTAAATTATTTTTAATCCATCTGCACATCTCATCAATCATCTTTGGGTCATCATTTAGATTGGGGATAATCAGATTGACGATTTCTAACCATACATTCTCTTTTTTGACAGTGAGGAGAGAATCTAAAACTGGTTTTAGATTCGCAGAGCAGACTTCTCGATAGAATGTTTCACTAAACCCCTTGAGATCAATTTTAACGGCATCAAGGACTGTCAAAAGTTTTAGAAGGGGTTCCGGGTTGATATATCCATTGGATACGATAGAGGTTTTCATCCCATTCTTTCTTGCTATAAGTGAAATATCATAAAGGTATTCATAGTAAACCGTTGGTTCCGTATAGGTAAAAGAGATGGAGAAAAGGTTATGATTTCTTGCCCGTTTGACGATCTCTGAAGGATTGAATGAATAATAATTTATTTGTTCAAAGGACTTCTGCGAAAGATGCCAGTTTTGGCAATGTCTGCATCTTAAGTTGCAACTTGCACAGGTAAGGCATAATCTAAAATGACCAGGGACGAAATGATAGAGAGGAGCCTTTTCAATTGGCCCGATATCCACCACAGCAGGTTTTCCATAGACGAGAGAGTATAATTTCCCTTCTCGATTCTCACGATTTCTGCAAAACCCCCTCTTTCCATTTTGGATGATACATTCCCGTGGGCAGAGTTCACACTGAACCGTTTGAGCATCAACATTTTTATAAAACCTCGCCTCCTGGAGTAAGGAGGCCGTAGATGACCTCTCTTCTAACATACGATTGTAATCTCCCCTCTTTTACAACCCATCCAGAGGGCTTCTGATTTCAGAAGGTTTCTTTCTCAATACATGGGTATAGATCATGGTCGTGTTGACATGTTTATGCCCTAAGAGTTTCTGAATCATATGGATATTGGTGCTCTTCGAGAAAATGAGTTTTAAAAATGTAACAAAGGGTATGACAGATTTCTTCTTGGGCAATCCGAAATTTTTTCATCAGCCTCAAGGGAATCGAGAAATTGGGAGATACGTTCGGTGTTTATATTCTCGAGATGGTAATTGGAGAACTTCAGGAATCTCCGGACCCAGTAAAGGTAAAACTTGATCTTATCTTCTGGCACAGACCCTAATTTTACAAGAAACGCTTCAAAATCACTGAGCACTTCTCTTTTACCTTCCATCACAACCCCCAAGCAATAAAGTTTAGGGC
>Ga0315298_1001104_pt1 | contig 50800 bp, 44 predicted proteins | sample WHS_1_MG_FD_203077 | JGI IMG/M metagenome (GOLD analysis project Ga0315298, IMG submission 203077) | Extremophilic microbial mat communities from Washburn Hot Springs, YNP, Wyoming, USA - WHS_1_MG | ecosystem: Environmental > Aquatic > Thermal springs > Hot (42-90C) | place: USA: Wyoming...
GCCACTGCTTGCCGTAGGGCAAGCAGTGCTAGGCAAGCACGGCTTCTGCGAAGCCCTGGCACACACCAGCCGCTACGCCGTGTGCCACTGCTTGCCGTAAGGCAAGCAGTGCTAGGCAAGCACGGCTTCTGCGAAGCCGTGGCACACCTAACGAAGCCGTGGCACCCCGGCCCGGTGCGAGCACGACAAGCCGTAGCCTCCCGGAGGCGCATGGCCCTTCTCGGCGACGTATAATGGGCCTTCGTCGAACACGACTTCCGTGTCGTGGTGTTCGCTGTGAAGGAGTAGGACCATGAAAAGCCGTGTTAGCGTCTTGGCGGGTGCGATCCTGGTCGGCGCGGTGATTGCTTTCTGGGTGGCTCCAGTGTGCGCCCAGAAGATATACATCGTGACTGATCTGGAAGGGGCCAGTGGCGTGTATCAGTTTGCGCAGACGCGCGACCCCGGGCCGCGCTACGAGCAGGCCAAAGAGTATTTGATGGGCGACATCGCTGCGGTGGTGCGCGGGCTTCGCGCTGGCGGTGCCAAGGAGATCGTAGTGCTGGACGGCCACGGCACGCAGGCGTTCGTTCCGCATCTGATGGAACGCGGCGCCAAGTACATCACGGGACTGCCCAGACCGTGCGTGCTGTGCGGTCTGGATGACTCGTTTGCTGGCTTGGTTCAATTGGCGGCCCATGCCATGATGGGCACCCCCGACGGCGTGCTCTGCCACACCCAGTCCTCCCGGAGCGAAAACCGCTACTGGTACAACGACGTCGAATCGGGAGAACTGGCTCAGGTGGCGCTGGTCGCCGGCCACTATGGCGTGCCGACCATCATGGTAACGGGCGACGAAGCCACATGTCGCGAGGCCAAGAAGTTCTTTGGTCCCGAGGTGGTCACGGTAGCAGTGAAGCGGGGCCTGGCCCGCGAATCCGCCGAACTGTACCCCTTCCCCGAAACCCGGGATGCCCTTTTTCGCGGGGCGCAGCAGGCCATGGCGCTGATTGGCAAGGCCAAGCCATATCGCATCGCTATGCCCATCCGGGCGAAGAAGCAGTGGCTGGTTCACAAGCCCGACGGCACCTCCCAACTACAGACGAAAACGGGGGTGATCGACGATGTGCTGAAGCTGTTTGAGTTCTAAGGGCCTACCGGCCTTCTGGAGCCGCTACTTGCTCCACCGGCAGCCCGGGGCCGTACAGCTTCGGCCGCATAGCCCTGGTCGCACCGCCGCTGGTCGCAGGTCGGCTGATGCCTGGCCAGCCGCCCGCCCGCCAGGGACGCAACCGTTCTTGCGGCTTGGGGCGGTTTCGGATACTATCCGCGACCTGTGCTTTTGGCTGCTTCGCGGTTTTCAGGCGCCTTGCGATGTTCTCCAAGGTTGTGCGGCCGGTCCGGACCCTTATCGAGGCCATCACTTCGGAGGATGCTCCTCAGCGGCTTGCCCTGGGCGTGGCGTTGGGGATGGTGGTGGGGTTGGTGCCTAAGGGAAACCTGACGGCGGTGGTGCTCTTGGGGCTCGCTCTTTCGGTGCGGGCTAGCTTGGCCGCGGTCGTCGGGGCCGCTGGTTTGTTCAGCGTCCTGGGGGTATGGCTGGATCCGTTGGCGCACCATTTGGGGCTGCGGGTGCTGACCCAGACTTGGCTCCAGCCGGTGGGGGCGAGGCTGTACGACTTGCCGCTTTTCCCGTGGACAGGATTGAACAACACCGTGGTGTTCGGAAGCCTGATGCTGGGCTTGGCGCTGTTCTGGCCAGTTTATCACCTGACGGCGTACGGATGCCGCAGGTGGCGGCCGTGGCTGGTCGATCGGCTGGGCAAGTACCGTGTGCGGGAAGCCTTGGTGCTGGTCGAGGCGGCCCCCCCGAGGAGAATGCGATGAGCGGCTGGATACGCTGGTCCTACGTGCTTCCCCGGCTGGCGGTCGTTGGGCTGTTTTTGGGGCTTGTGTGGTGGAGGCTAGACGCCTGGGTCCGCCGGGGGCTGGTTGCCGCCGGCCAGCGCGTCGCAGGGGCGAAGGTGGAAATCGGCTCCGTCGACACGAGGGTCTTGAACCCGGAAGTTCGGCTGCGGCATCTTTGCGTGGCCAATCGCCGCGATCCTATGCAGAACCTCTTCGAGGCCGACGAAGTGGTCCTGGCCCTGGATGGCGATTCGCTTTTGCGTCGGAAATTCGTAGTCCGCCAGGGGCAAGCTCGGGGACTGCGCTTCGGTACCGAGCGTGCTACGTCCGGAGCCCTCGATCTCCGAGCCGAATGGGGCGACACCGAGCCAGGCGGCGTGGCTGAAGCCCTGGGCCAGCCGGTGCGCGACGCCGTGATGCGGCAGGTGCGGCAATTGGGCGAACTGCTCCGTACCCGCGCCACGGACCAGATTGAAAGGCTTGAATCGGTACGCGTGTTTCGCCAACTGGCAGAGCGCTGGCCCGCCGAGTTCCAGCGTCTGGAGGCCCGTCTGCAATCGCTCCGCCAACAGGCCCAGACGCTCCGCGAGCGGTTTCAAGGCAATCTGGATCCCAAACAACTAGCCCGCCACCCCAAGCGACTCTTGGAGGACCCCCAGGCATTGGTTCAAGCCACGGCGGAGGCCGAGGATCTCTACCGCCAACTGGCTGATTTTCGCGTGGAAGTGACCCGTCTGGCCGAGCAGCTCCGAGCCGACAAGGAGGCGCTTCAGAAGGCCCAGGAGCGCGATTTGCAATCCGTTGCCCAGCTGATTCCTCCGCAGGGTGTGGACCCCGAGGGCCTTTCGGAATATCTGTTGGGGCCGGACGTTTCGCGGCGGGTGACTACCGTGTTGCGATGGGTGCGGTGGGCCCGGCAGCACTGGCCCCGTTTGGAAGAGTCGGCCCCGACCGAGCGGCTACGCGGGGTAGACGTGCTTTTTTCTGGCATTCGCAAGCGGCCCGACTGGGTCATCGAGCACTTGGCCATCGACGGCCAGGGCCAGATGGATGACCAGGTGTTCCGGTTCCGCGGCACGGCCAAGGACCTTTGCTCGCAGCCCGCCTGGTACGGCAAGCCTGCCACGGTGCGGATCGAGTTGGCAGGCAACTCGGTGGTGGAAATCGAGGCGCGGATCGATCGAACTAGCCCTTCGCCCCGCGACCACGTGGTGGTCCGTTGCCCCGCCATCGAGCAGCCTCCGCGCCTTCTGGGCGACCCCGAGGGGTTGGCCCTGGTGGTCTCGCCTGGCCACACCCGGCTGGACCTGGTGTTGGACCTCGCAGAAAGGGAGTTGCTTGGCCGGCTGGAGCTACGCCAGGAGCCGGTGGAGTTGGTACCCCGGGCCGAGTGGCTTGCCGGCGGACCGTGGTCGCAGGAACTCGAGTCGGCCCTCGCCCAGATCCGCCACGTGGAGGCTACGGTGGAAATCTCTGGGCTCATCGACCGGCCGCGCTGGCGCTTGACCTCGAATCTGGGGACGCAGGTTGCCCAGGCGGTCAATCATGGGTTCCGCCGTCTGTTCGAAAAGCACCGCGAAGAGCTGTTAGCCCTGGCCGGGCGGCGGATGGCGGACGGATTGGCCCAGTTCGATGCCCATGTGGTGGCGCGGCAAGAGCAACTGGCCCGGCAGTTCGAGCTTACAAGCGCCGAGATCCAGGGTCTGCGCGAGTTGGTGGCGCAGCGTACGCCGCGTATGGGGGACGCACTCCGCGATAAGCTGCCGAGCAATCTACGCTTGCGGTTCTGACCGCCGCCCGCCGCCGCGGTTCGTCCGCTGTTTCTGCGGCCAAAAGGAAGGCCGGCCAAACGCCGATGCCGTAGAGGGCGACGCTCCACGGTGGGCGATTGTTGGCGAGCGGACTGCACCCTTGCCCCCACCGGTTCCGGGCGGTCCCCAGTCCGTGTCCGGACCCGGCCCTCCAGATGATTCGAAGCCGTCTACGGGCCGTTCGTTTCAGCCCCGATTTTCCGCGGGAGGCTTGCGGACCGGCTATTGCTTGCCGCCCTGGGCGGCCACGTAGTCCTTGAAGATTTGCGGATCCGGCTCGTATTTCTTCGCTTCCTCCGGGGTGGGCACGCGCAAGGGGCGCAACACGCGAAACCCCAGGAACTGGGCATCGGTCATGTACCAAATGCTCTGTGGAATCTGCGGGTCCTGCATCTTCCAGTCCTTGTGCGAGCCACGCCGGGCGGCACTGCGCAGCGCCTCGGGGTCATCCTGCCACGAACCGCCCCGCACCGAGCGCGGGTACTCTTTTGTGGGCACGGCATACGGCATCTTGACCGGCTGGGGGGTCAGGGTCTTGTAGAAGTCCGGGATGTACTGGTCCAGGACCCATTCGCACACGTTGCCGTGCATGTCGTAAAGACCCCACGGGTTGGGTTTCTTGGTGCCCACTTTCTGGTACTTGTCGTTGCTGTTGTCGGCAAACCAGGCATACTCTTCAAGCTTGTCGGGGTCATCGCCAAAGGAGTACGCCGTGGTGGTGCCTGCCCGGCACGCGTATTCCCACTCGGCCTCGGTGGGCAGGCGATAATACCGGCCGGTCTTGGCCGTGAGCCACTTGCAGTACATCTGCGCTGCATATTGGGTCATGCAGATGGCCGGCCGACCGCCCTTCCCCATATCGAACGACATATCGGTGTACGGCTTGGTGGGGCGGGCGACGGCGTCGGCCAGCTCGTCGAACTTTGTGGGCTGGACGTTCTTATGCTTGCGGCGCTGTTTGTCCAGCTCGAAGCACCAGGTTTCGAACTCGTCCCACGTAACCTCGTATTTGCCCATCCAGAAGGGCTCGATGATCACCTCCACCTGGGGGCCCTCGTCATCCTTGCGGCCGGGTTCGTTGGGCGGGCTGCCCATCTTGAATTTGCCCCCCTTGATGGGAACCATCTCGAACTTGATCTCTTCGACGGGGAGGACTTCGGTATAGGGTTTCATCTCGGCTTCGGTCTTGGCCTCGGCCGCCGGATTGGGTAACGGTGCGTTCGGCAGCCACTGCACTGCGGGCAATTCCACCGGATCGAAGCCCAACTTCTTAACCGCTTCATCCCGCTCCCCACCGAGTGCTGCCGCAGCATACGCCATCACGGCGACGGCAACGGCGGCCGGGATGCACTTTCGTTGCCAGCGACGCGCTGTGCCAGGTACCATAATCATCAGGAAACCTTTCGCTCGTTACATGAGAGAAAAACTTCGAGGTCCTCAGGGAGGTCCAGGGTTGTGTTCGCTCGATGGCTGATGGGATTTCCGGTATGCGTCGCAGTAGCGCTCGGGGCGGTCGCCTCCGAACCGGCGGGGCCGAGCCTGCTTCGCTTTTCTTTCGAGCGCTCGGTGATGTCGCTACCCGTTAAACTGGTATTTTACGCTCCAGACGAAACGGCTGCTACCCGCGCTGCGGAAGCCGCCTTTCGCCGCGTCCTCCAGCTCAACGACATCTTGAGCGATTATGACGCGGAAAGCGAATTGTTGCAACTGGTGGCCACCGCGGGCCAGGGGAAGGCCGTGGCGGTCAGCGACGAACTGTGGCGCGTGCTGGTGCATGCCCAATCGCTGGCGGAGCGTAGCGACGGGGCGTTCGACGTTACCATCAATCCCGTGGTGCGATTGTGGCGCCGCGCCCGACGCGAAAAACGCCTGCCGCCGCCGGAGAAAATCCAGACCGCCCGCCAGCTTGTCGATTATCGCAACGTGCGGCTCGACCCGGCCCATAAAACCGTTGAACTTGTGAAAAAGGGAATGCGGCTGGATCTGGGCGGCATCGCCAAGGGGTTCATCTGCGACGAAGCCTTGCTCACCCTTCGCGCTCAGGGAATCCGCAGCGCCATGATCGTGGCCGGTGGCGACATCGGCTTGGCCGACCCGCCCCCCACCAAGGCGGGCTGGACCATCGGCGTCGGCGTGCTCGAGCCCGATGGTCGCCCCACTCAGTACCTCTGCCTTGCACATTGCGGTGTGGCCACCTCGGGCGACATGTTCCAGTTCGTGGAAATCGGCGGAAAGCGTTATTCCCACATTGTGGATCCCCGCACCGGAATGGCCCTGACCGATCACATGACCGTCACAGTGGTCGCTCCCGAGGGGATGACGGCCGACGGCCTTTCTACCGCCGTGAGCGTACTAGGGCCCCAGCGGGGACTCCGCCTGGTGGACGAGACAGCCGGGGCAGCCGCACTGGTGCTCCGCGCGACGCCGGAAGGCGTCGAGACATATCGCTCGGCCCGCTGGAAAGAGCTGCCTGCGGCCGAACCGCCGAAACCGTAGATCGGCCCCAACCTTCCATCTTGAAGGCGGCTGCATGTGCGTGGGTGCGGCGCCGCCGCGGCTTTCATGCCCGCTTCGCATCGCCAGAACAGCCGGCCTCGGGCCAGCTTGGCACCCCTTGACCGGTGCGGAAAACCCGTCCAGAATGAGGGCGTTGAGCCAGCCTCTTAGTGGTATTGGAGGGTTCTACCGTGCGACGCCGCGAACTGCTACGGGGCGCTGCGGCAGCGGTGCTCGGTTCGGGCACGCTGCCTTTGCTCCGGGCCGGTTCTGCCGAAACCGCCAAGCGGCGGCTTCTATATTTCAACCGCAGTGTGGGCTACGAGCATTCCGTGGTCCAGCGGCGGCGGGGTGAACCGGCTCACTCCGAACGGGTGCTTGCGGAGTTGGGCAGGCGGGCTGGCTTCGAGGTGGTATGCACGAAGGATGGCAGCATCTTCGAGGGCAGCCTGGAGGCGTTTGATGCCTTCGTGTTTTTCACTTGTGGCGACCAAACCAAACCCAGCCTCGACCACACGCCTCCGATGACGCCCAACGGCAAACAGCGGCTTCTGGAGGCGATCTCGGCGGGCAAGGGATTTGTGGGCTTCCACTCGGCGGCCGATACGTTCCACTCCAACCCGCGGGCTGGCGCCACGGCGGCCCAGAAGGATCCGTACGTGGCCATGCTCGGCGGCGAGTTCGTGGGGCATGGCCAACAGCAGGAGGCGGCGTTGATCATTGCCTCGCGTTTTCCGGGCGTGGGCAACCTGGGCTGTGCCGAAGGACTCTCCTTTACGGATGAGTGGTACGCCCTGGCCAACTTCGCTCCGGACCTTCATGTCATTTTGGTCCAGGAAACCGCGTACTTGAAGGGCGATTGCTACCGCCGACCGAACTACCCTTGTACCTGGGCGCGGATGCATGGCAAGGGGCGCGTGTTCTACACCTCGCTGGGGCACCGCGAGGACGTATGGACTAATCCGTTTTTCCAGACGATTGCCTTAGGCGGGCTCCGCTGGGCGGCCGGGATGGTGGAGGCCGAGGTGCCCCCCAATCTCCAGCGTGTCACGCCGCGGGCTGACCAACTGGCTCGCGTGGCACTGTTTTCGGCTGCCTGGGAGTCCACCTGCAACAGCTTGACCGTACGTGGCGGCAAGGGGGCCGACGCAGGGTAGCCGATTTTTGCTGTCCTGAAGGCCGGCCGAAGGCTGCTATCCAGCTTTTGCCAGAGAACCGCAAACGAGGAACCATCCGATGAGCGAGGAACGCCTCAGCCGGCGCGAGTTTGTTCAGTCCACCGCGGCTCTTGCGGCGGCGGCAGCCAGCACTGCGTGCGGCCCGGCCGGGGCTGCGCCGGCCCCCCCGCCGCCGGACCCGCGCAAGACGCGAAGCTTCAATGAGAACATGGAATACCGCCGTCTGGGGCGGACCAATCTGATGATCTCGGCGGTGAGCATGGGAGGGCACTGGAAAAACCTGCCTTACCGGCAGGGCGATGCCGAGTTTCACAAGAACCGCCGCGAGGTGATCGCCGCCGCCTTGGACCATGGCATCAATTACATCGATGCGTGCTGGTCAGGCGAAGTTTTGGTGTATGCCGAGGCCCTCGGACCAAGGCGCGAGCAGATCTATTTCGGCTTCGACTGGACGCTGGGCCGCGACCCGGCCATTGTGGGGTCCGTCGAGCGGCTCAAACAGGGGCTTGATGAGGGCCTGCGCCAGGCGAAACTCGACTATGTGGACCTGTGGCGCATTACCCTGCGCGAACACGTCACATTCAACACGGCCAGAGAGATCGAAAACGTGGTGGCGGCCCTGGAGTGGGCAAAGAAAACAGGCAAAGCTCGCTTTACCGGCGTCTCGACGCATCATCGCCCCTGGATTGCAGAGGCGGTGGCCAAATACCCGGCCCTGGAAGTGGTCATCACTCCCTACAGCGCCGGCAGCCGGGAGAAACCGGTGGGGAGTATGTTCGACGCTGTCCGCCGCTACGACGTGGGGCTGATCGGTATCAAGCCCTTTGCCAGCGGGACGATCTTCCAGTCGCTGGGCCGGCCCGATTCGCCCACCAAGGCCGAGGACGACGAACGCGCCCGAATGGCTATCCGCTATGTGTTGGCTTGCGACGTGCTGTCGGCCACTATCCCGGGCCTCATCACAGTGGACCAGGTGAAAAACGCGGTGGCGGCCGTCAAGGAGCGGCGCCAGTTCGACGCTGCCGAGAGGCAGCGGTTCGAGCAGTTCACCCGGGCCATGTGGCAAAACCTGCCCGATAACTACCGCTGGCTCCAACAGTGGCGGTGGGTATAGCGGGCCCTCCGAGGAGTCTTGTGCCAGTAAACCGGTTATCCAGCGCCATTAGTCGCGGGCAGAACCAATCGCGACCTGGCCTTACTCTCCTTTGACCGGCGGGCGCAGCCCCAGGCGCGCTAGATACTCCGTCTGGCGGCGGTGCATAAGGGCGCGGGCGCGCGGGGTGCGGTCCTCGTAGCCCACCAGATGCAGGGCTCCGTGGATGACATAAAGCAGCAGTTCCTCGGCCGGGGTCCAGCCAAAGTGCGGGGCCTGGCGGCACGCGGTTTCGGCGCCCACGACGATCTCGCCTTCCAGCATCTGTTGGTCCTTTTCGAGCAGGAAGCTGAGCACGTCGGTCGCTGAATCCTCTCCCAGATAGCGGCGATGGAGTCGGCGCATGGTGGTGTCGTCGACGACGGCCAGGCTGACGATGGCATCGAGGACGCCGGCGTCGCGGAGCACCATCCGCACGGCGCGGCGGAACAGTCGGGAGTTCACTGGCAGAACATCTTGCAGATTCGCCAGTTCGACGTGGATCACGCGGTCTTGGGCTCGGGGTACTTGATGCGGGCGTGAAAGCGAGCGATGAGGGACTTGATCATCGAGTCTTGGATGGTCCGCAGTTCGCATAGCGTCAGGCCGCTTTCGTCGAACTGCCCGTCGTCGAGTTTCTGCTCGGCGATCTCGCGAACCAGGCTTTCGATGCGTGACGGGGCGGGATCGATGAGGGTGCGGCTGGCGCTCTCTACGGCGTCGGCCAGCATCAGCACGCTGGCCTCTTTGGTCTGCGGCTTGGGGCCGGGGTAGCGGTAGAGGTTCTCGTCGACCTCTCCACCATTGGGATCGTGCTGCGATTGTTCGGTGGCCCGGCCGTAAAAGTATTCGACTCGCGTGGTGCCGTGGTGCTGTTCAATGAAGTCGATGATAGGCTGAGGCAAGCCGTGGCGGCGGGCCAGGTCGGCCCCATCCTTGATGTGCGCGATGATCACCAGGGTGCTCATGGCCGGCACCAGCGACTCGTGCCGGTTGGCATCCGGCGTCTGGTTTTCCACGAAATAGGCCGGCTTTAGCATTTTGCCGATGTCGTGATAATAAGCGCCCACGCGGCACAAGAGGCCGCGGGCGCCAATGGCGTCGGCAGCGGCTTCGGCCATCGATCCTACCGTGATGGAATGGTTGTACGTGCTGGGCGCCCGCCGGACCAGTTCCTGGAGCAGGGGGTGGGACACGTCGGCCAATTCCAGCAGGCTGAGGTCGGTCAACACGCCGAACCATCGCTCCACGAAGGGCAACAGGCCGTGCATGAGGAACCCGGCCGCCACCGCCCACAGACCGTGGCAGCCCGCCGTAACCACCAGTGCGCGGTTGAGCGGCTGTCCCTCCAGTATGGCCAAAGCGATGGTCAAGAGAATGGCGACCAGGCCGCCGGCCAATCCCACGTAGATCAGCTTGCTGCGGGTGCGGATCGTGCCAAGCTGCAAAATGACGACGGCTGCGGTGCCCATGAACAGCAGAAATCCTCCCAGTCCCTGGGCGATGGCCAAGGAAAGGAGCAGAGCAGCCACCGTGGAAAGAACCAGCGCCGACTCTTGGCAGTAAGCGATGGCTATCACCTGGCCGAAGACCAAAAGCGGCACGAGTTCTGCTCGCCACGCGTCTTTCGCGGCCCAGGTGCCCAGTACGACGGTCGCGACGAGCATGCCGAGGACTGCCAGCAGCCGCCGCAGGTTGCGGATCAAGGGGGCCTCGCGGCGTGCCAAGTACACCGCCGAGAGCAGGAACATCGCAAGCGTCAAAGCGACCACCGCCGCGGCGCGGCCCAGCCGGTCGCCCAGGGGGCGCTGGGCCAGGGCCGCCCGGTGTTCCAGACGCAGAAGCTCCAGGTCCTCTTCGTCCAAGGGGTGTCCGGCCAGTACCAGCGGTTGTCCGGGCGCATAATTGACGACTACGCTATCCACGGCGGCGGCCGCTGCTTCGATAGCCCTCTGCGTCTCGTGCTCGTCCAGTTTCAACAGGGGGGTGACGGCCAGCCGGTGGCGAATCCAGGCGAAGATGGGATCGGCCAGATCGCGGCTCTTGAGCTCTCGGCACAGGGCCTGGTGGAGGGGGGAATCGGGCACGACCAAAACGTCGGCCACGCGAACCTCGCGCTGGGCATCGCGCCGACCCGCCGGATAGACCACAATTACCGCACGATTGCCTTGCGGGGGCCGATCCAACAGCAGCCCCGTCTCACGGAAGGACGACAGAGCGGACTCCACGCCGCGGCGAATCTCCTCCGGGCGCCAGTACTCGCCCAGGGCCACCCGAAATTTCTGGAACTGCAAAAGCGACTCTTCTTCGGAAAGGCTGGACTTGCCTTCGCTGGGCTGGAAGTTGTTCCAGATTTTGTGGAGGCCGAGGTCGCCATACCCTTCGGCAGCCATGACTTCATCGACGGCCGCCACAAGCAACGAGGGGATACGGTCCAGCGGCTGCGGATCGAGGATATAGACGGCCGAGGCCTGGCGGCGGGCCCGGTCGCGGGCGGTCTCGGTTGAAGGGCGATCGACGGCCTCGAAGGCTACGCGCGCCGCGACGCTCTGCCGCAGGACCTCGCCCAGCCGGTAGCTGAACGGCGGGTCCCATGCGCAGGTGGCCACGCAGAGGACCGTCGCGGCGGCAAAGCCGAATCCCAGGCGGACCCACGCCTCGCCGCGTGTCAGACCCGCCCAGCCGCGCCTGCCCCGCGCGCCCAATCCTAGCGCTGCCACCCGCTCCCACCGCGTCCTTCGTTGCCCTGGGCTGGCCATGATTGCCACGCACCTAATGCGGCCGCCGCCGGGCAGGCTTCTCGTCGTAGGCTTTGACGATTTCCTGGACCAGCGGATGACGGACGATGTCGGCCTCGGTCAGCGCCACGACAGCGATTCCCTCGATATGCGCCAGGCGGTGCAGCGCATCGATCAGGCCGCTCCGCTGGTGGCGGGGCAGGTCCACCTGGGTCGTGTCGCCCGAGACCACAATCTTGGAGTTGCTCCCCATGCGGGTGAGAAACATCTTCATCTGGGCCACCGAGGCGTTCTGCGCTTCGTCGAGGATCATGAACGCATCGCTGAGGGTGCGGCCACGCATGTAAGCCAAAGGAATGACCTCGATGACGTCCTGCTCGGTATTGCGCCGGATGGTGTCGTGGTCCATCATCTCGTGCAGCGCGTCCATCAGCGGGCGGAGGTAAGGATTGATCTTGGCCTGCAGGTCGCCCGGCAGATAGCCGAGGCTTTCGCCCGCTTCGACCGCAGGCCGGGCCAAGACGATCTTCCGCACCCGCTCAGCGCGCAACGCGGCCACCGCAGCCGCCACCGCCAAGTACGTCTTCCCTGTGCCTGCGGGACCATCGCAAAACACGATGTCGTGGTCTCGAATGGCCTGCACATAGCGGGCTTGGCCCGAGGTCCGCGGCCGAATCTGCCGCGCGTTGTACACCTTCAGCGGGGGAAGTTCGGCGTGCGGCTGGCCGTTGCGTACGTCGGCCAGCAAGCGGGACACATCATCCGGGCCCAACTCGCCGAAGCGCTCCGCCTGCCAGCGCAGACGTTCCAGGACCTCGGTCGCCCCGGCCACCGCGCCATCGTCACCTTCGACGTGGATCCGGCCGTCATGCACCGACACCCGGACCCCAAACGCCTCGCGGATCTTCCGCAAATGCTGATCCCGCGCGCCAAGCATGGTCAGCAAGGTTTTCGAGCTGACCACCGCGATGTACTTCTCACTCATCCAGACGGGCGCCGGAATTCGGCCGGCGCGGGACGGTTACGTTGCGTTCGCACACTACACATTATATCGGCAAGGCACCACCACCCCGGGCCCTACGCATCCACGAGACTGGCGATATACGTATGACAATGGGGACAAATGTGCAAAAGAGCCGGAATCTGCCGGCCGCACTGGTCGCAGCTCTTCATCGGCTCGCGCGGAGCCGCCACCCCAACGGCCGGTTCGGCTGCCCCCGCCTCCCTCGCACCGGCCCGACCCTCTCCCGTGTCAATCAAATCCATGATCGCCTCTTCCGACAAGGTCTGCGGACCCGATCGCGGAACCGGAACCTTCGCCTTGCACACAGGGCAGACCCCCACGCGCCCGGCGAAGTTGTCGGGCACCTTCAACGCATGACCGTTCGGACATTTTACGCGTATTGCCATGTGGCGGAGCCTTGCCGCCCCGGAAACACACCCCACGTTGCAGCGGCCGTGCCAGCCGCCCAGTTCTTTAAAGTCATCATACCTGCAAAGCGGCTGGCGTGGTAGCACAGTGGCCCGATTTGGGGCCATCATATAGTATATTCAGTGGGTGGCGTTGCCACGCTAAGGAACTACAAAATGCCACTAATCTCTGGTGCGACACCCCAAAGTAGAAGTAGTTATGAGTCGGCTTCGGGGGGCTGTTCGAAGGCGTTCCAACCGGCCCGCTCAAAACGGCCCTCCGCAGGCACCAGACGTCGGAGGCAGGCTGCGGTGGCCGTGCGGAGCAACGGGCCCTGACATTGAGCAAGTCGCAGAGCAGCCAGGTCGGCCGACCACGCGCAGTTGGCCGTCCACGCCAACAAAGGGATGCACTGGGCCAAGTGATGCCATGTGGTCATGAGCAACCCTGACCCACTGGTTTGGGCTGCCCGGGAAAGGGTGCGAATATTGGCAGCCGTGTTCCACGGGCAAGCCAATGTCTCAAAGCCTAACCGGCGGAAATGGGCCAATGTCGGCACCTCGCCTTGAGTAACCCCGTAATGCCAGTCGGCGATGACGATGTCCCGCGACAGCCGGTCCACCGCGCGGTGCGTGGGCATTTCAGCCGAGCTTGTGGCCGAGAACCCCGCGGGCCATTTCCCCTGCTCCAGGAGGGCATCGCCCCACATGATCGCCCGCCTGCCGCGTCGTCGCAGGTGAGACGCCAAGTGGTTGACGTGGTCGGCGAACAGAGCCACCGGATCGGCTTGCCGGCACCGCTCGCACGTGGCGTGCGAGTAGGCTTCATCGCATCCGATATGGAAGTACTTGCCTGGGCCCGCCCAGTCGATCAGCTCATTGCACACATCGCACAACAGCGACCGCGTTTGCGGATTGCTCAGACACCAGGTCCAGCCGTCCGGCTCGAACCATGGTGCCAGGCGAGGATTCTGGTCCAGCACCACATGCCGGCCGTACTTGACCCGCGATGCCGAGGCATGTCCCCAGCAGTTGAACATAGGGACGACTTCCAGCCCCATGGTCCGTGCCAAGTCCACCAGCCGACGGGCCTGGGGCTTGGTCCACGCCTGGGGCCAGGACAACTCTCGCCGGGTCTCCAGGCGCAACATGCCCCAGAACTCAAGGACCACGTGGCTGAACTTGAAAAACGCCGCCAGTCGAATCGCCTTCTCGATGGCCAGCGGCGTCGTCTCGAAGAATACGCACAAATGCAGGCCTCGAATGCCGATTGCAGGCCAATCTTGAATCTTCGCTTCGGGCACCAGAAAAGCCAGTTTGCCGCTTTCGGCCGCCTGAGGTTCCAAGAGTTGGAGCAGCGTGTACCACGCGTGGCGGAGGCCGATGGCATCCTTGGCCTCGGCGGCAATGCCTTTCGGCCCGACCTCCAAGCAATACGTGGCCCCCGACTGGAGCTTCGGGGGCGAGCCGGTACCGAGTACGAACTGCTCCGGGCGTAATTCGTCCCGAGCCGCAATCTCTAGTTCCACTTCGCCAAAAGTGAATCGCTTCCACAGATCCGCCATCAGCTCTACCAAGGTGGGCTCGGCGCGAAAGCTGATTTGGAGGCGAGCGCACCCGGCCAGGCACAACCGGCCCGCTCCCCAAGTGATTCGGTTCGGATACGGATGAATGGTCCGGGGTGAGCGAGCTAACGGGATTTCGGCCGTGCCGGCCGCCTTTGCCGCCACTGCTCCTGCCGTGGCGAGCCCCGCTGCGGCCAAATGGGTCAACAGGCTACGCCGCGATACCGCAGGAAATCTTCCTGTGCTCATGGCTCCGCTCCTTAGCCGGGGGCGACTTCACACCAGTGCGGTTTACAGTAGTCACACAAAACCATCGCAAGCGGACCGGGCCAGGCCTTGCGGATATTTTTCCCTGCGACGACAGTCTAAACCCCTGGTAACCGGTGGGCGAGGCGGCCGTATCACCTTTATCCGACTGCGCCGACAAGCCCTGAGGCCACGGGCGAAGGATTTCCGACATGGGTAGCTACCTTGGTGGCCGAACGAGGTCCCCGTTGGGAGGAGCGGCATTTTTTGGGGTAAAAAGCGTGTCAGATGCTTGCGGCTTGGGGCCGGCCGGCTTAGAATCGAACCGTCTTTTCACGGAGGTCATCCGCCGGCCGTCCGGTCGCTGCCGGGCGGCCCGGTGCTCAAAAGCCACGGTAATCATCTTCTGGTTCCCATTCGTAATCATTGCCCCCATGGTGCCGGGAGATATGCATTGCGAGACGATTGACAGCCAGTCGCGTGTCTGCGTGTGGATTGTTCACCCCAGCCGATTGTTCCGGGAGTGCCTGGCGGCGGTGTTGTCCGACGAGGTTTTCCTGGTCCATAGTGTGGATCCCCAGTGCGACCCAGTTGCGGCGCAAGGCCATTCGCGGCCCGACGCCGTGGTATTGGACCTGCATCTGCCCCGCCAGCAAGTGCTCCAATGGATCGAAAGTTTGAAGGGGTCCGCTCCGCAATGCAAGGTGATTCTGCTGGCACGTGCAGCGGCCAACGACGAGATGTTGGAGTACATGGCAGCCGGCGCCCACGGATGCGTGGTGGAGATGGGCTCCGTCGATGAGCTTCGTTCGGCTATTCGGCGGGTGCTGGACGGGGAGGTTTTTTGCTCGCCCGCCATCATCAAAGCCATGTTCGAGCGGCTGGCCGAAACACGCCCGCGATATGCCGGGTCCGCACCGGTGGAACCGACCTCCCTGACTGCCCGCGAACTGGAGGTCTTGCGTCTGGTGGCCCAGCAGCTCAGCAACAAGGAAATCGCCCGAAAACTCAGGATATCTTTGTACACCGTCAAGAACCACGTTCACAACATCGTGGAAAAGCTATGTGTCGAAGGGCGGTACCAGGCCGTCCAGTATGCCCGGCAGCGCCGGTGGCTGCCAGCGGAGGTGGAACAAGGGTGAAGGCCATAGTGGCGGGGGCAGAAAGGCGGCGGGTGGCGTTGGGGGTCAAGCAGGGGCGCAGCCTCTAGCTTCCGCCCGCAGAGCGGGGACCGCAAGAGACCGGCCCAGCCATGACGCAGCGTGGCCCACCAGGCGCCCGAGGGCTGGCCTTGACCGGGTGTGGCCGCCCGGCGGCGGGGCGGTTATTTGCCGAAGAGCTGGAACTCCCAGATGGTCGGGCCTTCAGAAGCCTTGAGAATGTTCAGGCGGAACCGCTGGGCCGTAACCGGGGAGAACTCGATCACTGCACGCTCACCCAGTTGCTGTCCCCGATGGAAGGTCACCCACTCCTTGCCGTCGTGGTACTGGAGTTCGAAGGCTTCGACCCGGGGGGCGTAGGCCTCGAACACTAAAGCCCGGTGGACTTGAACCGGCCGCCCCAGGTCCACCTCCAGCCACGCAGTATGGGTGCCGGCATCGGTGGCCCAGCGGGTATCGGGGTCGTCGTCGAAGGCCATTTGGGGCCCATAGGCAGCGGTTTGCCTGTGGAACACATTGGAGGCTTTGGCGGGCCGATGGACTGAAACGGCCCCACTCAACGCGGGCACCGCCACAGGGGGAATGTCCACCGCTTTTCCGCTGACCGAAAGTTCGACGACCGTGACCAGCGGGTCCCGCTGGGCCGGCGCGATGTCCAGCGTCAATTGCTCCGCCGTCTGGTTGCACTGGACGGTGCCGCCCGAGCGGGCCACCGCTGCCACCACTTTTTGAGGAATCGGCGGGAGGACCAGCGGCCCTTTTTCCGGCCACCGCATAACAAACACGAAGATGCGGTTGTCCTTGCAGGTGGAGGCGCCCCACGGGCCGGGTTTGAAAGGCCCGCCCCGCGTCCCATAGACCCCATCGCCGTGCTTTTGCAGCCAGGCACCGATCTGCCGCAGCCGCTCGGCCTGACGGGGCTCGATCTGCCCATCAGGCATAGGGCCTACGTTCAAAAGCAGGTTGCCATCGCCTCCCACCGTGCGGAGCAGAATCTCCAGGCACCGTTGAAGCGATTTGAGCTGATCATTAAATTTCCAGGCCCATTGCTGGCACAGGGTCATGCATGTTTCCCAAGGCCGCTGCCGGTTGAACGCGCCGATATGCTGCTCCGGCGTGTCGAAGTCGCCAACCCGCTCCGGCCCCGGGATCGTCCCTTTGCCCTTTCGGCCTGTATCGACCCGGTTGTTGATGATCAGATCCGGCTGCAGCAATCGTAGGTCCCGGTACAGGGCCAACCCGTGGTCGTGCGTCCAAGGTTCTTCCCATCCCCCGTCGAACCACATCACCCCCAGCGGCCCGTATTTCTGCACCAGCTCGCGGGTCTGGTTGTGCAGATATTCGACGTACCGTTCCATACGGGCATTGGGCTTTTTACTCCGACCGCCGGGCGAGCCCAGGGGGTAATCCGGATGTCGCCAGTCGCAGATGGAGTGATAGGTACAGAACATCACCCCGTGCCGGCGGCAGGCCTCGGCCAGCTCTTTGAGCACGTCACGCCTAAACGGGGTAGACATGATGTCGTAGTCGGTATAGGCCGAGTCCCATAGACAGAAACCATCGTGATGTTTGGAGGTGATCACCAGATACTTCATGCCTGCCGCTTTGGCCAATAAGACCCATTGTTCCGCATCGAACTGTGTGGGGTTGAACTGTTTATAAAGGGCGTCGTACTCTTCGACCGGTACCTGGGCGCCGCGGGACCAGCCGATCTCGGTCCCCTTGAGGCTTACCGGGCCCCAATGGATGAACAGGCCGAACCGCAGGGATTGCCAGCGGGCCATGGCCTCGGGCGGGGCCGTCCATAGCGATTTTTTAGGCTCCGCCGCGCAGAGCGGGCTTGGGCCTGCCAGGTGACCCCAAAGCAGCATCGCCAGCCCAAACCCCACCCAAATACCTCGGAAAAGCCCGCGCCGCTGGAAATCGCCCGCGACTGCTGCCAACCGCGCCAGAGACTTCATGGCTTGCACCTCCCGTTGCGTTTGGACCATCCGACCGGCCAATGGCAGCGCCCACCGCGGCCACCGCGCAGGATACTGGGGGCGCGAGGCGACGCTGCTGCCGGGCCGAAGCGCCGTTCTACGACCTTGCCAAAATAGCCGGCCGCCGTAGCCCTCGCAAGGGTAGCGGCCTCCTGGGAAAGGCGCTTGACCGCGTCCGCCCACTGAGCCGACGCCGCAAGGGACCGGCGCGGGCACAACGGAGGATGGCCCTTCGGGCGCAGCCTGGGTCCGCGCCGGCTGCCGCATCGCGCTGTATGATTGAGAACCTAGTGCCGACCGACGTGCAGCCAGAGTTCCAGGCCGGTGAAAACAATGAGAGCGAGCGTTATCGCCACAGCGACGTTCGGCTTTTTGGCCCTGTCGGCCGGCGTCGGCCGAACTCAGGACCTCGTCCAGGCGGTCAAGGACCAGATGGCCAGGTACGAGGCGCAGTTGGAGGCGCTGGCGGCGTGGTGCGAGCAAGAGGGGCTTTCGGCCGAGGCGGTCAAGACGCGCCAGTGGCTCCGCCAGCCCGACAGCCACTGCCTGTATCTACCGGTTTTGCCGCGAGAGGAAGGCCCGCCGCCGCTGCCGGAGGACACACCGGCCAAGGTGCAACAGTGGTATAGTCGGTTTTGGCAGCTTCGGCGGCAGCAGGCGTCGGCCCTGGAAGCCCTGGCCCGGCGCGCTGTGCGCGCGGACCGCGCTTCGCTGGCCTTTTCCCTGGTCATCGCCGCGGTGCGCGAGAATCCCGACCATCCCGGCTTGCGCCGCCTGCTGGGCTACCAGAAGTACCAGGGGCGTTGGCTCACGTTGTACGAGATGCGCCAACTGCGTTCCAACCGGGTCTGGCACGACAAATTCGGCTGGCTGCCGCGCGACCACGTGCGCCGCTACGAAAGTGGAATGCGCTACGTTGCCGGCCAATGGATTACTGCCGAGGAGGATGCTCGCCGCCATGCCGAAATGGACGACGGCTGGGTCATCCCCACCGAGCACTACCTCATTCGCACCAATCACAGCCTGGAAGCGGGGGTGGCCCTGGCCGAAAAACTCGAACGCCTGTACCGCGTGTGGCGGCAACTGTTCGTGCGGTATTACGCCAGCGAGGCCGAGGTGATCGCGATGTTCGATGCCCGGCCACAGCCCCGGCCGGCCTGGACGCCGCCAAAACACCGCGTCGATTTCTACCGCGACCGAAACGACTACGTGCGTGCCTTGAAACCCCGATTTGCCAACGTCGAACTCTCTACAGGGTTTTATGCGGATGGGGTGGCCCATTTCTTCGCCGGCGAAGGGTACGACGACCGCACCCTGTATCACGAGGCCACGCACCAGTTGTTCCACGAATCACGCCCTGTGTCGCTTGCCGTCGGCCGCCAGGGAAACTTCTGGATCATCGAGGGGGTGGCGATGTATATGGAGTCGCTCCGCGAGGCAGACGGGTTCTATGTCGTTGGCGGCCGGGACGATGTGCGCATGCGCGACGCCCGCTTCCGCCTCCTGAAGGATGATTTCTACGTCCCCTTGTCGGAGTTCGTCACCCTGGGCATGGAACAGCTTCAGGCCGACAAGCGGATCCGCGCCTTGTACAGCCAGGCGGCCGGATTGACCCATTTCCTCATCCATTACGATGGGGGCCGCTATCGGGACGCGCTCGTGGCCTACCTCACGGCAGTCTATACAGGGCGCGACGGGCCCCAAACCCTCGCCCAACTGGCCGGCGTGTCGCTTAGGGAGTTGGACCGCCAGTACCGGGAATTCATGAGCCACTAGCCTGCCAGACACAAAGGCTGGGGCGCCGCTTCGCTCTAATACGCCATAGCCCTGTGCCACGGCTTCGCCAGAAGCAGCGCCCATACAGGCTGCCGGCACTGCTTGCCTGGCGGCAAGCAGTGGCACACCACGACACCGAAGAATGATGGGCCAATGCCGGCCCGAGGCCATAAACGAGCGGCCGTATGCGGGCGTGGCTACACTTGGTTGGGGGCGCAGTTCGGCTGGGCCGGAGGCATCGAAAGAAGGCCGGTCCCTAAAGGGCATCGGGGTTGACCAGCCGGGCCCGGTCCCGCAGGTACGCCAGCGCAGTGCCAACCACCAAGCCGATCACATACCCGTAAGGAAGCCCCACAGCGACCAGCCCTACGAGCACGGCCACCGGAAAATCGGTGCGCGAATGGGCAGTGTCGCGGACCAGCCAGATCAGTGCCAGCGATTCGAACAGCAAAATGATTCCCAGCACAGGCAAGGGAAAAGCCTTCACCAGCCGGTCGAAGCCGGTACCAAAGAACAGGCCAAGCGACAGGACGAAAAGGCCGTAGATGACCACCGAGCCGCCGGTTCGGCCGCCGAAGGCGAAATGTCCAGCCATCCCGCCCGAGCCATGGCACGTGGGCACCCCCCCGAACCACGGATTGACGAGATTCATCAGGGCGTAGGTCACTCCGATTTTGCGGATGGTGATGCGGCGGTGCGGAAACAGGTCCTCGGCCAGTTGCCGCGTCGCCAGCACCGAATTGGCCAGCGACAGCGGTAGCTGGGGCACTGCCAGCAGCCAGAACCCGGTCAAAACGTCCGCAGGCTGAGGCACATGCAGGCGAGGCAAGCGCACCCCAAAGCTACTCGCCACAAGATCCTCCCCGTTGAAAATCAGGGCATATACCAGCCCGAGCATGACCACAGGCAAGGCCGCAGGGAGCTTGCGGTTGCCCAATAGCAAGACCGTGACAAAGAACGCCACCGAAGCCAGGACGTATCCGCGCGCCCCGTCAGCCTGCACAAACTTGCCCAGCGCTACCGAGGCCAGTTGCAAACCAAGCCCGAACTGGAGGCCGCGCACCACGCATTTCGGCACCACGCGGGCCAGCCAGTCGAGCAACCCGCTGGCCACCAGTACGAGCATGGCCACTCCGATGGCCAAGCCACCGCCGTAAAGCGTCTCGGCCGGCGCCTGCTGGGCAATGACCACCGCCGCCATCGCCTTCAGCGGCTGGACCGGCATGGGCATCCGGTACATCATCCCCGTAAGAACCTGCATCCCCCCGAACATCACCAGCACGCTGGTCCCATCCAGCCCGGCGGCCAAGGTCATGCCCATCAAAAGCGGCAGGTCGGTGCCCACGTCTCCGAACGCCCCAGCAAACTCGTTGCGGTCGAACGTTATCCCGCGCGCCCTGCAAGAGACCTCGGCTTCGGACAAAGACGATACGGTAGCTTGCGGCAATGGATATCTCCCGTGTCGTAACCCACACTTGGCCGGCACGGATCACGAGGCCCGAAAAACCGTTTCTTTGGCCGCCCGACCAGCCATCCGCACCCCCGTGCCTCCTTCCCACCCCCGGCCGGCAGGGGAAAGAAAACCACAGTACTCTAGGCAGCATACCCGATGAAGTCAAAGCTACAACTTCCCAAGCGGGTCGCGAATCCCAACCACCAGGCTATAAAATGGGCGAACTTGAGTAGCGTGGGTTTGCGTTTGCCTGACGGGCCTGGCGTGAAGGTGCGGCTGGACAATTCGGGCCAGAAGCTGACAGCGGGTGTACTCCGCGCACACCAGCGGCTACCCTGCCACCCCCGGCGGCATGGCCCGAGCAGCGGACAAAGTTGAGCCAGCGGAACCTGCGTGGTCGATAAGCGGGAGCGGTCCCGCTCGGCCACTAAGGGGCAAAGCCGCGATGCGCTCGTGCCGGTGTGTCTGCGCGGATCACCGGTTGAGGGCCTTGGCGGCCACAAGGCGGAACAGGCCTGTGAGCGCCTTTTTGATCTGCCGGCCCAATTGGCCACGACCGCCTTCCCTTTGGATCTCGCCAAGCAACCGGTGATATTGTGCACGCTCGGCTTCCTTGCGGACTTGCTCCAAAGCCCCCAACAATCCTTCTTGCACGTTGTACAGGCGATCCGGGCGCAGGCAAACCGGCACCATGGGCTGCTGGGGCGTTAGGCCTAGGTCCTCGGCAATGGCTTGCAGGGCGCGGCGGATGTTTTCGGCTTTCGCCCCCGTGGGCTCCGCGAGGTCGTAGGGGGGAGCCCACTCTGCGAAGGGTCGCAGGCAGTCGATGTGGCTGACCGCCACCACCAATGCGGGCATCACCCTGCGGGGATCGGCCTGGTAGTAGGCCCGCATGTCGTCCAGCAAGCGGCGTTCGGGGGTTCGGCTGGCCGAGCTGGCTGGTACCACCAGCACCACGAGATCGCTCTGCGGCAACTCCTCGCGGATGGCCGCAAAGGGGCTAGGAGAACCGGGCGCGGCGTCGAAGCCCGGTGTGTCCAGAGCGATGGCCAGGCAGATCCCCTGGCGGACGAGCCGGACCGGCTGCACGCCCCCGGTGCACGGGAGCACGTCCACGGCGGCCTGCAGTTGGCCGGCCAAGGCGTTAATCAGACTCGACTTGCCCGCTTTGAGTTGTCCGAGCACCAGAATGCGCAGGGGCTCTTTAGCAATACGGTCTTGGACGGCGATGGCCTTTTCGATATCCTCGCGCGAGCGAGCCGACTGGCGCTCCTTTAACGCCTCATCGTCCACCAATTGGCCGCTGTAAAGCTGGATGGCGTAGAAGCCCGCTCGGCGCACGCACCGGCCCGCCACCTGCCGCTTGATCTGGTCCACCGAAGCGTGACACATGTTGGCCATGGCGGCGTCGCGGACCTCGGCCACCGCGGCCCATAGCGGATTGGTTCCCAGCCGCACAACCCGCAGCAGCGTGCGGTAGATGCCGTATAGATGTTGCGCAGCACCCGCCCAGGCCTGCAGTCGGCGGAAGTCGCTCAAGGTGAAAATGTGAGCCCCGGGCACGTTCTCGGAAAAGAATTCACGCAGGTCCCGGGCCACTCTTTCCACAATGTACAGCACATCGGGCACAGCGGTTTCCAGATGGGGCTGGGCCGCCCCCGGGTGGAAGCGCGCGGCCACCGCCTGGAAAATCTCCACCAGCAGAGTGCCCAACGTTTCCGGGTGATCGAGCGGCAGGCCTTGACGCTCGACCCGCTGAGCGATCTGCTCGACGTCAGCCCAGGCGGCCTGGCCGGCCGGAGACCAACGGGGGTCCGGCACCACGCCCCGGGGCTGGGGCTTTTTTCCGCGCACCCATCGGAACACGGCCCAAGCGGCGCCGCTCAAAGCGGCGGTGCCCGCCAGCCACACCCACCACCACCGCCGCTCGTACAGCCACACCGCCCCAGCAATGCCCAGAACGACATACGGCAGTGCGTATACCACGGCCACCGCCGTTGCCCAACCTAGCACGGGTTTGGGCACTGGCCGCGGTGTCATGGGTGGGGCTCCTTGCCCCGTCCGACTTGATCAAGGTACAGCCCGAGATGCTGGCGTGCCTGGTCCAATTCCTCTTCGTACAGGCGTCGCAACTGGGCCTTATCGGGCAGGTCGCCATCGCGGATTCGGCTGAAGTAGGCGCACAGCGTATGGCCGAGGGCATAGGTGCTGGCGGCGGCGAACGCGGCCGACACCGCCGACCCCAGCCCCGGCACCACCTTCAGCAGGTCGCGCACTGCCAACGCGCCGGCGCGGCGAAGCACAAATCCCGCCCCCAGCATCCCCAGCAGTTCGGGGAGGCGGGCCGCCTCAGCCGGCTGCCCGTAGATGCACGCCAACGCCCGATACATCATTGCCTGAATGCCCAGGAACACCGGGACATCCACCATGGGCACCGGCACCAAGGCGGAGGCGCCGGCCGCCATGGCCCAGAACACGATGTGGGGCCGGGCCGCGCGGAAATGGGCATCGCGAAACTCCTGCCGCGCCTCCCGGTCCTCGCGGAGCATCGCCCATAGCCCCAAAGGCAGCGCCTCCTCGATGGCCCGCCACAGCGCCTCCAGGCCGTAGTCTTCCGGCTCCAAGCCATCTTCTGGCAGCGTAAAGTCGATGGCTACGAAACGCACGTCGCTCCCCAGCTTGCCAAACGCCTCGCGCTGGTACAAAAGGCACCGGGCCAGGGCGGGCGGCACAGCGGGCGGCCAGGGCTGGCGATCGAACGGATAAGGCAGCACGTGCCGCATCGCCTCAGCAGAATAGCCCTCGTGCAAGCAGGTCTGGGCCACGATGAGAGGCCAGTCGGGATGGGCCCGGCGAATCTGCACTAAGGGCTCCAGCACGCACTCCTGCGCCAAGTCCATGGCCTTCACCACCGCAATCACACAGTGCGCCTGCGACTCGGCTACCTGGAGGTCTTCGCCGGGGTCGTAGGCGACCTCCCCCAGGCCGCGAGTATCGAGGAACTGCAGAATGCAGTGGCTTACGCTGGGGAACGGATACAGCCGGCTGTGGCGGGTACAAGGTCGATACCCTTGGCCGATCTCTGCCCGCGTGCTGCCAGTCATCGCACGCACGATGGCCGTCTTGCCCGACTGCGCCTTGCCCAACAGCCAAAACACCGGCGCCGGCAACCTTTGGCGAATGCGCTGCAGGCGCTGGTGCAAATCTTTCTGGGAAAGAGGTGTCCACCAATGCATCAAGGTTGCCCCGAAACTCGCTGCTCACGTCATGAAAGGCTATCTTCCGCCACGGCGGCATGTGCCGGCCCTGGGCGGCCCAACCTCCGCCGCTGCGATCACTTTAGATGGGATTGTATCGCAGCATTGTAAAGCCCGCGCAAGTGCCAGGCCTAGGCAGGGCACGGGACCTCTTCCCTCCCCGGCGCCGGCCGCTGCCCCGCTCTTGCCGAGAAGTTGGCAGGGGCGGGCTCGGAGCCTGGCCTGGATCATGGTTTGGCGAAGCGGTCAAGCCTCCCCGCCCTCTTCCGGGCGGGAAAGACCATGCCCGTTCCGCCGCGCCCGTTCGCCTGCCGCCGCGCTGGAGCGCGCCACGTGGATCCGCCGCATCTCGACCTCCAGCCGTGCCCGCTCCAATTGGTTGCGATGCTGCAGCCGGCCGTAGAACACCTTGATGGCCAGAATGTCGGCCAACCCCAGCACGATGGCCCACAACAACAGAAGCACAATCACGCCCCAATAGATTGCACCGGCTTTTGGCCACGCACGGATCAAGGGAAGCCCAAAGGGAAGCGAAGCCGTGGCCAGCCCAAACAGCATCGTGGTTTGCATCCTCCGCCGAAACTGGCTGCGGCGGTAGTCCAATTCGGCCTTTTCCAGCATCCGAGCCTGCGCAGTTTTCCACTGCCGCACATGCCAGCCCAACAGCGCGCCGACCCCGGCCAGGACACTCATCGAAAACACCACCGACGAAACCATGTCCATGGTGCGGGTCCCCTACTTCGCTCGCTCCAGCCACTCCCGAATCACCCACCCCACCTTGGCCAGACTCAACGCAGAGCATTGCTCAGGGGTGTCTTGACGCGTATGCCACGCGGGGTAATCGAAGTCGATGATATCGCACGCCGCAATGCCCGCAATGTTGTGCAGCGCCAGGTGGTCGTCGCGGACCTCGTGCTTGATCCGCGGAATGAACTCGCGAACCCCCAGTCGCCGGGCTACGGCCCAGATCTCCAGCACCAGCGGCCGCGTATCCCGCCACCACATGCTGTTCTGCTCCTGGTAAATCTGGAGGTCGGCGTCGGCCACCATATCCAGTAGCACTGCCCAGCGGTAGCGATACGGCGGCGGGTGGTCGCGATACTGGCGCGCGAAGTATTCTGACCCCAAAAAGTACGGATGCTGCTCGCTGAAAATGAACTCCTCGCCATCGAAAAACGCGAAATCCACACCCAAGCGGGGGCGGAGATCGGCCATTTCTCGGCCCAGTTCCATCAACAGGGCCGTTCCGCTGGCCCCGTCGTTCGCCCCCACAAAAACCCCGCGAGGATCCACCGGATCAAGCATCGGCAGAGGAAGCGTATCGTAGTGCGTACACAACAGCACCCGCTGCCGACTCTCCGGATGCCAAGTGACGATCAGATTGGCCATGGCTACCGGCGTGCCCTCCACCGGGTGCCGCGCGGTAAACTCCTGAAGCCGCACCTCCGCCCCCAGTGCCACAAAGTGCTCGCGAAGCAGTTGTTGCTGGGCACGCATCCCGGCCGACCCGCTCGGTCGAGGCCCCAGGGCACAAATCCGCTTCAGGTCGTCATAGGCCCGCTGGCCATCGAAGGGAATGTCCTCCAGGCGCAACCGCGATACCGCCGCATGGGCTTGCCCCGCCCAGCGCTGGTACCATAGGCCCGCCGCGCCAAGCATGATGGCAGCCCCTCCCATAATCGCCACCCCCGCCAGCCAGACCCTGCGCCGGGTCCGGCCAACTGCAAGGGCTTGCCAACGCTGGTCACGAGTCGATCCCACTCTAGCATTGTACTCCATTGGAAGGGTTTTCCGCCATACTTGGGGCGGCTACCGGGCTACCGGTCCAGCAGCAAGGTGCCGAGAATGGTCAGCGACACTCCTACCGCCAAGGCCGGGCTGGCCTGCTCCTCGAAGAACACAAGCCCGCCTACGGCGGCGATGGCCGCCTGCGAGGCCGCCAGTACGTTGGCCTGTACCACGCTGGTCAGCTTCAGTCCCTGGATGATCGCCAGGAACGCCAGAAGATTCAGCAGGCCGCATCCCACCATGATCCACAGGTCCTCGGCCGCCGCGCCCAAAAGGCCCTCCAGTCCGTATCGCCACACGCACACGGGTCCCAGCGCCATGGAGCCCATGGCCGGTACCACAAATGCAATCGCCCCCATGGAAATCCCGCTGGTCGCGGCTTGCCGGATGACCACGTTCAGCGCCGCGTACACGACCCCAGCCACCACTGTGGCGGTCAAAGCCAGGGCAACCCACAGGGGCCCTACAGCCCGCGCCGCTGTGGCCAGCGAAGCGTTGACCTGCGGAGCCCCCGCACTTAACAACGCCACTGAAAGAATCAACAAGCCCGCGGCCAAAGCCGTTTTTGCCGTCACCCGCTCGCCCAAAAACACCCGGCCTAGCGCCGCACACGCCACCAGGTTGACCCCCAGCGAGGCCGGCACTGCGATGGCCACCCCTACCACTCCCATGGCCCACACCAATCCCGGCGTGGCAATCGTATTGGTCAGAAGCCCCACGATCACCAGTCCCCACGCCGACCGAAACCAATCCCCGCCTCGCCGCCGCCGTGTCCACCACCACACCAAGTACGGGATCAATGGGCCAATAGTAATCGTTTCCTTCAGCCAAATGATCCACAGCGGGTCGTATCGCACCGCCATACGCCGCAGCAGGAGGTTCACCGAGCCATACCCCGCGGCCGAGGCCAGACACAAGAACGTTCCGACCAAGGCAGGCGATGTCACGTGGCACACTCGGCAAAAAAGCGGGCTGCACGCAGGCGTTTGACGGCAAAGCCATAGACGCCATGATCCGCCCTGCCCTCAACAGGAGCAAAAAAGCAGGACCGCCCTCGCACGCAAACGACCGTCCCCCGGGTGCCCATACCGTCGTTGTGCCTCAAATAAATCCGATACGGCATCTCCGCGATCTGCATCGACCCCACCATGCCAGAATCCAGGCAAACGCCACACAATCCAAACCGCCGGTTGCCCTGCGGCCAGCAAGCGATTCTCCGTCCCCCCAAGTCCAAACAGCTTACCTCGCCCGCGTCTGGCCGACAACCCGACGGGATCCCCCGCCATTGGGCCGTCGCAACCTAGCCGATCGCAGCAATGGCCAGCAGTTGCGCGTCAGCCGAACGGCGCCCCCCACTGGGCCATCGCAACGACCGCTGGTGCCGCGCCTTCCGGAGTTTTCCCAAATGCATTGGGAGACCGCCAGCGCGCCCCGGCCTCGCACCAATCCGCCCTCACCGGCCGCACGGCCTTTGCGCCAAACCCCACGCCTGGACTACCATCCCATCAATGAAACAGAAAATCATGACAAAACAAGCTTGCGCGAACAAGCTGTCTCCGGTGGCACAAAATCCGGCACACTTGCCGCCCATTTCCCCCAAAACAGCAAGCCCACCTGCTTCATCTCCGGCCGAGGGGGGAATGACACGCCCAGCAGAAGTGGTGCTAGTTGCCATCTTTCCGCTAACTCGGTGACAGTCGCCTCGGCCAGCCGCCTGAAATCCTTGGGGGTGCTTCCCTGCGGCCTCCTGTAAAGCCGCTGACCTGGTTTACAGTACGCCCACCCGGTGCTATGCCGCTTGCGGATCCCCTCGGCAGTCATGGGCTTCATTCCGTGCGGCGCGTTGAAGCCGAGTAATCCAGCGAAGAAACATATCCGAGAGGCGTTTGCGTCACCGCCTAAATCGCAAGCCACTTTTGCCACGCTTCGTCGGACTCTAGATCCTGGATAAAAGCCCATCAAAGTGGATCGCTACACGAATATCGCTTCCATAAGAGATAACTTCAAGGAGCGAACTAATATAGACAACAACGCGGCTTTCACCCATGAGGTGAACCTCCTCGCCCGAATGAAAGTGATCATCCAACGGAGTCTGGCCTTGTCGAACTATCCGTGCGTTCGGCACATAAAAAGGGGGAGGCAATGGAACCTGTCTTGCAGAGGGAAGAAGGTTCCTCATGGCCGGCAAAAGGAAAGGAACCTACAAGGTACGGAATTGAAGCACCTAAAACAAGTTCCTCGTCCAGCGGGCATCCATCACCCTGTGGTTCAATGAAGAAGCCCTCGGCCAGTGGTTGCACACGGATCCCCCTTCCAAGCGGGAGCACCCTTTCGTCTGCAGCCAGATTGCCATTACCAGCCTGCTGGTGGTGCGAGAACTCTTTCGGCTCCCCTATCGGCAACTGGAGGGGCTGGCTCGCTCTATCATGCACTGTCTGGGGCTGGACCTGCCGTGGCGGACTACACCACGTTGGCCAAGCGGGCGGCGAGGCTGGAGGCTGCTTTGAAGGTCCGGCGGCGTGGGGCGGGGATTGAACGGCATGGGAACTGTACGGGGCCGCCGCTGGCGCGTCAGCGTGGTCATCCGTGGCCTGCGGGACCTGGGGCGGAGGCGGTGGAAGGCGTGTGTGGGGTATCATCGTCGGAGTCTGGTGGAGACGGCCGCTTCTCGGCTCGAGGGGACGTTTGGGGATCGGTTGAAGAACCGGCTGTTTGCCACCGAGCGGACGGAAATTCGTCTGCGGTGCGAGATATTGAACCGGCTTACACAACTTGGGCTTCCGCGGTTTGAGTGGGTATAGTCAACGGGCGATTACCGGGGCGCAGGGTTAAGCAGTTTCCTCGTCTTGAGTCCTCCTTGTTCAAGGGAAATTAGTCAAAAAGGCCGGCCACTTCGGCGCCCATGGCGGCTGTTGTGAGAGGAGAACCTTTTTATTGCAACACCCGTTTTGAGACCCCGACCAGCCTGCGGCCGTATTTTCGGAAAGTGCGGCACTCGACTTATGCGAGGGCTTATCCTCATTCAGACACAAACCACGTAACCGTGTTGTCGCCGGGCAGATGGACTTTCAGCCCATTTCCCTCGATCGCAAGCCGAGGACTTTCCCACCCGGCCGAGGTCTCGCAGCGGAACACCCACCAGCAGACCCCCGATCCTTCCGGCAGCGCAGCGTTGTGCTCCAAGGTGAGCGGACCACGGCTGCCGGGGTGGCGGGTCAGTTTTCTGGCCTCCAAAGTGCCAGGCGCTGTTCCAATCCACAGGGCGTGCTGGCCGTCGCTCAGCCGAGCCCACCCGTTGACAAAGGCCCAGGCCAAATGCGCGCCGCCGAGCCAGTGCGTCTTTACCTCCACGCCCGGCTTCAGGCCCGCGAACGAATCCCGCACGACAACCGCCGGGGCCTCGCCCGGAATGAGCCAGATATCGCGCCGCACGGAAGCGCCCTTTGGCAAGCCGGCATAGCCGCCGCTCAGATCAAGGGCCGCGTGTTGCCGCCGCGCGTTATCGGTGCCCAACGCAACAAGCCGGGCAGTGCGGTGCGACTGTGCCACGCCGCCGATGACCGGTGCGTTATGTGCTTGCGGCCCGAGGGTGTATTCCTGCTCCAAACCCGGCCGGTACTGCTGATAGCCCGGATCCGTGATCCAAAACCGGCCTTGCCATCCGAGGATCACGTGGCCGGCATCGGGGTGCAGATGGCCCATATTGCAGCGGGGCAACCCCACGATGGCCGCCAGGTCGCGGCGTTCCCATCCCGTTCGCAGGCTCACTGAGGCGAGTTGCTCGCGTGGTCCGGCCTCCGGCGGCGAGAAGTCGCGGAGCAGGAATCGGGCATGTTCGGGAATAGCCGCCAGCGACGCCGCCGGCAGCCGCTTCAAGGGGTAGCGGCGCAACAACCAGCCGGCCTCTTGGAGTTCATACCAGCTTGCCAGGCGCATCAGCGCGTTGGCCCAGAAGGACATTTCCGGCTCGACATCGCCCAGCGGTGCGTGCAGGTCCGTGCGTCCGGGGAGCGTGCGCTGAATCCACTCCTCGGCCAGGCCGCAAAACGCTTTGCGCCCGGCGGCCAGCAGGACGTCGCGATCGGGCAAGGCGGCGATCCATTCAGTCATCGTGTCAGCGATATAGCCGTCGTAGGCCGTTCCCTCGGTGTGCCGCTCGTCGCCGGTGCGGAACTTCAACCAGGCGTGCAGGACGTCACGCGCTCGCCGTTCGAGTCTTTCGCCCAAAGGGTGTTTGATGACGCGGGCCAGTTGGGCGCTCCGCATCAGGGCAATCACAGGGATATTGTGCAACCGCGCGGGTGTGATCGGATTTGTGTCAGCCCACGATTCCTCAAACCAGGGCCGGATGTCGCGCTCCAGCAACGATTGGGCCGCAGCGAGCGACTTCTTTCGGAGTGCGGGCTCCCAGCCGGCCGAATCGGCCAGCGTCAGGGAAAGGCAGGCGGCGATGTGCCCCGTCACTAGCGACACCCCTCGCCCGGGAGCAGCCAAGAAATCATCCCATCCCAACAGGGCGGCCACCTCGCGCTGCAGGAGAGCACCGGCCTCGGCATCGCCGAGCTGTCGCCAGCCAGCGTGCAGGGTCCGCCAGCGTTCTTCCAGTGCCCAGGAGAGCCAGGTGGTCCAGGGATAGCGCATGCCCGGGATCCCTTGGGGGAGCAATTCCTCGTGGAGCCGCTGCCTCAATGGGAGGGGGAAGGCGAGCCTGTACCCGATGCGGTAGTAGTCGACGTCCAGCTCGCGACGCTGTTTTTCGAAAGCCACACGCTGGGCGAGGACCGACTTCGCCTCCTCCGGCGTCCACAAACGGCCGGCGACCGTTCGCAGGTGCGGCGCCAGTTCGTAGGCAGAGGTTTCATAAGCCAAGGGTGACCATATCGCCGCGAGGTGCTCCTCGCCAACATTGCCGCCGGTCTGGGCCGGAGCCGGCCCCCGCACAGCAAACACCGCCATGCACAGCGTCCCGCAGAAAACAACCCAGGGAATTCTCACCGGTCATCTCCTCGCCAACACCCGTATTGCCGGAAAAAAAACTCAATCCGGCGGCCCACGGAAAATCAGCCCCACCGCCGCTTGATTATAATTGGTGAACGCACGATACTCGCCGCGTAGCCACACCAGGGCCCACGCATCGCCCGCCGTGAGGGGATCACCCGCGCCCGGGTGACGCAGGTCATGGGTCTGCTCCGCCTCGCGCCTGAGATCCGGCAGCACACCCTGTCCATGCCCGACACGGTCCGCCGACCGGCGATCACCGAGCGGGCGCTACGGCCCGTCGCGCAACTCGAGAACGCTACCGACCAGAAGGCAAAGTTCCAGGAGCTGGTGTCGCAAGTCCCATAGGATGGGTCACCGCAATTCCAGTTGAAGAACCTGGCCCTTCGGCATTGCGTCCCACGTCTGGCCGTCGAGGACGCGGCCATTCCTCTTCTTCTGCACGCCGCCCCATTGTTTGAAGAAGAAGGGCACGCTGGCCGCGCGGCATTGGTCCCGAATCTCCCTCACCCATTTCGCCTCGATGGGCCGCGCGCCGGGCCCGCTCTCCCCGCCGACAATGACCCAGTGGATGCCGGAGAGGTCGATCGTTCCAAGCGGACCTAGCAACGGCTCCAGCGAAAGGAATCTCACGGCGGCTGGCACCTTCCGAAGGTGGTCGGCGCGCCACAGGTACTTGGCGGTCTCAATCGACACGCCCATCCACACGTTCGGAGGCCAGCTCAGATCGGGGGCGAGTTCGGCCAATCTCTCCGACCGCTTGGTGAGGATCTGGAACGTGTGCCACGACGCCCTCTCCATCGTGCTGAATACTCTTTGGATGAAGTCGAGAGGGACCTTCTCGTGGAAGAGGTCGCTCATGCTGTTCACGAAGATCATCCTCGGCTTCTTCCAGGCGAGGGGAAGCTCAAGCCGGTCGGGCCACAGCCGGAGGTCGAAGCCTTGCTCGTAGGGATGACCCGGGATGCCGCGCCAGCGTTCGGCGAAGGTCTCGGCGTAGCAGTGCTTGCACCCCGGGCTTGCCGGCGTCCATGTTGATCCGGTAGTACATGAAGTTGATCAGCGCCTCGGTCGGGCGGCGTTTCAGGATGTCGTTCAGGATCGGAACCGTCAGCGGGTGGCCATACGGATCGACCATGAAGAACGACGGCGCGAGGTTCGGTACCTGTCCGAGGAGCTTCGGCACGAACTCCTTGACATCCTCCGCAATCACGTGCACCTGTAGTCCCTGCCCGGAGGGCGGCACTCGCTTCAGCTCCGCTTCGAGCGACGCCCTCTGCTTCTTGTCCTTTTCCACGAGGACCACGGTGATCTGACGCCCCTTTGCCTTGGCGAGATACTCCTGAGCCGCACGTACCGCGATGATGGGCGAGCCATCGACCTTCTGGCCCTCGAACTCGTAGGCTCCGGGACCCGCATAGCAATCGAAGTAGCAGAGCCGTCGATTCTTGGAGCCCAGGATGACCTCCCACGACGGCAGGTACTTCTGCAGGATGATGTGCTTGATCCGCGAAACCTGCTTGAGGTGCTGCGGACCGTCATCATCCTGAACTACGTCTGCGCCCATTCCGGCGTCCTCCGTTGAAAGGCCCCGCCGACACGCAGCGGGGACCCATTGTTCCGGCGCATCATCCACCGCCCTTCATCTTCACAAGCAGCTTCTCGATGTAGGTGGCCCGGTCCTCCCGCTGGAAGAGCACATTCCGCGCCTCGAACTCCTCCTTGGTCATCCCGTCATCCCACCAAGCGACTTCGGGGACGCGCGTGCTGGACACGATGAACGAGTTCAGGACCACTGCCGGGTCGCCCAGTTGGCGTTCGAGGTCCTTGATCGTCACGTGGAACCGAATCTTCGGGTCCTCGGGTCCCTCGAGATTCCGCAGTCCCTTGGGGTCAATGAAGCTCACGTACTGGCGGTTCCCGTCCAGCAGCCAGAGGATGAAATCGGGATAGAAGTTGCCCGCCTCGAAAAATCCGATGCCGCGATGGGTCAGATACTGCACCGTGTAGCTGCCGGCCGGAAGCGGCTGGCCATCGTGGTTCAGACCGTCCCAAGGAATGCTCCAAGGCCGATTCCCCACGGGCGACGGGCTGGTGATCACCGGAAGCGTCCGCACCAATTCGCCCGCCGAGTTGAACACCGCGGCACTCACCTGTCTGGCTTCGGGGTCGAGCGACGGCAGCGTCATGGTCAAGGGCGTTTCGAGCTGGGCGGGCGACGGCGCCCGCCGGGCCGGCCCGAGCTTGCCCGCGGACGAGAGTTCGACCAGCCCCCAGTTCTCCGCCGTCTGGAAATGAAACCCAGTTCCTCGCACGATGTCGCAAAAGGTTAGGACGTTTTTCGTCCCCTGCGGATTGCCCCACAGCCACTGCACCGTCATCGCCAGCCGGTCGCCCCCGCCCGGCGGCTTGCCCCTTACGCCCAGAAGGGTCCAGGGCAGCCGGGCCTCCATGATGTAGCCTTTGCCGTCGGCGTCCTTGCGAAACGCGAGCGGAGCATCGTTGCCAAACATCACCGTGTTGCCATGGTAATCCATCCCCCGCTGGAGACTCAGGCACGGTTGGTTGCGGTCGGTGAAGTGCCAGAACGTCAGATGGACGATCCGCGGCTCTTTCGAAAACGGCTCGCCTTGCTGAGCGCCGAACGTCGACGCCGTGAGCGGATAAGGCATGGCCGGGTCGGTGGCCAGCCGCACTTGGATCGCGTCGCCGTCCCACGCCTTGTCGGGCTCGACACGCGGGTCATGGAGGTTCACCAAGGGCGTGTCGTCCACCACGTGGGCGGCCAAGTAGATTGCCTCGCGGTCGTACATGGCGGCCAGCGTGGCGGCGAAACGATCTACAAGCGCCGGATCGTACACCGACTCGATGGCCCCGCTCAAATCCCAATCATCCAGTCGGCCGTCGATCCTCACGGCATTCGCCGCTGGCACCGCCACGAGGCGATCGTGCCGCCCGGAAGCGCCGCCCGCGTTGGCTTGATCCCACTGGCTCGCCGCCACAACAACCGCCGCAGCAATCGCCGATACCGTGAGGCGAAACCTCTGAAGAGCCCAGTTGTCGATTTGCATTGCCACAAGACCTTCTGGCGTGAGGCCACACTTCATAATGGGCAATTCATGCACCAGGTCGGCGAACCCGGTTGAGGGCTGCTTTCGACTGGCGCTGGGGATGCAGTCCGCGAGCGACCGCAATAATTGCAACCGCGGCCCTTGCGCCACCTTGATCCGCAAGGCCCTGGACGCCACGAACCGCTCGCTAGCCATTGACGATGGTAGCCAGGCCAGGGCCATTGTCAATCGCTTGAGTCATATGGCGTTTCAACCAATGGGCGCAATGCCTGATCGCCCGGGCCTGGCAAGATGAGTCAGCTCTCAGAAAGCAGAGTGAGAACTAGCTTGAGAACCTACTTTGCGGATGGGTCGTCAGCGACAGGGTGATTCTGGATTGGGGCACCGCACTTGATCCTTGCTCGGCAAAGGGCACTACTGGACACACAGTTGATTGACGCGCAAGAACTCGGCTGGGTCGATGAAAGCCGTGAAGAAAAGTGGCTTGCCGGAAAACGCCAACGGCGACACGGGGCCTACGGCCATGAACGGGAATTGTTGCAGGTCGCGGCGAGGAAAGCTCTGCGGATCGCGAAACGACTGGTAGAGTTCCAACGACCGCTTGTCGCCCCCGGCAAAATCTTTGAGCCGGTCGAATTCGGTCCCCATCGCAAGGCCGAAGCCGAAGACGAGAATCCGCAGTTGCTGGAGAATCTCATTGTCGATGCCGCCGAGCGTTTGGCTGATGAAGAACCAGCCGATGCCGTACTTCCGCGTTTCGCGCACGGCCCGGCGCAGCAGGGACCGGAGGCGGTCCGCTTCTGAGTCCTCATCGAGTCGGCCGCTCGGCGCATGACGATGCGCTTCATCGAGAAGGACAAGAACGTTGGCGCTTTGGCCGGAAGAGAGACTTGCCGTCGCCTGAACGACGAGGGCACTCAAGAGCTTTCCGAGAATACGCCGCTGCAACTCTTCGGACCAAAACGTCCCCTGATTCCCTCTTGCGGACAGATCAACCACGATTACCGGGCGCGCGGTTGCGGACGCTGATGTGCCCATGATCAGAGACTCGCCCTCGCCGTATTTCCGCTGAAAGGCCCGTCTCACTTCGTCGCTGGCGCACAGCATGGCGGCCAGCTTGCCGCCAAGTAACATCGAGTACGGAGGCACGGCCCCGAGGATGAACGCTTCCATTACGTTGCGCAGCCTGGCTTTCCGGGCGTTCAGGTCCCAGCCTATCCAGGCATCGCGTGCCGCCACGCTGAAGACCGGATCGCAAAGGCCAAACAAGCCAATCAGTTTGCCGTTGTGGGCGTCCTCGACCAGGAAGCGCAAGCGTCGGCCGTAGCCCGAGGAAGTCGGAATGCTCCAGTGCAGGCTCGCGTAGCGGAAGAGAAGCTCGTCCTCTGAATCGGGAAGCACTTCGATGAGGCGTGGAGCGATCTTCGCTGGTTCGACCTCACTTCCCGAAGCGATGCGCCCGAGCAACCGGTCCTCATAAGGCCCGAGGCGTGCCCGGGCCTCCTCGACGCGATGCTGGACCGACAAGCGGTGCAGGCATCGGAGCTTGTCCTTGGTCACCTTCTTGGACAAGACAATCTGACCGTTTCGAATGCGAAAGCCCTGCCGCCGCAAGGAGCCCTCGATCAATTCGCGTAGCTTTGCCCGTTCTTGTCGTGAGGGTTTCGCCATACGGTTATGCGTTAACCAGCGGTTGAGCCGCCCCGCGCTCCCACCACCGGCGCACTCATTTGCTGAGCAGTTCAAGCCCAAGTATAACGCATCAGTCACCGGACGCAATCCTCCCGTCCGTCGACGAAGGGGACCTGTCGGATCGGCTAGGTTCGAGACTTGACCTGCGCCCAGAGGTGACGCCTTTTTCGCCATTCAGTCTGGTAATCCTTCACAGCCCGGAGGGGCCGAAAAGTGACATTGCCGTAAACGGTTATTCGGGCTATATCTGCGCGCTTCCCCTCGAGCGAAGGAGTGTGCAAAGGAACACCATGCCACGGAAGCCGTACCGGACCGGACCGACCGACGAGCAATGGGCGATCATCGAGCCCCTGATTCCTTCGGCCAAGCGCGGCGGGCGTCCGCGGGAAGTGGACATACGCGAGGTGCTCAATACGCTGTTCTACCTCGACCGGACAGGCTGCCAGTGGGACATGTTGCCCCATGATCTGCTCCCCAAGAGCCAAGAGCACGGTCTACGATTACTTCTGCCCGTGGCGAGACGACGGCACGTGGCAGCGGATCCGGGATGCCTTGCGCGGTCAAGTGCGGCTCCAGAACCAGCGGGAACCGACCCCAGCGCCGGTTCGATCGACAGCCAGACGGTGAAGACGACCGAGAGGGGCGGCGAACGCGGCTACGACGGCGGCAAGAAACTCTTCGGCCGAAAACCCCCTATCTTCGTCGATACCTTGGATTTGCTGCTGGCGGTGGTCATCACCAGCGCCGCGGTGGACGACGCGGCCGCCGCACCGCAGGTGTTCGGGCAACTCGACGAGGAGAACTGCCCCCGCCTGAGGAAGATTCGGGCGGACACCAAGTACCACAACCTGCGTCGGTGGCTTGGGGAGAACGGCCGGACTGGGATCTGGAGGTCATGTCGCGGCCCGAAGGGGCGCGGGGATTGGTACGGCTGCCGAAGCGGTGGGTGGTCGAACACACATTTGCCTGGCTGGGTCGCTATCGACGGCTGAGTGAAGACGATGAGCGGCGAACGGATTGGAGCGATTCGCTGGTGCGACTGGGTGCAATCGACCTGATGCTGCGATGATTAGCGAAGGCCGCCACGAAAGGATCCCCCGTTCTGCTACCGCCAAGCCGCCTAACCCCCAATTCCCCGAGAAATCTTTCCCGATAGCCTCTTAAAGTCCCTTGGTGCTGGGAGCATCCGAACTCTTTTCGGCTAGGGAACTTTGCGGGGGAGCCGCGTCTTCGATCACCGGCAGCAGATGTCCGGGCCGCGGACTGCGGTAATAGGCGTAGTTTTCGCCCCACGGCTGGTCCTCAGGGCCATGGAGGAACCGCCCTAACGGACCCCACTTGCTTTCGATGAGCACAATCTCGTTGCCAATGACCGATCGCACCAGGCCGGTGTGCAGGATCCGGCCCTCGTCGTCGCGGTAAACAATCAGGTCACCCGGCTGGGGCTCATCGACCTTTTCGTATTGATTGTCTTCGAGGATCGCCTCCACATCCTCGGAGCGCAATGCGAATCGCCCTGCGGTGAACACCCACCCGTGGCAGTTGTAGGTGGGATCCGGATCGCCCGTACGGATGATCCGCCACGAGAACTGGCGCTCGGCCAGATAGGCTTGCTCATACTGCTGGGCCGTATCCGGGATGACCAGGCTGAACACCGGCAGCAGCCGGCCGCGATCGGTGGCCACGTGGACCTGACGGATCTCCTTGCGCTCCATCGGGAGGAGGAGCGGGTCGAAAGGGGCATTGTCCGGCCGGTTCAAACGCCATGCCAGCAGCGATGCCGAGGCGGGCGCTGCCACCAGCATCACGATCCAGACGGTCCGCGGCCGGGCCAAACTGGCCAACACATTCCGCGCCCGCGGCCAATGCAGCAGGAAAGCTATACCGCACGCTGTCCCCAAGACCAGACAGGCTGCCCACGCCCAGCGGGCCGTGCCCCACCACCATCCCCCCAGGGCCGCGGCAGACCAGACCACGGCCAGAATTGCACTGGCCGCGGCTGACCACGAAGAACGGCGGCGGTACTCTAGCCAGAGAAAGCCCAGGGCCGCCAGCGAACCAGCAACCCCTAGGATATATACTGCTGCGACCCCGCCGGACACTTCCGTCGGGTCCATACCTGACGCCTCTCATCAGTTCCGGCAATGCCCCGGCCCGCGTTGGCCGGACTACGAATGTGGTCGTAGTAACTTGCATGGGGGAGAGCGGCCCCCCATATGCGCGCTCGGCGCTAGCCCCCTAGTATTTTGAACCCCGCCAGGCCCGATTCTTCCACAGGGCAGTTTTCGTTATTCTTGAAGGAAATCTCTTAATTCGGTGGCGGTTGGGCAAAATGGCCTCGGCTCTGCTCTTGGCCCGACGGGCTCATAATCATCGTCGGCGGCCGCCCGCCAGCCGTCTGAAAGACTTGCGGCCAGAACCACCTTGCCAGGGAGCATGACCCCAACAGCGGGCGGGATAGTACCGCTTGGCTGCCGTGGCCAGGCCCCCGTGGTGGCGATGACGGAGATTGGCGTTACGCGAGTGGACCGTCTGTGCTCACCGGCTCACCATTTGCCTGGCACTGGGCCCTTCCCGGAGTGTCGGCGAATTGATATGTTTGCGGGTTAATCAACATTGCCTGCGGGCGCCTGCTTGTGGCGGGCCATTATTGGCGATCTATCGGAGGGTTGAGATGTCAATTACTGCCGAAGCGATGGAATCCTGGTTGCGACAGATCCTTCAGCCGGACGCCCAGACGCGCAGTTTGACCCTTTCGGACTACTTGCAAGCGATTCCGCCGCTGGACTCCCTCGCCGACGTGCCGGCCGGCACGCCCGTCCTGGTGCGGGGCGACGTGGATGCTAAACCCGGGCCCACCGTGGGCGAGGGGGATATTCGGCTTCGCTCGATGGCCGACACGCTCAATTTCGGCCGACAGAGGGGCTGGATTCAGGTGATCTTCGGCCACATTGGGCGTGATCCCAAGGGCTCGCTGCAAAAGGTCCGCCAGCGAATCGGCGATATTCTGGGCATTCCGGTGGGCTTCGTGTCCGATTGGCTGGATCCCGACTCGCTCACCATTTTGCCGCAGGCGGTCGAGGCGGTTCGTTCGGCCAAGCCGGGGGATGTGCTGGTGCTGGAGAACACCCGCAAATATCCTATCGAGACGGTTCTTTGGAAGCTCAAGCCAGCGGGCATTCCCGAGGTGGCGCCCAAGCTGGCCCGCCTGGCCAATGAGTATGCCGAGAAGATCGCGAGGGTGTACGTCAACGAGGCGTTTTCGGCGGGCAGCCTCGATACCTCGACCGTGGTGGTCCCGGCCGCCATGGAGCGCGTCGCGCTGGGGCGGTATGTCGCGGGACAGTTTGGCGGCCCGCTACTGGATTGCCTCAATGCCCAACTGGTAGTCTCCAGCGGCTTGAAGATCGACAAGCTGGACGACCTGCAGGCGATGATCAACCGCGGGAAGATCCGATGGGTATTCACCGCCGGGTCGCTGGCCAACGGGCTGAAAAAGGCGGCGGCCGAGTTGGAGGGCAAGTCTTACTGCATTGGCGTGGCGGAGGACCCCGCCCACAGCGATAAGCCCTATTTCATCCCCCGGGAACGCATCGAACAGGCCAAAAAACTCATCGCCGAGGGGCGGCAGAAGGGTATCGAATTCGTGATTCCCGTGGACTTCGTGCTCCAGGATGGCCGGGTGTCGGAGACCATTGGCCCCGGCGATCAGCAATTCGACGTGGGCCCGGCTACCAGCGAGCTTTTCGAAAAGAAGATCGGCGAATTTCTGGAAAAGACCCGCAACCAACCCGATCGCGTAGCCTTCCACAACGGCGTGTTCGGCATGTTCGAAGATCCGCGCTTCGAGACCGGCACCAAACGCTTCATTCCGCAGTTGAAACGCATGAAGGATGCCGGCGTGCGGGTGTACGTGGGGGGCGGCGAGGGGGGCAAAGCGCTGGAGCAGTACGGCCAGCCGGATTGGGTGACCCATAATTTCACCGCCGGCGGCACGGTGCTCAATGCCCTGGGGAGCGAGCCGGTACCCTATCTGGTCGCGCTCCGGATGGCCGCAATGCGGTAAAGGGTGTTTTCACCCTTGGTCCAGCGGCGTGTCCCTCTGCACGGCGGGGAGGAGCCGCTCCGCGCCCCATCTGGCGGTGGGTGATGGCGTCGTGCAGCGGCGGGCGGACAAACTGCGCAGCTATACAGCGGGGCGGGTTTGGGCCCGATAACAGACATCGGCCAACTCTTCGACCGCGCGGCGGATGGACTCTTCCGGCGCGGCCTCCACAACGAGCTGTTCGACGCGTGCCGCGCTATTGGTAATGGGATCGAAACCGTAGCTGCCCCCCGCCCCTTTGAGCTGGTGGGCAGACCGGCGCAACGCCTGCCAATCCTGACGTTCCAGATGCTGGAGGATGGCGGCGATCCGTTCGGGTAGTTCCGCGACGAACATATCGACGATTTCCACCAGGTCTGGATCGCGGCCCAGTGTGGAATAGATCGGTTTGCCCGTCGGAGCTATTGGAGCCATGCCGGCGCATCTCCCAAGGGGTACATAGTCAAACCATGGGGGTTGGACGCATCGCCGCAGCCCGCTGTGTGGGCACCGGAGGCCGTGGGGGGGACACACTGTGGTGTGTCCCTTAAGTAACCGTGGCCTGGGGACCAGGAAGGCTTTGCCGCGGGAATCCCACGTAGGTTCAACCAATTCTAGGTCATACGGAGTCGCCAGGGGGCGAAGAGATGAGATGGATGGTCCCGGTATGGGCTGCACCGTCGCGAAATCCGGCAGCTCCGGCGCGCGACGCACATCCGGTATAACCGGCCGGAGAAGGTGCGGAAGGTGACTAGACGGGGCGGACTGGCCAAAAGAACGGGGCGGGGACCGCCGATAGCAGTTGTAGATTGATGGTGTGGAAACCCAATCCACGACCCCAGCGTCGGTAACCGTCCGTTCTTCCAAAGAGGAGTGTGTCCATGAACCGTCGTGTTGTTCTCCCGCTGGTGGCTGCCGGTGCCCTGGTTCTGCTGCTTGGCGCCTCGGCCGAGGCGGGCCTGTTCCATCGGACCTGCGCCCCGGCGTGTTGCGAGCCTGCCGTGTGTGCTCCGGCCACGTGTGCGCCGGCACCGAGTTGCTGTGAGCCTTGCTGCAAGGTAAAGAAGGTTCGCTGCCCCAAGGTGCGGTGCTGCGAGCCGGCCACCTGCGCCCCGGCCCCGTGTGAGGCGGCCAAGGCAGCCCCGGCCGCCTGCGCCCCCGCTTGCGAGCCGAGCTGCTGCGAGCCTTGCTGCAAGGTGAAGAAGGTTTGCTGCCCCAAGGTGCGGTGCTGCGAGCCCTGCTGCAAAGTCCGCTGCCGCCGTGTTTGCGGCCATAAGGCGGCCTGCTGCGAGGCCCCTTGCTGCGATGGCGGCGCCGCAGCCCCTGCTCCCGCGGCTCCGGCCCCGGCAGCTCCAGCCCCCGCCAAGACCTAAGCCGAATATAGCCATTTTCCAGGCCTCGGCGGCCCAGCCCACGGATGGCTGGGCCGCTTTTTTTCTTGCTTCATCCGCCGCCACCCGGACGCCCCAACCTGTCCCCGCACGGGGATCGAATCCGCCACGAAGCCGCGCAACCCTCCCGAAAAAAGCGCCGCGCTACAACAAGCCGTAGGTGGCCAGCGTCTTGCGGAGTCTTGCCTCTTCGCTGGCCCCCAGCGGAGTCAGGGGCAACCGCAGTTCGCCGGTGTCGCGGCCCAGCATTCTCATGGCCGCCTTGATAGGAATCGGATTGGTGGCCAGCCCGAGCAAGTCGCGGCACAGCGGAAACAGCTTGCGGTGCCACTGTTGGGCCTGGGCCACGTTGCCCGCCTCGAAGGCGTCGATGAGGGCCTTCATGTCGCGGGGGACGATATTGCCCACCACCGAGATCACTCCCCGCCCGCCGATAGACAACAACGGCAACGTCAGGCTATCGTCGCCGCTGAGCACCGTCAGGTCGGTCAGCGCCAATATCTGCGACGCCTGATCCATCGACCCCGACGCCTCTTTGACCATCGCGATATTGGGGAGTTCCGCCATGCGGGCAATCGTCTCCGGCTCGATATTCTTGCCGGTCCGGCCGGGGATGTTGTAAATGCACAGTGGGATATCGACCGCCTCGGCCAAGGCCTTGAAGTGCTGATAAAAGCCCTCTTGGGTGGGCTTGTTGTAGTAGGGGGCGACGACCAGGGCCGCGTCGGCTCCGCTTTTGGCTGCCCATTTGGTCAGGCGCAGCGCCTCGCTCGTGCTGTTGGAGCCCGTGCCGGGCATGACCTTGATGCGCCCTGCGGCGGCTTCGACCGACACCGCAATCACCCGCTCATGCTCGGCGTGCGAAAGCGTGGGGCTTTCGCCCGTGGTACCCACCGGGCAAATGCACGTGGTGCCGGCCTGAATCTGGAACTCGATCTGTTCCTTCAGTGCCACCACGTCTACTTGGCCATCACGAAAGGGGGTGACCAGGGCCACCGAAAGGCCGGCAAACGATTCGGCACGCGTTGACATGGAGGACGAACCGTCGAAAACAGGGCGGAATAAAACCAAAGGAGGTGGGTTAGTGGGCCATGCAGGCCGACTTCACGATATCAGCCGCTTCATCTCCCGCACCGCCTGCTCGAAGCCGACGAAAACAGCCCGGGCCACAATACTGTGGCCAATGTTCAGCTCGTGCATTCCTGCGATGGCAGCAACTGGACGGACATTCCGGTAGGTCAAGCCGTGGCCCGCGTGCAACGCCATGCCGGCCTGAAGCACCCGCGCCCCCATCTGGCGGAGTTGCTCGAGTTCGGCTTCCCGCTGCGGCCCGGGAGGAGCCAGGGCATACCGGCCAGTGTGGAGTTCCACAGCATCCGCCCGAAGCTCGGCAGCCGTGTCGATCTGACGAGGGTCCGGATCCAAAAACAGGCTTACCGAGATACCGGCTTGACGCAGGCGATCCATGACCTCGGCCACGCGGGCCTTCTGAGCGGCTACGTCAAGCCCCCCCTCGGTGGTTATCTCTTCCCGCCGCTCGGGTACCAAGGTGGCCTGATCGGGTTTGGCTTCGCAGGCGATGGCCACGATTTCGTCTGAGCACGCCATTTCAAGGTTGAGTTTTACCCGTACCGTCTGGCGCAGGATGCGGAGGTCGCGATCCTGAATGTGCCGTCGGTCTTCGCGGAGATGCAGGGTAATGCCGTCGGCTCCCCCCAGTTCGGCCAGCACCGCCGCCCACACGGGGTCGGGCTCGTCGGTTCGCCGCGCCTGACGGACCGTGGCTACGTGGTCGATATTGACGCCCAAATGGACCATCGTTTTTCGGAAACCCCCGTAGCCCTATGCGAATGAGAGGCCACTTATCCCAAGGGACGTGCCCGTCCCCCGCGGGCTCCAACCCGGTGTCAGGCGTGATTATAACCCGGCTGCGCGGCGCCGCAAGAATCTGCCGCCCGGTTGTGGGGGACCACACAGCCCGAGCCCGCAAGCCCGGCATCGCCGCCCGCGTAAGCTAGGCTTGATGGGTGACGGGTGATGGGTGACGGGAATGCCCCCAGCCTTCCGCTTTTCAAGAACTGACACCTCACACCCGTCACCTGAGACCCATCAGCTCGCGCAATCGCAGGATTGGCTTTCATGAACTGCCACGAACTGGCCTTGCGCATCCAGCAGATGCAACCCGAGGCGTTGCCGCGGGACGTGGCCCGGTTGTGCCTCCTGTTGGCCAATTCGGTCCGCGATCTGAGCGAACTGCGTGACGATCGTCGCTTGGCCCAGGCGTGGCATGAGATGGGAATGCGGCTTCAGGCCGCCACCGATCAGCACGCCGCCATGACCGAGGAACTCGAGGCGCTGGCCAAACAGGATCCCTCCAAGTTCACCCTGGAGCAGGTCTGGGTGCTGATTCGGGCTATCAAGGTGCAAAGTCAGATTCTGGAGCTGTACGTCGGCCGGCCCCATGTGGAAGTGTAGGCCCGCCAAAAACGTAAAGCGAGGAGGGGGCGGTAAAGGCCGGGGACTTCCTGGTTGCTTTCTCGTCTCGGAGTCGGGGTGTTTGGACTGCGCTGCTTATTCCTCCCGAGGCGCCCGTTCGAAACGGATACGGAAGGCCCGGTAACCAGCCGCGATCCGGTCGGGATACAGTCGGGCCAACTCGTCGCGTAGTTCGCTGGCCGAAGCAAACCCATCGGGCACCGCGTCGGCATCGGTGAGGTCTTCCAGGCGGACCTCTTCTACCGCCGTGATGCGGATATGGCCGACGCCGGGAATATAACTCCGCTGGCCGCTACGCATGTAACGGTGTTTCCACAGGCGGATGGTCTGCGTCTTTTGGCCGCTGCGGATGGCGGGCAGGAAACGTTTCTTGAACAACAGCATGGCGTTGCGCCTGGGCGAGGCCCGGCACCTCACGGCTTCGGCCATCTAGCGGGCGTTCCACTGCCGGATGAGTTGTTCCCAGTGCGTCCGGTCGAAGTTTTTGGGTTGGGGGTAATCCTGGTTCGCCTCGAGTTCTTCGAACGTTGGCGTGGGAGTCCGCACGCCGCCCGGCGGCACCTCCATCCCTGCCACCCAGACGATCGCATTGAGCACCACGGTGCGAAGTTCGTCGTGGGCCCAATTCCAGTGGAAATGGCCTCCGGTGAATCCGAAGCCTCGGCCGCCGCCCGGCCGCTCGAATGCCCAGGCCACGTGTTCGGGCATACCTTTGCGGGCCCGGACCACGGGGTTTCCACTGTGGGGGCCGTCGGGACGGTTACGCGTGCTATCCGGCGGAATAGCGGTCAGAATGGGCGTCACTCCTTTCATGCCCTCGGCGAACCGCATATGGTAGTACCATTCGTCCTCGATGGCGAAGGGCTTGACACCGCGGGTGATGGGATGCTGGGGCAGGGTTTTGAACTCGGCTTTCCAGAACGGGTTGACCGACCAATACTGCTCGAAGTAGCCCCCCACCCACTGGAGCACTTTCTTGCCCGCCGGCTCCTTGGGCACTTCGACTGCATAATGCAAAAGGGCCAGGCCCACCCCCTTTTGCATCAGCGGTTCGAGTTGGTCCAGATGGGGGAGCATGGGGTGTCCGCCGCCGCCATCGGCGAAGATGACGATGGCCGATGCCCCGTCGAATGCCTTGGGGTCTTTGGGCCAGCCATCGCGGTACACGACGCAGTCGATGCCGGGGACATGCCGATTGAGCAGTCCGGCCAGCAACGTGCAGCCTGCATAGTGGGCATGGCTGCCGTAACCATGGCTCCGCCTGCCGGCCACGAACACCACGCGTTTCTTCTCGCCAGGCGCGGGCGCCGAGGGGGCGGCGCCCGCTTGGGGCCCCAGCCGCTTCAGGCGGATATCGCGAAACTGGATCTTCATGGGCGGCCCGGCGTGAAGCTGCAAGGCCAGCAGGCCCGAGGCCTTGCGCATCTGGAGATCTTCGTCGGTGATGTCGGCCATCACCACGCCGTTGATCTCATGGATGAAGTGAAAGCCTTGGGCGACGATGCGGTATTGGTTCCAGTCGTTGGCCCGGATAGCGCGGGCCAACACGGCTGGATCGCCCAGTTCGCCTACTACTTTGGGCTTATGATCGGGGCCGATGACCACCTTCTGTCCGCGGCCGCAGAGAATGCCCCGGTCCCGCTCGCCGTAGAGAATGCCGGTGAACGTGTTGGCGGCGTCGATGTCGGCCTGATACCCGCCGATGACCCAGCGGCCCCACTTTTGCGGGTCTTCGCGGCTGCGGTACTGGATGCCCGAGTTGCCCCCTTCGATCTTGTACTTCAGCACCAACTCGAAATCGGCGACCTCGCCCTTGCGCCAAACCAGAAACGTGTTGCCCCGCGTGGGTTTCTCGGCCGTGGTCTGGCCGACGATCGCCCCGTCTTCGACACGCCAAAAATCGGGATTGCCGTCCCAACCTTCCAGCGTTTTGCCGTCGAAAATAGCTTCAAACCCCGGGGCCTCGCCGGCGACCACAGCGCGGTTCGCGGAACCGGAACCCACAGCGCCGACGATGGCCCAGCTTGCGGCAATCATCGCCAGCCCATGCCGGACAATTACGCATTGGGTGAATTTCATGGCCAAGTCTCCTATTGAAATCACAACCAGGGGCGAAGCGCGAGCCGAGCAGGCGCCGCCAACGCAGGGGCTTTCAGCATACTGGGCTTCTTACCGAGGTACAAGCGCCCAGCCGCGGTGCCACCGGAGGATAGCGCCGGGGTCAGGGCGACCAGGAAAGCGCTTCGGAAAGCAGTTGCTGCGCCCTGGGAGGGAGCTTGGGCAGGGCTTCGCGGAACCGGGCCGCCGCCTCTTTGCCGGGGATCATGCCCGCCAGCCGCGCCGCGTGGGCCTGAAGCACCGCATCGGAACCCCTCAGGGCTTCGAGGACCTGAGGCACTGCCTCGGCCTGACCGCACCGCACCAGGCCACTGAGTGCCCCACATCGCATGTGCGAACCTTGCCCGGTCTGAAAAACCTGAAGGTACAGTTTCCTTGCGGCTGACAGGTCGCCCTGCTCGGCCAGTCGCTCGGCCCGCAGCAGCGCCGCGTGGACCAAAGCACTTGAAACCTCCTCGCTGGCGGGCGTGCTTTGGGTTGACCGCGGGGGGGCCCCTGCTCCCAAATTCGCCAGGGCCAGCACCGCGGCCGCGGCCACGGAGGGGTGCCGATCGGCGGCCAGCTCGCTCAACACGCGTTCGGCAGCAGGTTGGCGGCGACGCGCCAGGGCTTGGATAATGGCGACGCGCCAGGCGGGGTCGCGGCTGTCGAGCAGCGCGGCGGCCAGCGCCCGGCCCGCCGCCGACGAGGGATTGCTCTCCAAGGCCGCCAACGCATAATGCCGGATGGTGCCGTCGGTGTCGCCCAACAGGCGTGCCAGCACGCCCACCGATTCCTCGGTGCCCAAGACCGCCAACTGGCGGAGGCAAAATACCCTCTGGTTCAGATCGCGGCCCTTCTCCAACCGCGCCAGTAGCGCCCGAATAAGCGCGGCTCGCTGCACCGCCTTTTCAGGATTCAAAGCCCGCCGCACGATCTGGTCCAACAGCACCAAAGCCGGCGTGGGCTTCCGGCCCGGCAGAGGGTACTCTCTGGCCGAAATCAGGGATTCGATCACCAGCCCGTAGGCAGCCTCCCATTCGGCCGAGTTTCGGGTGGCTGGTGGTGATCGGCCCGTCAGCTCTTCGACAAGCCGCTGCACTTCTGCACGCGGCACCTCTGGCGAAGCCGATGCCGCCAATGAGTTCTCAACCACCGACTTGACCGCGCTAAGGGGCCAGGGCATCAGCAGTGCTCCTACTTAGGCGTAAAGTTTCTACGGCGCACCGGCCATGGTCGGCGTCATCGCAAGCCGCACGAGCCGGCGGCAGTCCGCTGCCAGTCGCACGCCGGGGCACAAACCTCGGGGGCCGTTGACCCCGGCGCACTTTTTGGTGGAGGGCGACTTGCCGCCATCCGTAGTGTGGCCAGCAAAGCCCCCCTGCTTTGCGGGGGCACTTTCAATACACTTGCCAAGGGGCGCGTTTGGGCGTGTCGAGCAGACGATTGGCTTCGGCATCGCCGGGGAACTCGCCTTTCATGGGATCATACCGCAGGGGCCGCTGAAGCTGGTCCATGATAGCAATCAAAAGGCACAGCGAGCCCGAGCGGTACGCGACCTCTTCGTTGCAGATGGTGGGCCTGCGCGTGCGCATGCACTCCAGCCAATTGCCGTTGTGGTCGTTGTTGCGTGGGCGGTAGAGGCGGACATCCCCGGGGCCCAACGGCGTGGGATCAAACTTCTCGCGGATTTTCGGGCCGCCGAATATCCGTTTTTGCCCTTGCGTGCCAAACACCGCGGTATCGGCCGAGTCGCCCGGCGTGCGGGGGCAATGGATTTCCACCCCGTCGGCATAGCGCAGGCGCAGCGGCAGTTCGCCTTCCGGCGGCAGGATTTCCACGGGTCCCTCGGCGTCTTTGCCCAGGGCCCATTGCGCCATATCCAGCACGTGCGACCCCCAATTGCCGATCGAGCCGAGGCCAAAATCCCGAAAGCCTTGCCAATGGCCTACAAAACGGTAGGGTCGCCACGCGGCGGGCCCCAGCCACAGGTCCCAGTCGAATTCGTCCGGGTCGGGAGGGGCATGGCGAGCGGTATAGTCGGGGAAATCGGGCACCGGCGAAGGCCCCACGGTAACCACCGCGTGGGTGACCTTGCCGATGCGCCCGCTGCGGACCATCTCGCAGTAGTCCCGCAGGTTTCCCTCGTTGGTGCTGCGGCGCTGGGTACCGTGCTGAAAGATGCGGCCGTACCGGCGGATCGCCGCCACCATGGCCTGCGCCTCGCGGATGGTCAAGGCGAACGGCTTTTCGGAAAACACGTCCTTGCCCGCCTTGGCCGCCATAATGCACATGATGGGACGCCAATGTTCTGGGGCCGAGAGGACCACGCCGTCGATATCCGGCCGAGCCAGCACTTCGCGAAAATCGCGATAGGCGCGGCACACTCGGTAGGGGCTGCCCGGCTTGTTGCCCGCCGTGATTTCCTCGATGAGCGCCCGAACTTTCTCCCGCACGGCCCGGCGGACATCGCTGACGGCCAAGGGCTCCACGTCGGGCCGGCCCGCAAACTCGCGGACCAGTTGTACGCCCCGGCCACCGGGACCAATAAACGCCAGGCCGATCCGCTCGCTAGCGGCGGGCCGGCCCGCTTTGCCCAATGCCGAAGCGGGCACCACCCAAGGGGACGTAGCCCCCGCCAATGCCGTTTGCAAGAACCGACGACGCTTCATGACCGCGCCTCCTGGCTTGCCATTGCCCCCACGCTACCAATTCCCTCTGACCGCGTACAGCCGCCGGTCCGAGGAGTTTCCCGAAATCGGGCAACTCTGGCTCGGTCCCTTTTCGTGCGACGACGTTTAACGGGACTGGCCCGTTGGCACGCCCTCACACCGGAGCCGCTTGCTCGCGGGTATAAGTGGGGAGGTAATCGCTTTTGAGGTTGTGGGTATGCACGTATTGGCCGGGCTGGATGTCGCACGTGGCCGTGCCAATCGGCGCGCCGTACTTGCGCACCCGCTCGCCGGCAGCAATTGTCGCCACCGCCATCTTGTGCCCCGTGGGAATGCGGTCGAGCACGCGGATGGGCCGGCCGCAAAACAGCACCACTTCGCCTGGCTCCAGCGGGGCGGCCGCCGCACAGACGTTATCCTCCGGCGCCAGATGAATCAAGCGGCGGTCGGTGGCCAGCGATGGTTCGCAGGGGCTCGTCATAGCAGTTCCCTCGTGCGCTGCGCGCTCCCAATGCGGTCGCAGATCGAATGGCAATCCGCGTGGGCATTGGACTTGGCCATTTCGCATGCGACCTTCCCCGCGCCGCAGCGCAATGAGGTCTGCGGTGCGGTTCGGGCCGTTATCCGTACCCCAATTCTTCGAGTTCCTCTTCGCCCAAGCCGTGGTAATGGGCCAGTTCGTGCAACAGGGTGATGCGGATTTCGCGGCGGAGCCGCCTAGCCGACACCCGGCCCCAGCGGTCCCGGGCCGCGGCGAGGATCCCCTCCCGGTAAATGGTTACCGTATCGGGAAGGGTGCCGGAGTGCTCGATGCTGCGTTCGGTGATAGGGATACCCGTAAACAGCCCGCACAGCTCATCGATGTACCGCACCCCGCGGGCCTGCATAACCTCCGGTGAAGGATAATCCTCCACATGCAAGGGAATCTGTTCCAAAAGTTTGTGGACCAGCGGAGGCATTTCGGCCAGCACTTTTTCCAACTGCCGGTCGAAGCGGTCACGCGTGCGGGCGTTCACGGCAACTCATCCGGACACAGACCCTGGGGACCGCCCGGCGTACCCTCTGGCCGGCCCCCCAGAAAAATCCTAAGGTTGCGCCGGACGGTGTCAATCGCCGCTTTTCAGTCCTGCGGCAAAACCAGAAGGGCGAGCGTTTCGCGGTCCTTGATGAACATCCGATTGCCGTCTAGCACCGGATGGGCGTAAGTGGCGGCCTCAGCCACGCGGAGGCGAGCCATCTCTTCGAAGCCTTTTCGGCTGGGGGCGAACACCGTCAACTGCCCGTTGCCTTCCAGGGCCACCAGCACCTGGCCAGCATCGACCACCGCGCCGAAGCGGTCGCGCCGCGCGGAATCCCTCCATAGTACCTTGCCGCTTTGGGCGTCCATAGCGAACAGGTTGCCGCGATCCGAAATCCCATAGAGCACGCCATCCTTGAGAATTGGCGTGGTGAATCCGCTGCCTAGTTCTTCGTTGCTCCATAGGGATTTGGCCACCAACCCGTCGCCCTGTTTTTCGATCCGGACGGAGTGGGTGCCCCGGCCCTGGCCGGAATAAACGACCACCGATCCATCGATTACAGGAGTTACCGCGTTGACGGCACGGCCTGCTACAGGCGTTGGCACTTGCCACAGGAGCTTGCCATCGGTCAGCGCCAGGCCTACAAGGCTTTGTTCGGTTTGCACCACCACCTGCGGCGTGCCCTCGATGGTGGCCAGCACTGGCGAGGCATAGGCCGGCCCGTCACCCGACCACTTCCACTTCACCTCGCCCGTGGCCAACGTCAGCCCCAGGACGGTCCCGCGATTGCGGCCACCCAGATGGGCCACGCACAGGCCATTGGCCACCAAGGGCGACATGGCCGTAAAGTACGGTGGCACCTCCGTGAACTCGTCCTTCTGCCACAGCCGCTTGCCCGTGCTGGCGTCGAAACACGACAGCACTCCACCGACTCCCAGGGTGATGACCTTATCTTCGGCCACGGTGGGCGAACTGCGGGGGCCGGGATGCGAAGCCGCAGGGCCGGTCACCGCCCGGGCAGCATACTTCGCCTGCCAGAGCACCTTGCCATCTGCGGCTGACAGGCACGAGAGCACCTCGTCGCCGCCTTGTCGGGTGAAGACGTACAGTTTGTCGCCCACCAAGGCCGGCGTGGCGTCGCCCTGGCCTACGGTCACTTTCCACCTTTGCCCGAGCGTGCTAGGCCAGCTTTTAGGTGCGGCGAAGCCCACCACCTTGCCATCGCGATTGGGGCCCCGCCACTGAGGCCAGTCGTGAGCCCGCGCCGTCGCCTGGCCGAACACCACCCCCACGCTTACTGCCACTACACTCCACCAGTGCGTGCGAACCATAGCCACGCCTTTCGTCCTCCAGAAGACTCTAGAAACTACAGACCGCCCAATCCAAGCGCTCCCCTTGGGT
>Ga0315298_1001108_pt1 | contig 50753 bp, 52 predicted proteins | sample WHS_1_MG_FD_203077 | JGI IMG/M metagenome (GOLD analysis project Ga0315298, IMG submission 203077) | Extremophilic microbial mat communities from Washburn Hot Springs, YNP, Wyoming, USA - WHS_1_MG | ecosystem: Environmental > Aquatic > Thermal springs > Hot (42-90C) | place: USA: Wyoming...
GGGTCTGTTTCGGTTTCTTGACGTACTCACTTGCAGCAAAACTCATCTGTTTCATGGCACCTCGAATCGGTCGTTGGCTCAACTGCAATTTTACAGGAAGCAGGACTTGTTCAGGGCTTCCCTAAACATAAATTTAATACAGGACTGGCATTTATTTGCTATATTCGCTACTGATTGCGGGTGGAAGACGTGCACCCGACCGAAATCTAAAAACACAAGGCAGGGCCATGCTGGAACCCAGTGGAGTCATGAAACATATCGACTTGGTAAAGGGCGAAGATGCTGTTTTACTGATCCACGGATTATCCGGCTCTCCTCTCGAAATGCAGTTTGTTGCCAGAACCCTTTACAAGGCGGGATTTTCTGTCAGGGTTCCAAGATTTTCCAAGCACGGGTTCGGAGTGGCCGACAAAAAGGAAAAATGGCAGGACTGGCTGGATGAAGTCACCCTGCATTTCGACGAAATGAAGCAAAAATACAAGACCGTTTCGGTATGCGGCCTGTGCATCGGTGCGGTTCTTGCGCTGAAACTGGCGGCAGAAAGAAAGGAGCAAATCGCCTCACTCACTCTTTTCTCCACCTCGCTTTATTTCGATGGATGGAATATCCCCTGGTACCGCTTTCTGCTCAACATCGGTTACTACACCCCTTTCCGCTATTTTTATTCCTATCGGGAAAGCGAACCTTACGGGATCAAAAACGAGCAACTCCGATCCTGGATTTCAAGAGAAATGGGGGAGAAAACGACCTTCTCATCCCTCACCGCCAAAATTCCCATGACCAGGCTTTTCCAGGCAGAGCAACTGATCCGACAAACAAAACGCGCCCTTCCCGAAATCGCAACTCCCACGCTAATCATTCATTCTCTGGAGGATGACACTTCAACTATACGAAGCGCGAATTACGTCGAACATCATATCCGCAGCAAGAAAGTGCGCAAGGTATTCCTCGACGACAGCTACCACAACATCACCATGGATAACCAGAAGGCAATCGTTGCCGAAGAAACGGTTCGCTTCATCAGTGAAACCGTCACAAGCCGAAAATTTTCCAGCACAGCCGAATTCAACACCATCCGCATTGCCTAGAAAGACCTGCGCGCCCTCCAGGCTGACTGCATCAAATAGGCTATAGATTAATTGAAGAATTTGTTGGGGTGGCTGATGGGACTCGAACCCACGACGACAGGAATCACAATCCTGGACTCTACCAACTGAGCTACAGCCACCATTGAAGCAACTTTGGCGTGCCCGACAGGAATCGAACCTGTAACCCCCAGCTTAGAAGGCTGGTGCTCTATCCGGTTGAGCTACGGGCACCGGGCCGGGCAAACCGCCGGGTCAGAAGCTGGTCGGGGTGGAGAGATTTGAACTCCCGACATCCTGGTCCCAAACCAGGCGCGCTACCAGGCTACGCTACACCCCGGAAGGCGAGAATATACGCTTCCCTCCCGCAAAGGTCAATTCAAACCTTCCAGCAAGCGGCGTGCCCCCCACTTGTGATATGATCCATCTTGTGATATTTAATCGTTTTTGCTCGAATAGGAAAGAATGATGCCCGAAGAAAAAGTGAAAATTCCCTACGTTCCGGAAGAAGGCGAGGAATACATGAACCCGAAGCAGCTCATGCATTTCCGGAAAATTCTCGAAGGCATGAAAGTCGAGCTCGGCCAGGATATCGACAGAACCGTCCATACCATGCAGGACGAAGCTACCGTATTTGCAGACCCCAATGACCGCGCAAGTCAGGAATCTGACATGGCCCTGGAACTGAGGAGCCGCGACCGTGAACGCAAGCTGATCAAGAAAATCGATGAAATCATTGCCAAGATCGACTCCGGAGAATACGGTTATTGTGAGAGCTGCGGCGTCGAGATCGGGCTCGGTCGCCTTGAAGTCAGACCGACGGCGACCCTCTGCATCGACTGCAAAACCCTCGACGAAATACGCGAAAAACAGATCGCGAAATAATCCCATCTCGGCAAAGCCAGACGGCTTTGCCGCCCTCGATCATGCAAGAAGAACAGAGCAAGACCAGCCGCAAGAAAGAAATGCAGGCTCTCCAGGACACCGGCGAACTGCTCGTGGAACTTTCCCCGCAACGCCTTCAGGAACTCGGCCTGCCGGAAAACCTGCTGGATGCGGTCAGGGAAGCCAAACGCCTCACCCAGTTCGGCGCGATCAGGCGCCAGATGCAGTACATCGGCAAGCTGATGCGCGAAATCGAAGCAGACGAAATCAGGGCAAAGCTCGCCCTGTGGGATGCACAATCGAAGGAAAACGCTACCGAGCTTCACCTGGTGGAGCGGTGGAGAGCCCGGCTCCTAGACGAAGCCAATGCCTTCGAAGAATTCGCGAGAACGTACCCTCATGCAGACATGACCCATATCAGAAATCTCGTGCGCAGCATCCAGAAGGACAGGCTGGCAGCAAAGCCTCCCAAGCAGTTCCGTGCATTCTTCAGGGAGCTGCGGGATATCGTCAGAAGCGGAACAGCTTAACCTGAAGCAATTTCGTGTAAAATCGAACCATGCTGAATGACCGCGCCCAAGTCCTGCTCAAGACCCTGATCGAAAGATACATCGAGGAAGGCCAGCCTGTCGGCTCGCGCGCGCTTTTGCACTATTCCGGACTCGAACTGAGCTCGGCATCCATACGCAACGTGATGGCCGACCTCGAAGCACTCGGGTTCGTCGAAAGCCCCCACACCTCCGCAGGAAGAGTTCCGACCGCGAAGGGTTACCGTTTCTTCGTCGACAGCCTGCTCGTGGTCAAGCCCCTGGAGCAGATGGAAATCGAACAACTCGGCGAAAACCTGCTTCCCGACAATCCTTCTCGCCTCATCAGCTCAGCATCCCACCTATTATCGGAGCTGACCCGTTTCGCGGGCGTGGTTATCGCACCGAAACGGGAAGCACTAGCCTTCCGCCAGATAGAATTTCTGAAGCTCTCCGAAAAACGCATCCTCCTGATCATTATCACTTCAAGCGGCGATGTTCAAAACAGGGTCATTTTCACCGAAAAAATCTATACGCCATCGGAATTGACCGAAGCTTCGAACTACCTGAACCGGAATTATGCCGGACTCACGCTGAACGAAATCCACAGGCGGGTAAAGGAAGAACTCCACCAACTCCAGCACAACGTCAGCGAGCTGATGTCAGCGGCGATAGAGACTTCCACGCGGGCAGATCTGAAGGAAGAATGCATCATTTCCGGCGAGCATAACCTGCTCCAGGTCCAAGATCTTTCTTCAGACCTTTCGAACCTGAAAGGGCTCTTCGACCTTTTCGAGAAGAAAACAGCCCTGCTGCAGCTTCTTGATGCGAGCCGGAACGCCCAGGGTGTCCAGATATTCATCGGAGCAGAATCCGGCCTCGGACAACTCGATGAATGCAGCATCGTTACCGCACCTTATGGCGCCGAAGGCCGCATCGTCGGCACACTGGCAGTCGTCGGCCCCAAGCGCATGGCTTATGAACGCATCATCCCCATCGTCGACATCACTGCCAAACTTCTGAGCGGCGCACTTTCCCAACACTGATGTCAAAAACAGAACCCGCTTATCGGCACGGCCAAACCAAAAAAACCGGCATACTGATCGTCAATCTCGGCACGCCCGATGCCCCGACGAAGGCGGCATTGAAACCCTATCTCAGGGAATTTCTTTCCGACCCCAGGGTGGTCGAAATCCCGAAACCGCTATGGTGGCTGATCCTGAACGGCATCATCCTCAATACCCGCCCAGCCCAATCGGCAAAAAAATATGCATCGATCTGGACAAACGAAGGATCGCCACTGAAATTCCACACGGAAAAACAGGCGAATCTGTTGAGAGAGTATCTCGCGCAAAAAACGGACACACCACTCTTGGTCGAATATGCGATGCGCTATGGGAACCCTTCCATAAAAAGCGTTCTGAATGGCATGACAGAAAGTGGCTGCGACAGAATACTCGTCATCCCGCTTTATCCTCAGTATGCGGCAAGCTCATCGGGGACGGTATTCGATTCCGTTTTCGAGGCCCTCAAATCCATGAGGAACCCGCCGGAATTGCGCATTATCAAACATTTTCACGACCATCCGGGTTACATCGAGGCGCTTGCCAGCAACATCTCCACCTTCTGGAATCAACATGGCAAACCCGAAAAACTGGTGATGAGCTTTCATGGCGTCCCCAAGCGCACGCTCGACCTGGGAGACCCCTATCATTGCGAATGTCTGAAAACGGGGAGGCTGCTCGGGGAAGCCCTGGGTCTTCTCGAAGATCAATATATCGTCACGTTCCAGTCCCGTTTCGGACGCGCCGAGTGGCTCAAACCCTATACCGTCGAAGTTATTGAGAAGATGGGAAAACAGCAGCTCTCGAGAGTGGATGTCGCCTGCCCCGGGTTTGCCAGCGACTGCCTGGAAACACTGGAAGAAATCGCCATGGAAGTAAAGCAAACTTTCCTCAATGCAGGGGGCGGGGAATTCAATTACATCCCAGCGCTCAACGAGAGCGATAAATGGATGCAGGCACTCGCCAACATCGCACTTGAAAACCTCCAGGGCTGGATGACAGCACCAAACCAGGCCGAAGCGGAAAAAAGCCGGCAACTTGCTTTGAAAAAAGGCGCGAAGAACTGACCCTTGAAATTCGCATCGACAGCGCCATATAAGGGCGAGAACCTCGGAGGACAATAAAATGCAAGACGAACAAAATACCAATGAAACCCAGACCGAATCGATTCCCAGTACGGAAGAACTCCTGAAGCAGGCGGAGCTCGCTGCACAGGAGCATCACGATGCCTGGCTGCGCGCAAGGGCCGAAACGGACAACATCCGGAAACGTGCCCAAATCGACATCGCAAATGCGCACAAATACGCCATCGAAAATTTCTCGACAGAACTGCTCGCAGTCAAGGATAGTTTGGAGACGGCCCTTGCCGTCGAAAAGGCCTCGATCGAAAATCTGCGGGACGGCGTGGAGTTGACGCTGAAGCAATTGAGCTCGGTTTTCTCGAAATTCCACATCGACGAAATCAACCCCATCGGGAGCAAGTTCGATCCCCATCAGCACCAGGCAATCAGCGCAATTGAATCGAAAGAAGCGCCCAATACGGTCATTCAGGTGCTGCAAAAGGGCTATCAGCTCAACGACAGGGTAATCCGCCCTGCTCTTGTCATTGTTTCCAAGAGTGCTTGAAATTTCGACGCGCGTCCGCATATACGGAACAACTCTATAAATTTGCTAAAGGAACCACCATGGGAAAAATCATCGGAATCGACCTGGGCACCACCAACTCCTGTATTGCGATCATGGAAAACGGCAAGCCCAAGGTCATCGAAAATGCCGAAGGCGCAAGAACCACGCCTTCCATCATCGCCTATACGGATGAAGGGGAAGTCCTTGTCGGCGCCCCTGCGAAAAGGCAGGCTGTGACCAATCCGCACAATACCCTTTTCGCAGTGAAAAGGCTCATCGGTCGCCGTTTCGCTGAAGATGCCGTGCAGAAGGACGTCAAGCTGATGCCGTACAAGATCATCAAGGCCGACAACGGGGACGCTTGGGTCGACGTGCGCGACAGAAAGATTGCACCGCCCGAGGTTTCCGCCCAGGTGCTGATGAAAATGAAGAAAACCGCCGAGGATTACCTCGGAGAGCCGGTAACTGAAGCCGTGATCACCGTACCCGCCTATTTCAACGATTCCCAGCGCCAGGCGACCAAGGATGCAGGTCGCATCGCCGGACTCGAGGTCAAGCGCATCATCAACGAGCCGACCGCTGCGGCGCTTGCTTTCGGCATGGACAAGAAGGAAGGCGACAGAAAAATTGCGGTGTACGATCTGGGCGGAGGTACCTTCGACATTTCGATCATCGAAATCGCCGAAATCGACGGTGAACACCAGTTCGAAGTGCTCTCGACCAACGGCGACACTTTCCTGGGCGGCGAAGACTTCGACCAGAGACTGGTCGACTATCTGGCCGAAGAATTCAAAAAGGAACAGGGAATCGATCTCAAGAACGACAAGCTCGCCCTGCAGCGCCTGAAAGAGGCTGCGGAGAAAGCGAAGATCGAACTTTCCTCGTCCCAACAGACCGAGATCAACCTGCCCTACATCACAGCAGACGCGACGGGACCCAAGCACCTCGCCATCAAGATTACCCGCGCGAAATTCGAAAGCCTGGTGGACGACCTCATCGAACGCACCGTCGAACCCTGCAAGATTGCAATTAAGGATGCGGGTGTCAGCATTTCCGACATCGAAGACGTCATCCTGGTCGGCGGGCAAACCCGCATGCCGAAGGTTCAAGAGAAGGTGCGCGCTTTCTTCGGCAAGGAACCTCGCAAGGACGTTAATCCTGACGAGGCAGTCGCAGTCGGCGCCGCGATCCAGGGTGGCGTGCTCCAGGGCGAAGTGAAAGACGTGCTGCTCCTCGACGTCACCCCGCTCTCGCTCGGCATCGAAACTCTGGGCGGCGTGATGACCAAGCTGATCCAGAAAAACACCACGATACCGACCAAGGCTACCCAGGTATTCTCGACTGCGGAAGACAACCAGACCGCCGTGACGATCCACGTGCTTCAGGGCGAGCGGGAAATCGCCTCCGGCAACAAGAGCCTCGGCCAGTTCAATCTGACCGACATTCCGCCTTCGCAGCGCGGCATGCCCCAGATCGAGGTCACCTTCGACATCGATGCGAACGGGATCCTGCATGTCTCGGCAAAAGACAAGGCCACCGGCAAGGAAAACAAGATCAAGATCCAGGCAAGCTCCGGCCTGAGCGATGACGAGATCGACCGCATGGTCAAGGATGCCGAAGCGCATGCCGCTGAGGACCGCCAGGCGCTCGAACTCGTCGAAGCCAGGAACCAGTGCGACGCCGTGATCCATTCCGTCAGGAAACTGCTCGAAGAACATGGCTCGAAGATTTCAGTTGACGAAAAGTCCAAGATCGAACAGGCGATCCAGGCTGCAGAAGAAGCCGTCAAGGGCAATGACAAGGATGCGATTCACGCCCGAATGGAAGAGCTCAGCAACGCTTCCCAAAAGCTGGGAGAGGCGATGCAGCAGGCCCAGCAGGGTGGTGCAGAATCGGCTGGCGCTGCGGATGCCGATGTCGTCGATGCCGAGTTCGAGGAAGTCCACGACAAAAAATAATATTTGAATCGGGGGTTCGGGATGCGCATTCGCATCCCGAACCCCTTCATGGTTTGGACAATATGAGCAAAAGAGATTATTACGAAGTCCTGGGAGTAGGCCGGGATGCGTCGGACGAAGATATCAAGAAGTCCTACCGCAAACTGGCGATGAAGCATCACCCCGACAGAAATCCGGACGACCCCAAAGCCGAGGAGCTTTTCAAGGAAGCCAAGGAAGCCTACGAAACACTTTCCGATCCCCAGAAGAGAGCGGCCTACGATCAGTACGGTCATGCCGGTTTCGATGCGGGTGCCAGCGGCTTCGGCGGCGGATTCTCCGGCGGATTCGCCGATGCATTCGGGGACATCTTCGGCGACATCCTCGGCGGCGGCATGCGCGGAAGGTCCAATGTCTATCGTGGCGCTGACCTGCAGTACAATCTCGAAATCTCGCTGGAAGAAGCTGCCCGAGGAACGGAAACCAAGCTCAGGATTCCGACTCAGGAAACATGCGAGACCTGCAAGGGGAGCGGAGCCAAGCCCGGCACTCAACCTGCCACCTGCCAAACCTGTGGCGGGCATGGGCAGGTCAGGATACAACAAGGCTTTTTCTCCATCCAGCAGACCTGCCCCAAATGCCATGGCAGCGGCAAGGTGATCACCTCCCCCTGCACTGACTGCAGCGGTTCGGGCCGCGTCAAACGCCACAAGACGCTTTCCGTCAAGATTCCGGTCGGGGTCGACGAAGGCGACAGGATACGCCTTTCAGGCGAAGGGGAAGCGGGCGTCAACGGTGGACCTTCCGGCGACCTGTATGTCGTGATTCGCTTGAAATCCCACCCCATTTTTCATCGGGAGCACAACGACCTGCACTGCGAAATGCCGATCAGCTTCGGCACTGCGGCTTTGGGCGGCGAAATCGAGGTACCCACCCTCGACGGCTATGTCAAATTGAAAATTCCTGCTGAAACGCAGTCCGGAAAGGTGATGCGGCTCAGAGGAAAGGGAATCAAGGGCGTTAGAAGCAGCGGTCACGGCGATATATTGTGCCACCTCGTCGTCGAAACCCCGTTGAACCTGACCGACCGTCAGAGGGAGCTTTTGACGGAATTCGACGCCATCAGCCAGCAGGACAAATCCAGACACAGCCCGAAGTCGGAATCCTGGATGGACAAGGTAAAGTCCTTCTTTGCACAATAGATCAAAAATCCGATAACCGCCGGTCGATTTCAGCTTCGGCCACGAGCCAGTCCGAAGCCGGATCGGGAGGTTGCCGTTTTTTTCGCCTTTCCTCCCCGAGATAATAGGCTTTCTCGGAAATCATCGCATAGCGCTCCTGTGGCGAAATCATTTCCCTTGCAGTACCTGACCCTTCCAACTCCGCTCTCCTCGCGCACCCGACAGGATTTGTATAGCACAAGTTCTTCAACTTTTCACTATACGCCGGCGCAGAAGGTTATTTCCATTCTCCTCGGGCAATTTTTTCCGCCCAGAATAATCCGACAACGGTTTTCACGTCAGTGATTTCCCCATACCTTACGAGATCCAGGGCTGAGGCAAGCGGCAGCTCCATATGCTCGATGAACTCTTCCTCGTCGAGACTCTTTTCGGAGAAGCTCAGATTTTCGGCAAGAAAGTAAATCAGTTTCTCGTCCGAATAGCCGATGCAGGGATGGATGGTTGCGATCTCCCTCCAGCTTTCGGCTTCATAACCCGTCTCTTCAAGAAGCTCGCGCCTCGCGCATGCCAACGGATCTTCTCCAGAATCGATCTTGCCGGCGGGCATTTCGATGAAGGTGCGCCCCAAGGGATAGCGGAACTGGCGCTCCAGCAGCAGGTTCCCGTTGGGCAGGAAGGCGATGACAACCACGGCGCCGGGATGGGTGATGTATTCGCGTACGGATTCCTTGCCATCGGGAAGGCGCACCTGATCCCGCCTCACTTTCAGCAGCACGCCGTCATAGACGGAGTCCGAAGCCAGCGTTTCCTCGAATAGATCGCGTGACACCTAGAATCCCAGCATGGAACTCTGGATGGATCTGGCGCAAAGCGCCATCAGGGATTGCGGAAGGATGCCAAGAACCAGCATCGCAAGGCCATTGATGCCGAGCAGTATTCTGGCATCCTGGCCCCCTGCTATCGGTTCATTGTCGACCGGAGCGTCGAAATACATGAGTTTCACGATGCGCAGGTAATAGAAAGCGCCGATCAGGGAGAACAGCACTGCAGCGATGACGAGTCCAAGATGCCCGGAATGAAGTGCTGCCTGCAACACCGAAAATTTGGCGTAAAAACCGACAGTCGGCGGGATTCCCGCCATGGAGAACATCAGCAGCAGCATGACGAATGCATGCCAGGGGCTCCTCGCATTCAATCCCCTGAAATCGTCCAGCTTGTCGGCCTCGAATCCTTCCCGCGACATCAGCATGATCATGCCGAATCCGCCGAGCGTCATCAGGGCATAAACGAGGACATAGAACATCGCCGAACTGTAACCGTTGACGTTGCCGCTCAATATGCCGAGCAGCAGGAAACCCATGTGGGAAATCGTGGAATAAGCAAGCATGCGCTTGATGTTCGCCTGCGCAATCGCAGTGATGTTGCCTAGTCCCATGGACAACACGGCAAGGATGGCGAGCATCTGCGACCAGTCATGGAGCATGGGCTGCAGTCCGCCGGCAAGCAGCCTGAGCACAAAGGCAAATGCCGCGAGTTTCGGCGCAGAACCGATAAATAGTGTAACCGCGGTCGGTGCGCCGTGATAGACGTCTGGCACCCACATGTGGAAAGGTACTGCACCGAGCTTGAAACCCAAACCCGCAACCACGAAGACAATGCCGAACACCAGTACGTTGGGATTCGCCTGGCCGCTCTTGATCGCTTCAAAGACCTTGCCTATATCGAGCGAACCCGTCGCGCCATAAAGCATGGACATGCCATACAGCAAGAGGCCTGAGGCCAGCGCCCCGAGGACGAAATATTTCATCGCAGCCTCGGTCGCGGCATGAGAATCGCGCTGCAGGGCGACCATCGCATAAAGGCTCAGCGACATCAGCTCCAGGCCGAGATAGAGGGTGAGAAAACTACTGGCGGAAATCATCACCATCATGCCCAGAACGGCAAACAGGGAGAGCGTATAAAATTCCCCCTTGCATAGCCCACGCGAGGCGATGTAGCTTCTCGAATAGATCAATAGGACCGCAACGCACACATACACTCCGATCTTGAGCACGGCAGTCATCATGTCGCTGACATACATGTTGTCGAAAGTATGCACCGCCGAACTGCTCGAAGTAAGAATCGTGATGGCAGCGCAAACGACAAGGGCCGCCTGGGTCAGCATGAACGTGAGAAGGCGCTTCGGATCGTCGACCATGAGATCCAGTATCAGGATCACCGAAAGCGCCCCCAGCAGGAAGATCTCGGGGAGCGCAGGAGTCAATTCAGGCATGGTGAAATTCATTCATTGTCCCTATTGTAGTTTGGTTTGGGCGACATGCATCAGGAGATCGTTCACCGATGCATGCATGGCCTCGGCAAATGGCAGGGGATAGAGTCCCATGCCCAGGACGCCAACCGCCAAAAGGGCGAGGATAAGGAATTCGCGCGGCGTGATGTCCATCAGTTCCGCCACATGGCTGTTCGACACCGCGCCGAATATCACGCGCTTGTACATCCAGAGCGTATAGGCCGCCCCGAAAATCAGAGTGGTAGCAGCCAGGAAGGCGAGCCAGAAATCGGCTTTCATCGCGCCCAGGATGACCATGAATTCGCCCGCAAATCCGCTCGTTCCGGGAAGCCCGGAATTCGCCATCGAAAATAACATGAAGAAAGCAGCGAACATGGGCATCTTGTTGGCCACGCCGCCATAATCAGCGATCTGTCGCGAATGCATCCTGTCGTAAAGCACGCCGACGCAAAGGAACATCGCGCCCGAAATGAAGCCGTGGGAAATCATCTGGATCAGCGCCCCTTCGGTGCCTATGGAATTGAAAATAAAGATCCCCAGGGTGACGAATCCCATATGCGAAATCGATGAATAGGCGATCAGCTTCTTCATGTCGGACTGCACCAGGGCGACGAGTCCGATATAAACTACGGCGACCAGGGAGAGCGTGATCATGAAGCCCGACAGGGCATGGCTGGCGTCCGGCGCAATCGGAAGCGAGAAGCGCAGGAAACCGTACGCCCCCACTTTCAGCATGATCGCAGCCAGCACCACGGAGCCGCCGGTTGGCGCTTCCACATGGGCATCCGGGAGCCAGGTATGCACCGGCCACATCGGCACCTTGACGGCGAATGCGACGAAGAAGGCAATGAATATAAAAATCTGCGCAGTCATGGTGAGCGGCAGCTTGTAATAGTCGAGAATGTTGAAGCTTCCCGACAGGTTATACATGTAGATCAGCGCGACCAGCATCAGGAGCGAACCGAGCAGCGTGTACAGGAAAAACTTGATTGCTGCGTAAACCCGGTTGGGTCCGCCCCAGACACCTATGATGATGAACATCGGGATCAGCATCGCTTCCCAGAATACGTAAAATAGCAGCGCATCGAGCGCCATGAAAACCCCGTTGACGATGCCCGACATGATGAGAAATGCGGCCATGTATTGCGCGACCTTCTTCTCGATCACCTTCCATCCGGCGATAACGACAAGCGGCGTGGTGAAGCAGTTGAGCAATATCAGCCAGAGCGAAATGCCGTCCACGCCGAGATGGTAGTTGACATGGAAGCGCTCCACCCAAGGAGCCATCTCGGTGAACTGCATGCCGCCATGGAGCGCATTGAACCCGGTATAAAGGGGAATCGCAACCACAAATCCCAAGACCGACCCGACAAGCGCGATCATCCTGGCCAGATTCGCATTCCGGTCGCCACCGGTCGCGAGCACGGCAATACCTGCCGCGATCGGCAGCCAGATCACCAGGGAAAGAAGCGGAAATCCGAGAATCATAGCAATCCTATTTCAAAATGGTCATGGCTTGACGAACCAGGCGTCAAGGATACCGCTCAAGCTCAGCAGCACGAAAAGGCCGAAGATCATTGCAAAGGCATAATGATAGACGTAGCCCGACTGCAATTCCCGGATCAACTTGGAAACCCCCGCAACCACTTTTGCCGAGCCGTTCACGAAAAAGCCGTCTATGATTTTGACATCCCCGAGACGCCAGAAGAAGTTGCCGACCTTCCTCGCTCCGCCTGCGAAGAACCAGTCGTTGAACTGGTCGAAGTAATACTTGTTGTCGAGCACCACATAGATCACCCTGAAGCGCTCGGCGATCCTGCCCGGAAGATCGGGGCGCAGAATATAGAGGAACCAGGCTGTCGCTATTCCGCAAAGCGCGAGAATGAAAGGCAAATTCGTCAGGTTCTGCATCATGATCTTGCCCGGGCTGATATCCTCCCTGAGATGCCCGATGACATCATGAATCTCACTGACATGGATCGCACCGCCAAAATAGTTTCCGTAAAGCAATGGGTCGATGTAGGCCCAGCCTGCGTAAGCAGAAGGAATGGCGAGCAGGATTAGCGGAACTGTCACTGTCCAGGGAGATTCGTGCAGATGCGATTCGGTATGGTGGTCCATTCTGGGCTTGCCGTGGAAGGTCATGAACAGAAGCCTGAAGGTATAAAACGCGGTTACGAATACGCCCGACACGACAGCAAAATAGGCGAAGCCCGCGCCCGGAATCTGGCAATCTCGGGCGGCATCGATAATCATGTCCTTGGAGAAGAATCCGGCAAACGGCGGGATACCGGAAAGCGCGAGCGAACCGATCACGACGCACCAGTAGGTGATGGGCATGTATTTTCTAAGTCCACCCATCTTGCGCATATCCTGTTCGTGATGCATGGCGATGATCACCGAGCCCGCTCCGAGGAAAAGCAGCGCCTTGAAAAAGGCGTGGGTCATGAGGTGGAATATCGCTGCGGAATAAGCGGATGCGCCCAAAGCGACCGTCATGTAGCCGAGTTGGGAAAGGGTGGAATAGGCGATGACGCGCTTGATGTCGTTCTGTACCACCCCGAGAAAAGCCATGAAGAGTGCAGTGATGCCGCCGATGACCAAAATCACCGAAAGCGCAGTCTCCGAAAGCTCGAAGAGCGGTGACATCCTCGCCACCATGAATATGCCTGCAGTGACCATGGTTGCTGCATGGATCAGCGCCGAAATCGGGGTCGGGCCTTCCATCGAATCAGGCAGCCAGACATGGAGCGGAAACTGGGCGGATTTGCCCATCGCTCCCACGAACAGCAGGATACAGATGACGCTGATGACAAGCCAGGGAGAACCCGGTATCAGTTCCACGGTATCTGCCGCGATCGCGGGGGCCCTGGCAAAAACGGAAACATAGTCGAGCGTGCCGAAATGCGCCAGGATCATCCCTATGCCGAGCAAAAAGCCGAAATCCCCCACCCTATTGACGAGAAAAGCCTTGAGGTTGGCGTAAATCGCAGTCGGGCGGGTGAACCAGAACCCGATCAGGAGGTAGGAAACCAGCCCCACCGCTTCCCATCCGAAAAATAGCTGGAGGAAATTGTTGGCCATCACCAGCATCAGCATCGAAAAGGTGAACAGTGAAATGTAGCTGAAGAAACGCTGGTAGCCGTCGTCATCGTGCATGTAGCCTATGGTGTAAATGTGCACCATGAGTGAGACGAAGGTCACGACGAGCATCATGAGAACGGTCAGCCTGTCTATCAGGAATCCGATCTCGAAGCGAATGTCGCCCGTAGTCAGCCAGGTGTAGACCGCACCGTTGTAATAATGGCCACGACTCACATCCTGGAAGATCAGGACGGAGGCGAAGAAGGCTATGGCGACGCCCAGGATGGTAATCCAGTGAGCGGCGCTTCTCCCCAGCTTCCTGCCGAATAGCCCGGTCACCACCGCGCCGACCAGAGGCGCCAACGGCACGAGCAGATACAGTTTTTGCATATCGGTCATGCTTATCCTTTGAGGCTGTCGAGATCGTCCACGTTGATCGTTTTCAGGTTGCGGAACAGCACCACCAGTATCGCAAGCCCGATCGCAGATTCAGCTGCGGCAACGGTCAAGATGAAGAAAACGATGATCTGCCCGGCGGTATCGCCGAGATAATGGGAGAAGGCGACGAAATTCATGTTCACCGCGAGCAGCATCAATTCGATCGCCATCAGTATGATGATCAGATTCTTTCTGTTCAGGAAGATGCCGACGATGCCGATCGCGAACAGGATCGCGCCGAGCACCAGATAATGCGATAGAGACAACACCCGAATTCCCCCTTTTGGTTTTTATTCCTTGCCCGACGTCATCGACACCAGACGCACCCTTTCTTCCCTGCGAGCGGCGAGCTGCTCAGAGGCGATTTGGGACTTCGTTCCCTTTCTTCTGCGCAGAGTCAGCGCGATCGCGGAAACAATCGCGACCAGCAGGATCACCGCTGCAATCTCAAAAGGATAAACGTAATGGGTATAAATCAACCTGCCCAGTTCCCTGGTGTTGCTGTAGCCAGCGGAATGACTCTCTGGCGCGATGGTACCCGCGAGCCCGAAACGCTCGCTGCCCAGGACGACCCACATCTCGATTACCATCACGATTGCGAGCAGCGCTCCGAAAGGAAGCCATGCCCATATTCCTTCCCTGAGTCTAGCGATATTGATGTCGAGCATCATCACGACAAACAGGAAAAGCACCATCACCGCACCCACGTAAACCAGCACCAGGACGATCGCCAGGAATTCGGCTTCGAGCAGTATCCAGAGCCCGGCTGCGGTGAAAAAGGCGAGCACCAAGAAAAGCGCCGCATGCACCGGGTTTCTCACCGAGATCACGGCAAGGGACGATGCGACAAGCACAGCGGAGAAGAAATAAAAAACCAGGGCCTCTATCATGTTTTCTGCCTAGCGGTAACGCGCGTCCTGCGCCCGGTCTGCTGCAATCTGCGATTCATTTTTGTCTCCAATGGCAAGCAGCATCTGTTTCGTGTAAAGCAGTTCGCTGCGCTTCTCGGCGTGGTATTCCAGTATCCTCGTTTCCACAATCGAATCGACCGGGCAGGATTCTTCGCAGAATCCGCAGAAGATGCATTTCGAAAGGTCGATGTCGTAGCGCGTCGTTCTTCTGGTCCCGTCCTCGCGCTGCTCGGATTCGATGGTGATCGCAAGCGCGGGGCAAACCGCCTCGCAAAGCTTGCAGGCGATGCAGCGCTCTTCCCCGTTGGGATAGCGGCGCAGCGCGTGCAGTCCCCTGAACCGGTTCGACTGCGGCGTTTTTTCCTCGGGAAACTGGACCGTAATTTTCCTCGCAAAAAGATAGCGCCCGGTGAGCACCATCCCCTGCACCAGTTCCACCAGCAGGAAAGTCCTGAAAAAATCCTTCAACCATTTCATGTCATGTCCTCCTCACCACAGCCAAAATGGTGTCTGCATCCAGGCACCGATGACGACGATCCAGACAAGGGTCACGGGAATAAATACTTTCCAGCCCAGGCGCATGATCTGGTCGTAGCGATAGCGCGGAAAGGTCGCACGAAACCACAGGAACAGGAACAGGATGAAAGCGATCTTGAGGAGCAGCCAAAGGAAGCCCGGTATCCAGGTGAAAGGCGCGAAATTGAACGGAGGCAGCCATCCGCCCAGGAACATCAGAGCACAAAGCGCAGAGACCAGAATCATGTTGGCATATTCGGCAAGATAAAACACCGAAAAGGTCATTCCGGAATATTCGACATGAAAGCCCGCGACGATCTCCGTTTCGCCTTCAGCAACGTCGAAAGGCGCGCGGTTAGTCTCGGCCACGCCGGAAATCAGATATACGAGAAAGAGCGGGAAAAGCGGGATGAAATACCAGCTCCAGAATCCCCCTCCCGCCTGTCCCTTGACGATCTCACCCAGATTCAGGCTGTGAGAGACCATGAGCACCCCGACCAGCGCAAAACCCATCGCGATCTCATAGGAGACGATCTGCGCTGAAGAGCGTATCGCGCCGAGAAAGGCGTATTTCGAATTCGACGCCCACCCAGCCACGATGACGCCGTAAACCCCCATTGAAGTTGCAGCGAGGATGAAAAGCAGCCCCGCATCGATATTGGAGAGCACGAGTTCCGGAGAGAAGGGAACGACCGCCCAGGCAACCAGAGCTGGCGCAATGGCGAGAACCGGCGCGAGTATGAAGAGAAACTTGTTCGCACTCGACGGGATGATGATTTCCTTCAGCAGGATCTTGACCGCATCCGCGATCGGCTGCAGCAATCCTCTTGGACCCACCCTGTTCGGGCCTATCCTGACCTGGATATAGCCGATAACCTTGCGCTCGGCCAAGGTGAGATAGGCCACAGTGCCCATGATGGGCAGGGTGAGCGCCACGATCTTGACCAGCGTCCAGACGAGCGGCCAGCTTTCCCCGAAAAGACCCTGAAAATATGCCATCATAAGCGCTCCACGCTGATCGATCCGAACATTGCGCCGAGACCCGCGGTCTGGGGATGGCCTGAAGCCACGCGCACGCAATTATCGGCAAGTTCATCGTCCAGTGCGGCAGTGATCCTAGCCTCGCCGCCGTTCTGCCTGAGAAGCACAGGCTCGCCTTCACCGATTCCAAGTTTTTTCATGAGGGCCGCATTCATAAAAGCGCAGGGAACACTCGACAGCGCGGTTTTCTGCAGCGCTTCGGCGCGCCTTGCAATGCCATCGGCGAAATAGATCGGCACACACCCCACCCTTTGCAGCCCATCGATTATGGGCAGTGCTGCTGGCTCATTTTGTATTCCGTTGTCGCAGGATGCAAAGCCCGAAAAGCCGATCTCCTTCATGACAGATTCGGAATCCTCATAATCGAATCCCTCAATATCGAGCAGATTACCGAGCACGCGCAACACCTTCCAACCGGGACGAGTCTCCCCTCTCGGCGCAACCGCGCCTCTGAAGCTCTGCACCCGTCCCTCGGTATTGACGAAAGTGCCCGAAGTCTCGGTGAAAGGCGCAATCGGCAGCATCACGTCGGCATATTCGTAAGCCTTGTGGCGGAAAGACGAGAAGGCCACCACCATTTCCGCCTTTTCCATGGCTGCCAGAGCCGCCCCGGGGTTCGCCATATCGAGTTCGACTTCGGCATTCCAGAGAAGGTAGCCTTTCCTCGGATTTTCGATCATTTCAGCCGCATTCATGCCGCCCTGTCCGGGAATGGCCTTGACGAGATGCCCGCCGACGCTGTTCGCCGCCTCCCCGAGGAAGCCAAATTTCGCGCCAATCTTCTCGGCGATTTTTGATGCCAGATAATGCAGCCTTGCCGCTTCCGGATGCTGCTCGGCGAGATTGCCGAGCAAAATCGCAACGTTCTTTCCGGATTTCAGGCTTTGCGCAATATCCTTGGTCTCCCCCTTGCCTTTCCCGGAAAGCGCATTCAGGATTTCCTCCAGCGTACCCGCCATTTCCGATGGGGAAACCACGGCGCGGTTCGCGACCTTGATCCTGAAATTGTCTGAAGTCGGGTTGACGGTATTCACTTCGAGTCCGGATTTGGCCGCCTGCCGGATTCTGTTGGCAATGAGCGGATGGTCCTGGTTCAGCATGCTGCCGACTACCAACACTCTGTCGAGCGCGGCAATTTCCGAAATCTTCATGCCGAGCCAGGGCGCTTTGGGAGCCTCCCTGAAATCCGAACGCCTCAGCCTGAAATCGATATTTTCGGAGCCGATGCCACGCATCAATTTCTGCAGCAGATGAAGCTCCTCGAGGGTCGAATGCGGCGTCGCAAGGGCACCGATTGCCGATGCGCCGTGGCTGGATGAAATATCCTTCAGCCCCCTCGCAATATATTCGAGAGCGACCTTCCATTCGACTTCCCGCCATTCTCCGCCCTGCTTGATCATGGGCATTTCCAGCCTGTCGGGGGAATTCAATCCTTCGTAGGAGAACCTGTCCTTGTCGGAAAGCCAACATTCGTTGATTTCTTCATTCTCGAAAGGCAGTACGCGCAACACCTGATTGTTCTTGATCTGAACCGTCAGGTTGCTGCCCAGAGCGCAATGCGGGCTCACCATTTTACGGCGCGAAAGCTCCCATCCTCTCGCCTTGTAGCGGAAAGGCTTGCTGGTGAGCGCACCGACCGGGCACAGATCGATCATGTTGCCGGAAAGCTCAGAATCTACGGTTTTGGACACGAAGGGCATGATCTCGGAATGTTCGCCGCGCCCTGTCATGCCGAGTTCCATGACCCCAGCGATTTCCTGGCCGAAACGCACGCAGCGCGTGCAATGGATGCAGCGCGTCATGTCGGTGGAAATCAGCGCCCCGAGATTCTTGTTGGGTACGACCCGTTTATCCTCGCCGTAGCGCGAATCAACCCCGCCGTATCCGACGGAAAGATCCTGGAGCTGGCATTCCCCGCCCTGATCGCAGATCGGGCAATCGAGCGGATGGTTGATCAGGAGAAATTCCATCACCGCCTTTTGCGCAGCCACCGCGGGATCGGAATGGGTTCTGACCTTCATCCCGTTCGCTGCAGGAGTGGCACAGGCCGGAAGAGGCTTGGGCGCCTTTTCCACTTCCACAAGGCACATGCGGCAATTCGCAGCGATCGAAAGCTTCTTGTGGTAGCAAAAATGCGGCACGTAAATGCCGAGCCGGTTCGCGGCATCCATCACCGTGCTGCCCGCCGGTACGCTGACTGTCTTTCCGTCTATTTCGATTTCAAGCATATCTTGCCGTTCAAGAGGATACGATGCATTTCTGATGATCGATGTGGTACTGGAACTCGTCCCTGAAGTGCTTGACGAAGCTCCTCACAGGCATCGCTGCCGCATCGCCCAGCGCGCAGATGGTCCGCCCCTGGATGTTGTCCGTCATATTGAGAAGAAGGTCAAGATCCTCGTTCCGTCCCTTCCCGTTCTCTATCCTGTCCACTACGCGATACAGCCAGCCCGTTCCCTCGCGGCAGGGCGTGCATTGCCCGCAGGACTCCTCATAATAGAAGTAGGAAAGGCGCCGCAGGGCATTTACCATGCAGACCGTGTCATCCATGATGATCACTGCCCCGGAACCCAGATAAGACCCCGCCTTGGCGATCGAATCGTAGTCCATGTCTAGTTCCATCATGACTTCGCCAGGCAGTACCGGCATCGAGGATCCGCCCGGGATGCAGGCCTTCAGCTTCCTGCCCCCCCTCATGCCACCGGCCAATTCCAGCAGCTTGGCAAAAGGCGTGCCGAGCGGCACTTCATAATTTCCGGGCCTATTGACATGCCCCGAAACCGAAAAGAGCTTCGTCCCGCCGTTGTTGGGCCGCCCCAGTTCGAGATACTTCTCTCCGCCGTGCAAAATGATCCAGGGTACGGAAGCAAAAGTCTCGGTATTGTTGATGGTGGTCGGTTTGCCGTAAAGGCCGAAACTCGCCGGGAAAGGGGGCTTGAAGCGGGGCTGCCCCTTTTTGCCCTCTATCGATTCCAGCAGCGCGGTTTCCTCTCCGCAAATGTAGGCGCCGTAGCCCATGTGGTTATGGAGCTGGAAGGAAAATCCGCTTCCAAGGATGTTTTCGCCGAGAAATCCCGCGGCACGCGCTTCTTCCAGGGCCTCGTCCGCCCTTTCGTAAACTTCGAAAATCTCGCCGTGGATATAGTTGTAGCCGGTTTTGATCCCCATGGCGTAAGCCGCGATGATCATTCCCTCGATCAATTGATGCGGGTTGTGATAGAGAATGTCGCGATCCTTGAAGGTTCCGGGTTCTCCCTCGTCGGAATTGCAGACGAGATACTTGTCGCCCTCGTAATTCTTGGGCATGAAGCTCCATTTGAGCCCCGTCGGAAATCCTGCCCCCCCCCGCCCCCGCAATGCCGACTTCTTGACCTCGTCGATCACCTGCTCGGGCGTCATCTTTTCGGCGAATATCTTCTTCAGCGCGGCATAGCCGTCGCGCTTCACATAATCGGCAAGGCGCCATGCCCTGCCGCCTTCGAGTCCCTTGAGAAGAATCTGTTCCATGCTATTCGAGCTCCGCCAAAATTCTGTCGACTTCGGCAAAAGAAAGCGATCCGCACATCTTTCTGTTGTTCAGCAGGAACACCGGCGCATACCCGCAGGAACCGAAGCACTCCCCTTCCTTGAGGGTGATTTTCCCATCAGCAGTCGTTTCGTTGAACCCGATTCCCAGCTTCTCCTTGAGGTAGCTTGCGACATCGTTCGCCCCGGACAATGCGCAGGGCAGGTTGGTGCACAGGGTGATCTTGTATTTCCCGACCGGCTCCAGATTGTACATGTTGTAGAAGCTCGCAACTTCAAAGACGGCGATCGGTTCCATGTCGAGATAATCCGCGACGAAGTCCATGGTCTCCGGAGAAAGCCAACCTTTTTCGTCCTGTGCAATCCTGAGTGCCGCCATCACTGCGGACTGCTTCTGATCCGGAGGGTATTTGGCGACTTCCTTGTCGATTTTCTTGAGCGATTCGGAGCCTAGCATCACCTGTCGACCTCCCCGAAAACGATATCCTGGGTGCCGATGATGGCGACGACGTCGGCAATCATGTGTCCTCTCGACATTTCGTCGAGCGCTGCGAGATGAGCGAAGCCCGGGGCGCGGATTTTCAACCGGTATGGCTTGTTGGCACCGTCGGAAACCAGGTAAATGCCGAACTCACCCTTGGGATGCTCGACTGCAGCATAGGCTTCCCCTTCGGGAACATGCATTCCTTCCGTGAAGAGCTTGAAGTGATGGATCAGGTCTTCCATCTTGTCCTTCATCGAGGCGCGGGAGGGCGGCGCAACCTTGTGATTGTCGGTGATCACGGGACCCGGGTTGGCGCGCAGCCAGTCCACGCATTGCTTGATGATGCGATTCGACTGGCGCATTTCTTCCACTCTTACGAGATACCGGTCGTAGCAGTCGCCATTGACGCCCACCGGAATATCAAAGTCGAGCCTGTCGTAAACCTCGTAAGGCTGTTTCTTGCGCAGATCCCATTCAATCCCCGAGCCTCTCAGCATGGGGCCGGTGAAGCCGAGCTGAAGCGCACGCTCCGGGGAAACCACGCCGATACCGACCGTGCGCATTTTCCAGATGCGGTTCTCGGTAAGCAGGGTCTCGTATTCGTCGACATATCTGGGGAAACGCCGGGTGAAATCATCTATGAAGTCGAGAAGCGAGCCTTGGCGATTCTCGTTCATCGACTTCACTGCGGCAGCATTGTGCACCTTGGACGCCTGATACTGCGGCATGACATCCGGAAGATCGCGATAAACCCCTCCCGGGCGATAAAAGGCGGCGTGCATCCTGGCACCCGAAGCCGCCTCGTAGCAGTCAAGCAGGTCCTCGCGCTCGCGGAAGGCATAAAGAAATACCGTCATCGCACCGATATCCAGGGCGTGCGCCCCAAGCCAGAGCAGGTGATTGAGAAGCCTCGTGATTTCGTCGAACATCACGCGGATGTACTGCGCACGCAGCGGCACCTCGATCTGCAGCAGCTTCTCGATCGCCATCACATAGGCATGCTCGTTGCACATCATCGACACATAGTCGAGGCGATCCATGTAGGGAACGGACTGGAGAAAGGTCTTGTTCTCTGCGAGTTTCTCGGTCGCCCTGTGCAGCAGGCCGATATGCGGGTCTGCCCGTTCGATGACCTCGCCGTCGAGTTCGAGCACGAGACGCAATACGCCGTGAGCGGCAGGATGCTGCGGTCCGAAATTGAGCGTGTAATTCCTGATTTCAGCCATGTCTCAAGCCTTGCCGTAGTTCTCTTCGCGCACGATGCGCGGAGTGATTTCCCTTGGCGGGATGCTGACCGGCTGGTATACGACCCGCCCGAGATGCTCGTCGTAACGCATCTCGACGTTGCCGGAGAGCGGAAAATCCTTGCGGAACGGGTTTCCAATGAAACCGTAGTCGGTCAGTATCCTCCTCAGGTCTGGGTGACCTGAAAATACGATACCAAAAAGATCGAATGCTTCCCGCTCGTACCAGTTGGCCGACGCCCACACGCCGATACAGGAATCCAGAACCGGAAAATCGTCGTCCCGAGCAAATACTCTTACCCTCAGCCTCTCGTTGTTCCTGACCGAAAGCAGATGATAGACAGCGGCGAAGCGCATCCCATCCCACTTGCCGTCGCCGTAGGCAGAATAATCCATGCCACAAAGATCGATGAGCTGCTCGAAACCGGCATTTTTGAGATGCGCCAGGGAATCGACCATGCCATTGGAGGCCACTTCTATCGTGGTTTCACCCAATCTTTCCGTAAAACCCAGCAGGGAATCGCCGAGCAGGGACTCAAGTTGCATCTTGTCAATCATGATTGCCTGGCGATGGTGTTGGTACGCTTGATTTTGTTCTGTAGCTGAATGATGCCGTAGAGCAGCGCTTCAGCCGTCGGCGGGCATCCCGGAACATAGATGTCGACCGGAACGATGCGGTCGCACCCTCTGACAACGGAATAGGAATAGTGGTAATAGCCGCCACCGTTTGCGCAAGAACCCATGGAAATAACCCAGCGCGGCTCCGCCATCTGGTCGTAAACCTTTCTGAGCGCAGGGGCCATCTTGTTGCAGAGCGTACCGGCCACGATCATCACATCGGCCTGCCTCGGACTCGCCCTGAACACCACACCGAAGCGATCAAGATCGTAGCGTGATGCACCTGCATGCATCATCTCCACCGCGCAACAGGCGAGACCGAAGGTCATCGGCCAAAGGGACCCGGTGCGCGCCCAATTGACGACATGGTCGATCTGCGTTGTCGCAAATCCTTTTTCCAGGACGCCTTCTATTCCCATTCCAGCGCTCCCTTCATCCATTCATAAGCAAAACCAACGGTCAGTATGCCGAGAAACACCAGCATCGCCACGAAACCGAACATGCCGATCTCCTTCAGCACAATGGCCCAGGGAAACAGGAAAGCAATCTCGAGATCGAAAAGAATAAAGAGGATCGCAACGAGGTAATAGCGCACGTCGAACTTCATCCTGGCATCCTCGAATGCCTCGAAGCCGCACTCGTAGGAAGAAAGCTTTTCGCTGTCGGGACGGTGCGGAGCCAAAATCGCACCTGCAAGCATGGGCGCAACCCCCATGGCGATGCCGACAAAAATGAATAGCAGAACAGGAAAATAGCCTTCCAGCATAATGCCCCTCCAAACATTACCTCGGGCCAGGCCCGGGACCGGCTTATTGTTTACCGGTTATCATTCTCATCAAAAGATGCTTATATTCTTAATTTGGTGCCGATGGCCAGACTCGAACTGGCACAGCTTTCGCCACCGCCCCCTCAAGACGGCGTGTCTACCAATTTCACCACATCGGCATTTGAGAGACATTCAACCCCTCAATTCTAATTTAACCCGCCTCTTCCGGCAAATATTATTTCGGAATCTCGCCGGATTTCGGCGCCTGAGCCGGCTTGACGACAATGCTTGCCATCACGCCCTTGGATGCGGCCTTGTGGCTTGAAACATAAGTCAATGTCAGACTTGTCGCAAAAAAGATCGCAGCCAGAACAGCCGTCGTCCGGCTCAGGAAACTCGCCGAACCGCTCGAACCGAAAAGGCTGCCGGCCGAACCGCTACCAAAAGCCGCCCCCATGTCCGCGCCCTTGCCATGCTGCAAAAGGACAAGGGTGATGACGCCAATGGCAGCCAAAGCATGAAAAACAAGAATAAGTGTATCCATATCGATTCAAACCGCTGCGCGGCAAATATCACAAAAATCAGACGCCACAAGTGACGCCCCTCCGATCAGGCCGCCGTCGATGTCGGGCATGGCAAAAAGCTCTGCCGCATTGGAAGACTTCACGCTGCCCCCGTAAAGAATGCGCACCCTTCCGGCCACCTCCGCATCCATCAGGGCGACGCGCTCCCGCAAATGCCGGTGCACATCCTGCGCCTGCTGCGGTGTTGCCGTTTTGCCCGTGCCTATCGCCCAAACGGGTTCGTAAGCCAGAACAGCATTCTCCAGCGCATCCACTCCCACGAAGCCCGTCACCGCATCGAGTTGCTCGCCCACTACCGCAAAGGTCGACCCCACTTCGCGCTCGGAGAGGGTCTCGCCCACGCAGAGTATGGGAACAAGTCCCGCTTCCTGTGCAGCCTTGAACTTCTCTGCAACGGTCATGCTAGTCTCGCCAAAAATGGCGCGACGCTCCGAGTGTCCGATGATAACATAGCTGCAGCCGAAATCTTTCAGCATGGCAGCCGAAACTTCTCCGGTATAGGCCCCCCTCTCGTATTGCGAGAGATTCTGCGCCCCCCACGCCACATGCGTTCCCTGAAGCTTTTTTTGCAACTGGAACAAGTAGGGGTAAGGCGCGCAGCAAACCACTCCCTGGAATTCACGAGTCCCCGCAACCACTCCATCGAGCAGCGCCTCGTTCTCTGCGAGACTCCCGTTCATCTTCCAGTTGCCCGCGACCAATTTTTGACGCATCGATATCCCCAGCAAAAAACGGTCCAATGTTACCCTTGAAAACCGGGGTGGTCAATTCCCGATCCGATTGATGTTAATCGGCGCATCGATTAAATTCCACACCCAAATTCCCGCAATGTAACAATAGTGAAACATCCATCGACTATGATTCTCAGGCAAATTCACTAGAAAGATTCGGCGCCACTTGCCAACCCCGCGCAACTTTTTGCTTTTTTCTCATCAATAAGGAGTACACATGTCAGCTTTTAATCGCCGAAATCTGATCATTGCCACTGCAATGGCCTGTGGCATGACCGTCGCAACAACCGCCTTCGCAACCGACATCACCGGCGCCGGCTCCACATTTATTTACCCCATCAATTCCAAATGGGCAGAAGCCTACAAGGCCAAGACAGGGGTCGGCCTCAATTACCAATCGATCGGCTCCGGTGGCGGCATCAAGCAGATCCAGGCCAAGACTGTCGACTTCGGCGCCTCCGACATGCCGCTCACGGCTGAAGAACTCCAGAAGAACGGCCTGATGCAATTCCCTGCCGTGATGGGCGCCGAAGTGATGGCAGTCAACCTGCCCGGCTTCAAACAAGGTGAAATCAAGCTCAATGGCAAGGTCATCGCCGACATCTATCTGGGCAAGATCAAGAACTGGAACGATCCCGCGATCAAAGCAATGAATCAGGGAATCAAGCTTCCCGACACAAAGATCACCGTCGTCCACCGCTCCGACGGATCCGGAACGACCTTCATCTTCACCAATTATCTCTCGAAAGTCAGCCCCGAGTGGAAGGTCAAACCCGGAATGGGCACTTCGGTAAATTTCCCCGTCGGAGTGGGCGGCAAGGGTAACGAAGGCGTCGCGTCCTATGTTCAGCGCATCAAGGGCTCCATCGGCTACGTCGAATATGCCTATGCCCTGCAAAACAACATGGTCTATACCCAACTGGAGAGCCATGACGGCACCTTCCTGATGCCGTCCATGAAGACCTTCCAAGCGGCCGCGGCAGGTGCAGACTGGGCGCATGCTCCGGGATTCTACGAAATCCTGACCAACGAGGAAGGCAAGGATTCCTGGCCTATCACCGGCGCCACTTTCGTTCTGATGCACACCGTCCAGGAAAAGCCTGCCAATGCCAAGGAAGTGTTGAAGTTCTATTCCTGGGCCTTCGACAACGGCGCAAAAATGGCCGAGGAACTGGTCTACGTCCCGATGCCAGCGCCAGTGGTCAAGCTGATCAAACAGTCCTGGAAAGAAAAGATCAAGGACACCGCAGGAAATTCCGTTTGGAACTAAAATCTGAAACATGATTTGATCTATAATAAGGGGCCTTCTTCGGCCCCTTTTAATTCAGAACGCCTAATGACAAAACTAAACACTGCATCTCGGGAAAAATTCCAGGCATTTCTCGACCTTGCTTTCAAGCTGACCACGAGGTTTTTCGCTTTCGCCGTCCTCGCGCTGCTCGCGGGGATCATCATCGAACTTTTCATCGGCGCCATGCCATCGATCAAGGCATTCGGCTGGAAGTTTTTTACAAGCACGGACTGGGATCCGGTCAATGTGAAGTTCGGCTCCGTAATCCAGGTCTATGGCACTCTGGTGACTTCCCTCATTGCGCTACTGATCGGCATTCCAGTCAGCTTCGGCGTTGCGCTCTATCTTACCGAACTGTCTCCGAAATGGCTCAAGCGTCCGCTGGGCATAGCCATCGAACTGCTGGCCGGCATACCCAGCATCATTTACGGCATGTGGGGGCTTTTTGTTTTCGCGCCTCATCTCGCAGACCATTTCCAGCCCTGGCTGATTGATCATCTCGGCCCGATCCCGGGAATCGGCATGCTCTTCCAGGGCGCGCCCATGGGCATAGGCATGCTCACCGCAGGCATCATCCTCGGCATCATGATCATCCCTTTCATCGCCTCGGTCATGCGCGACGTGTTCGAAATCGTCCCCCCGACCCTGAAGGAGTCCGCCTATGCAGTAGGCTGTACGACCTGGGAAGTGGTCTGGAACGTCGTCCTGCCCTATACCAAGATCGGCGTTGTCGGCGGCATCATGCTCGGGCTTGGCCGCGCGCTCGGTGAAACGATGGCAGTGACTTTCGTCATCGGCAATGCCCAGAATTTCAGCTATTCCCTGCTCGACCCGGGAAGCAGCATCGCATCCACCCTCGCCAACGAATTCAATGAAGCTTATGGAGACGTGTATACTTCCGCCCTGATCGAACTCGGGCTGATCATGTTCGTGATCACATTCATCGTGCTGGCCCTGTCGAAACTGCTCCTGTTCCAACTGGGAAAACGCGAAGGCGAAAAAACATGAATCTGTACCGCAAGCGCCGCCTCATCAATGGGCTGAATCTGACGCTTTCCATGGTGGCCATGGCATTCGGCCTGTTCTGGCTCGGCTGGATTCTATGGACGCTGATCGACAAAGGACTCTCCAGCATCTCTCTTGACGTTTTCACCAAAATGACGCCGCCCCCGGGAAGCAACGGCGGCCTTTTGAATGCCATAGCCGGGAGCATCGCGATGACCCTGACAGGGGTTGCAATCGGTACGCCAGTCGGGGTACTCGCAGGAACCTATCTCGCCGAATACGGCCAAAAGGGCTGGCTCGCCCCAGCCACCCGCTTCATCAACGACATCCTGCTTTCAGCGCCATCGATCGTAATCGGCCTTTTCGTCTACGAAGTCTACGTCGCTTCGACTCATCACTTTTCAGGCTGGGCGGGCGCATTCGCACTCGCACTGATCGTAATACCGGTCGTGGTGCGCACTACCGAGAACATGCTCAAGCTGGTCCCGAACGGCCTGAGGGAGGCCGCAGCCGCACTCGGCGCTCCCCAGTGGAAAGTTATCGTCCTGGTGACCTTGCGCGCATCGAAAGCCGGCATCATCACCGGGATACTGTTGGCGCTTTCCCGCATCAGCGGTGAAACTGCACCGCTGCTCTTCACCGCGCTCAACAATTCCTTCTGGAACGCCAACATGAATGCGCCCATGGCCAACCTTCCCGTGGTGATTTTCCAGTTTGCGATGAGTCCTTACGACGACTGGCACAAGCTCGCCTGGGCTGGCGCGCTGCTGATCACCTTCGGGGTGCTCGGACTCAACATCCTGACCCGGTTCGTCTTCCGAAGCAAAACAACCTTACATTAAAACATGACTATGGAAGCTCTGAAAACGCTCAAGCCCAAAATCGAGGTTCGCAATCTCAACTTTTATTACGGCAAGTACCATGCGCTGCGCTCGATCAATCTCACCATGCCGGAAAAAAAGGTCACGGCTTTCATCGGACCTTCCGGATGCGGAAAATCGACACTGCTCAGAACCATGAACTGCATGTATGCCCTCTATCCAAACCAGAAGGCTATAGGCGAGATCCTGATCGACGAGGAAAACATCCTGGACGGCAAGCGCGACCTCAACAGTCTCAGGGCGAAAATCGGCATGGTCTTCCAGAAGCCGACCCCTTTTCCGATGTCGATCTACGACAACATCGCATTCGGCGTCAAACTCCATGAAAAGCTGGGCCGGGGGGACATGGACGACCGTGTGGAATGGGCACTCAAGAAGGCAGCGCTTTGGGATGAAGTGAAAGACAAGCTCAAGCAGAGCGGAAACAGCCTTTCGGGTGGCCAGCAGCAACGTCTTTGCATTGCACGTGGTATTGCTGTCAAACCCGAGGTATTGCTGCTCGACGAGCCCGCTTCCGCGCTCGACCCCATTTCAACTGCCAGGATCGAGGAACTCATCACCGAACTGAAGGAAGACTACACGATCGTCATCGTGACCCACAACATGCAGCAAGCGGCACGCGTCTCCGATTTCACCGCCTATCTCTATCTCGGGGAATTGATTGAATTCGGCGAGACCACTTCGATCTTTACCACCCCGAAGCAGAAGGCCACGGAAGACTACATCACGGGAAGATTCGGCTAGCCAGATAGCAGACCAGTTTCTCGGGCGACTGTGGCTTGCTGTAATAGTAGCCCTGGACTTCGTCGCACCCCTGCGACTTCAGCAGGGCAAGTTGCTCTTCGGTCTCAACGCCCTCTGCAACCACTTTCATTTTTGCTCATGATGGTTTCCGTGAGGGTGGCATCATTCCTGTCCGACGAGATGTCGCGGACAAAGGAGCGATCAATCTTCAGCTTGTCCACTGGGAAAATCCAAACTGGAATAGCCCGTCCCGAAATCGTCTATGGCAAGCAAGATACCCTATTAACTCAAATTCGACGGGAAATCAAACTGCAGCATGACGCACGGCTTCCGCAATCGAATCTGCCCAGTAACTGACACGGTCGCGGGATTTCCCCTCGACCATGACGCGGATCAGGGGCTCCGTTCCCGAAGCCCTTAGCAATACCCTTCCGCTATTCTCCAGATCCCGCTCTGCCGCATGCTTCGCTTCGAGCACCGGCTCGCTTTTTTCGAACTCGAACTGCTTTGCCACCCTGACGTTCACCAGAACCTGGGGATAAAGCACCAGATCCTTCGTCAGTTCGGCAAGCGTTGCATTTTCCTGCCGCATGGCAGTGAGCACCTGCAGGGCGGAAACGATTCCGTCTCCGGTGGAATGCCTGTCGAGACAGATGATGTGGCCGGAACCTTCGCCTCCGATTTGCCAGTCGTTTTTCTGCAGCAGTTCCAGGACATAGCGGTCCCCGACCCTGGCCCGCTCGAAAGGAATTCCTGATTTTGCAAAGGCATGCTCGACGGCGAGATTGGTCATCAAAGTGCCGATTATGCCACCCTTCAATGTGCCGTTTTTCATCCTGTGGTGGGCAAGTACGTACAGCAACTGATCCCCGTCGTAAATCGCCCCCCGGCTGTCGATCATGACCACACGATCCCCGTCCCCATCGAAGGCAATGCCGATGTCGGCCTTCTGCTCGAGTACAGCCCGCTGCAGCGCTTTCGGCTCGGTTGCGCCGCATTCCCGGTTGATGTTCAGGCCGTCAGGAGAAGCGCCGATCGCGATCACATCCGCCCCGAGTTCGTGGAATACAGGCTGCGCGATGTGATAGGTCGCGCCATGCGCGCAATCGACGACGATGCGCACGCCTCTCAGGTCGAGATCGAAAGGAAAAGTGCTTTTGCAGAATTCGATGTATCTTCCCGCAGCATCGTTGATCCTTTTGGCTCGTCCGAGTTGCGCAGAAGGCATGGTCCTGATCGGCTCCTCGAGACCGGCCTCGATCGCCCTTTCCATCTCGTCCGGCAGCTTGCTGCCCGAGTCCGAAAAAAACTTGATGCCGTTGTCTTCGTAGGGATTGTGGGAAGCGCTGATCACGATGCCCGCCTGAAGGCGCAATGCTCGCGTCAAATAGGCCACCGCAGGGGTCGGTACGGGGCCCGCGAGAAAAACATCCACGCCTGCAGCGGACAATCCCGCCTGCAGGGCGGATTCCAGAAGATAGCCCGAAACGCGCGTATCCTTGCCTATCAGGACTGCCGGTCTTTCTCCCTTCGCCAGATGCCAGTCGCGGGACGCCAGCCTTTTTCCAGCGGAATAACCCAGATGCATCACGAATTCCGGGGTGATCGGCATTTCCCCGACGCGCCCCCTCACTCCATCCGTGCCGAAATACTTTCTGCTCATGCTGCTCTTCCCTCTACTCTGTTGAATATCGAAAGCACATCCTTCATCGCCCCGACATCGTGAACCCGCACGATGGAGGCTCCTCTCTCGACCGCCATGAGGGATGCGGCGATACTGGCATGGATTCTTTCGTCAACCGGTTTTCCGGTGATTTCCCCCAGCATGGACTTCCTGGATAGGCCTGCGAGAATCGGCAATTCAAGTGTTTGGAAACTTTCCAGATGCCTAAGGAGGTCCAGGTTCTGCTCCAGGGTCTTGCCGAACCCGAAGCCAGGATCGATCACCAGGCGCTCCCGCGAAATCCCCTTCGCCACAACTGCCCCGACTCGTTCCTGCAGGAATCTGCCCACATCCGCAAGGACGTCATTATAGCTGGGCGCGAGCTGCATGGTCATGGGCTCGCCCTGCTTGTGCATCAGGCAGATGGCAACATCCGAATTGACCATAAAATCGGGGTCGATGCCCTGCAACGCATTGATGTCGTTGATCAGGGAAGCGCCGACGCCTATCGCCTCCTTCATCACCTCGACCTTGACGGTATCGACGGATACCGGAACATCCATTTTGGCAAGCGCCTCGACGACAGGAATCACCCTTTCGAGTTCTTCCTCGAGCGGCACGGCTTGTGCGCCGGGACGGCTGGATTCACCGCCGATGTCGAGAATATCGGCACCCTGCTCGACAAGGCGCATGCCATATTCGACCGCTGCATTGCTTGATGCGAATTTCCCGCCGTCCGAGAAGGAATCGGGTGTGACATTGACTATCCCCATGATGAGGGGACGGGAAAGGGAGAAACGAAATTTGCCGCAGATCAGCATGGAAAAAGGGCGCCAGAGCGCCCCTGATCAGACTGCCGCTGCCGGCTTCGCGCTGCTTGCGCTGCTGCCATCCTGGGGAGGCGTGGAAGGCGAGACCGGCGGCTGGGTCGGTTTTGGCGGTCTCGGTTCCCTGCCTTCCATGATATCGTTGATCTGGTCCGAATCGATCGTTTCCCACTCCAGAAGCGTTTTGGCCATCAGCTCGACCTTGTCCGCATTGCTCTCGATCAGCCTGCGTGCAAGCCTGTACTGGTTCTCTATGATGCTGTGGATCTCGCTGTCGACCTTCTGCATGGTCGCTTCCGACAGGTTCTTGTGTGTGGTGACCGAGCGCCCGAGGAACACCTCGCCCTCGTTCTCGCCGTACACCATGGGGCCGAGCGAGTCGCTCATACCCCATTGCGTCACCATGCGACGAGCAAGGTCGGTGGCGCGTTCGATGTCGTTGCCGGCACCTGTCGTCATCTGCTTCATGAACACTTCTTCCGCGATCCTGCCACCCATCAGCACGGCGATATTTTCCAGAATGCGGTCCCGGTTCATGCTGTAGCGATCCTCGGAGGGAAGCTGCATCGTGACGCCAAGCGCTCGCCCCCTCGGGATGATGGTGACCTTGTGCACGGGATCCGTGCCCGGCAGGAGCCTCGCCACGATCGCATGCCCCGCCTCGTGATAGGCGGTATTCCTGCGCTCCTCTTCCGGCATCACCATGGAGCGGCGCTCCGCACCCATCATGATCTTGTCCTTGGCGCGCTCGAAATCTTCCATATCGACCAGGCGCTTGTTGGTTCTGGCGGCGAAAAGCGCAGCCTCGTTCACCAGGTTGGCCAGATCGGCCCCGGAAAACCCGGGCGTGCCCCGCGCAAGAACGGAAGCGGAAACGTCCGGTGCGATCGGCACCTTCCTCATGTGCACGAGCAGAACCTGCTCGCGCCCGCGTATATCGGGCAATGGCACAACGACCTGCCTGTCGAAACGACCCGGGCGGAGCAATGCGGGATCGAGCACATCGGGGCGGTTCGTCGCAGCGATCACGATCACGCCGGAGACCCCTTCAAAGCCGTCCATTTCGACAAGAAGCTGGTTCAATGTCTGCTCGCGCTCGTCGTTGCCGCCGCCGAGTCCCGCCCCGCGCTGTCTGCCCACCGCATCGATCTCGTCGATGAAAACGATGCAGGGCGCATGCTTCTTCGCCTGGTCGAACATGTCACGCACGCGGGATGCACCGACGCCGACGAACATTTCGACGAAATCCGAACCCGAAATGCTGAAGAAAGGCACCTTGGCCTCCCCCGCGATCGCGCGGGCGAGCAGTGTCTTGCCCGTGCCGGGACTGCCGACGAGCAGCACGCCGCGCGGAATGCGACCGCCCAGCTTCTGGAATTTGGAAGGGTCCCTGAGGAAATCGACGAGTTCGCTCACTTCCTCCTTGGCTTCCTCGCAGCCTGCCACATCGGCAAAAGTGATCGGATTCGAATTCTCGTCAAGCAGTCTCGCCTTGCTCTTTCCGAAGGAAAAGGCTCCGCCCTTGCCCCCGCCCTGCATCTGGCGCATGAAGAAGACCCAGACGCCGATCAGGAGCAGCATCGGGAACCAGGAAACGAAAATGTTCATCAGCATGGAAGGCTCTTCCTCCGGCTTGGCTTCGATCAGCACGCCGTATTTCAGGAGATCGCTGACCAGCCACGGATCCGACGGGGAATAGGTGACGAAGTGCTTTCCATCCGTCTTGACGCCTTTCAGGAGATGTCCCTCGATCGTCACTTTTGCGACCTGCCCCTGCTTCACCTCGCCGATGAACTGGGAATATTCCAGCTGTCCCTGGGTCGCATGCCGCGCACTGAACTGGTTGAAAACCGACATCAGCACGAGCGCAATGACGAGCCAAATGACAATGTTCTTCAGCAGACTGTTCAACTTCTCTCCTTAGGTCGCCCTGTTCAAATTCAATTCTAAACCGATTTTATTCAATGTGTAACAATTTTTCCCATTCCCAGCAGGTAAACTTCGCTGCTCCTGTCGCGCGAAGCTTTCGGCTTGCGCGCAGAAACCTTCCCGAAATTTGCCTTCATGGCTTTCAGATAGTCTTCATATCCCGAACCCTGGAAGACTTTGACCAGAAAATTCCCGCCAGGTTTCAGATGGGCTATGCAAAAATCCAGGGCCAGCTCAACCAGATGCATGCTCCTCGCCTGATCTGTCACGTCCACACCCGTTATGTTGGGGGCCATATCCGAAATAACAAGATCGATTTCGCGCCCTTCCAGATTTTTTTCCAGCCTCGCGAGCACTTCTTCTTCCCTGAAGTCGCCCAAAATGAATGTGACCCCTTCGATCGGCATCATCGGCAGGATGTCGAGAGCGATCACCCTGGCCCCCTTCTCGACCGCAACCTGCGACCATCCCCCCGGGGTAGACCCCAGATCGACCAGGGTCATGCCGGGCTTGATGAGTTTGTCCTTTTCGAGGATTTCCATCAGCTTGAATGCGGAGCGCGAGCGGTATCCCTCGCTCCTGGCACGCTTGACGTAAAAATCGGTGACATGCTCGCGCATCCATGCGCGGCTGGTTTTGCTGCGTTTCATCGGTTAGAATGGCTCATTTGGAAACAATATGCTCAGTCCCGCCCAAAAGCGCTTTCTCAGCGGCAAAGCCCATCTCGTCAATCCCATCATCATCGTCGGCAAGAACGGCCTGTCGAAATCCGTTCTCGACGAGATCGATTCCGCCCTGAAAAGCCACGAGCTCCTCAAGATCAGGTTCCTCTCCGGCGAAAAGGAAGAACGGGAAGCTGCGCTCGAATCCATCTGCGGGGAACTTTCCGCCCATCCGGTCAAGCATATCGGGAAAATCCTGATCATCTACAGGCAGGCCGAAAAACCCAGGCTGATCCTGCCCTAAGTCTTTTTCCTGGACAAGACGAGAAAAAGACCGAGCAGGCTCTGGATCAGATAAAGGATGCTCGATATGCCGTGCCATGCCCTGAACCTGTCCTTGAATACGCTTTGCATCACGTCTCTGGGAAGGGCTGCCTCCTTCAGATGCTCTATGATCGGCTGTATGCCGAAATGGGCGGCAAGCGTCAGGAGCAGCATCGCCAGGACCGCCCAGAAGAACCCTTCCTTCAACGCCGATCCACCGAGGCGGGTAATCCGGTAAACGAGAAGATAGCTGCCGCAGACCATCCCGATATAGGAAATCACCGCGAACATTTTTCCTGCCAGCATTCCCGCCAGCATTCTGTCCGCAAGGGAGGCGAAAAGCACCGGCGCCACCATGTAGCCGGTGATCCACAGTCCGCCAACCCACAGGGTAACGGCGATTTCCTGCAGGCTCTCGGCCGGATTTTTCATCAAACGTATTTCACGTCCAGGATTTCGAGTTCGCGCAAGCCGCCCGGAGCTACCACCTCGGCGACATCACCCTCGGATTTGCCGATCAGCGCACGAGCGATGGGGGAACTCACCGATATCTTGCCCAGTTTGATATCGGCCTCGTCGTCGCCGACGATCTGGTAGGTTACGATGTCCCCCGAAGATAAATCCTCGAGCTCGACCGTCGCACCGAAAACGCAACGCCCGTCGGCGTCGAGCAGCGCGGGGTTGATGATCTGCGCATTGGAAAGCTTCGCCTCGAGTTCCGCAATTCTACCCTCGATGAAACTCTGCCTGTCCTTGGCCGCGTCGTATTCCGCATTTTCCGAAAGATCGCCGTGCGACCTCGCCTCTGCAATCGCGGCAATCACGTTGGGCCTCTCGACCGTCTTCAAGTGATGCAATTCGGCCCTCAGCATTTCCGCTCCCGTGACCGTCAATGGGATTTTGACCATAGTGTTTCCTTGTTATTGATTCCGATGCAGTCCCTGAAGGCTGTAGGCATTGAGTTCCTGCATGTGCTGTATGCCGATGCAGGCCGCCTTGGCCTCGGACATCGTGGTGTAATAAGTCACCCTGCCGTGCAGGGCGGCATTCCTGATCGAATAGGAATCCTTGATCGCCCCCTTCTTTTCCTCAACCGTATTGACGATAAGATCGATTTCACGGTTCTTGATCATGTCGACGACATGGGGTCGGCCTTCCGCAACCTTGTTGACCGTAAATACCGAAATGCCGGCCCGAGCGAGTTCGAGGGCCGTACCTCGCGTGGCATAGATCCCAAATCCCAGAGAAGACAGGATTCTCGCGATTTCAACAGCTTTGGGCTTGTCCACCAGCTTCACGCTGATAAAGGCATTGCCCGAAGTGGGCAATTTCACCCCTGCGGCAAGCTGGGATTTCACGAAAGCCTCCGGGAAACTCATTCCCACGCCCATGACTTCCCCGGTGGATTTCATCTCCGGACCGAGCAGCGTATCGACCCCGGGGAATTTGATGAAGGGAAACACGGCTTCCTTGACCGAATAGTGGGAAGGGATTACTTCCCCTTTCACGCCCTGCTCGTCGAGACTTTTTCCAGCCATGGCGCGCGCCGCAATCTTGGCAAGCTGCAATCCCGTCGCCTTGGAGACGAAGGGCACGGTGCGGGATGCACGCGGATTGACTTCGAGCACATAAACGTCCTGACCCTGGATCGCGAACTGGATGTTCATGAGCCCGACGACTTTCAGGGCATGCGCCAGCAGCACGGTCTGCCTTCTCAATTCCGCCTGTATAGCATCCGAAAGGGAAAAAGGCGGGAGAGAGCAGGCAGAATCCCCGGAATGGACTCCGGCTTCCTCGATATGCTCCATGATGCCGCCGATCAACACCCTGTTTCCATCGCATACGGCATCCACGTCGACTTCCAGCGCATCGTTGAGGAACCTGTCGAGCAGGACGGGGGAGTCGTTCGAAACGCTGACCGCCTCCTTCATGTAGCGCTCCAGATCCTCCTGCCTGTGAATGATCCGCATCGCGCGCCCGCCCAGGACATAGCTCGGACGCACCACGAGCGGGTAGCCGATTTCCCCGGCGAGCCGCAAGGCTTCCTTCTCGTCCCTCGCAGTGCGGTTCGGCGGCTGCCTGAGCCCCAGTTCGTCTATCATCTTCTGGAAGCGTTCGCGGTCTTCCGCACAGTCGATCATGTCGGGGCTCGTGCCGATGACGGGAACGCCGTTGGCTGCGAGATCGTCAGCAAGTTTCAGCGGCGTCTGCCCGCCGAACTGGACGATGACTCCGACCGGCTTCTCGACCGCCACGATTTCGAGCACGTCTTCCAGAGTCAGTGGCTCGAAATAGAGCCTGTCGGACATATCGTAGTCGGTCGAGACGGTTTCCGGATTGCAGTTCACCATGATCGTCTCATAGCCGTCGGAGCGCATGGCGAGCGCAGCATGCACGCAGCAGTAATCGAATTCTATCCCCTGCCCGATGCGGTTCGGGCCTCCCCCCAGCACCATGATTTTCTTCCTGGAAGATGGACGCGACTCGCATTCTTCTTCGTAGGTCGAATACATGTAGGCGGTTTTGGTGTCGAATTCGCCCGCGCAGGTATCGACCCGCTTGTAAACGGGGTGCAGGTCCATTTCCCAGCGTCTCGCGCGAACTTCGTCCTGGCTGCAATTTAAAAGCTTCGCCAGGCGCCTGTCGGAAAATCCGCTTCTTTTGAGCTTCCTCAATGCATCGCGATCGATATCCCCCAGAGGCCTGCCCTTCAATGCCTTTTCCTGCAGCACCAAATCCTCGATCTGGGCGAGAAACCAGGGATCGATTTCGGAGAGCTTCCTGATTTCGTCGAAAGAAAATCCGCTCCTGAAAGCATCGGCCACATACCAGATCCGCTCCGGCCCCGGGTCGCCCAACTCGGCTTCGATCTCGTCCGTATCTTCGGTGATTTCGTCCAGCCCGTCCTTTCCTGTCTCGAGGCCCCTCAAAGCCTTCTGAAAGGATTCCTGGAAAGTGCGCCCCATCGCCATCACTTCCCCGACGGATTTCATCTGGGTGGTGAGCCTGTCGTTCGCCTGGGGAAATTTCTCGAAGGCGAAGCGCGGTATCTTGGTGACCACGTAATCGATGGAAGGCTCGAAGGAAACCGGGGTGGCCCCGCCAGTAATGTCGTTCTTCAGTTCGTCCAGCGTATAGCCCACCGCGAGCTTGGCGGCGACCTTCGCGATCGGAAATCCGGTCGCCTTGGAAGCGAGCGCAGAAGAGCGAGATACACGCGGATTCATTTCGATCACCAGCATCTTGCCGTCCCTGGGATTCACCGCGAACTGGACGTTGGACCCGCCGGTATCGACGCCGATCTCGCGCAGCACGGCGATCGATGCATCGCGCATGATCTGGTATTCCTTGTCCGTCAAGGTCTGGGCAGGAGCGACCGTGATCGAATCCCCGGTATGCACCCCCATGGGATCGAGATTCTCGATGGAGCAGATGATGATGCAGTTGTCGTTCCTGTCGCGAACGACCTCCATCTCGTATTCCTTCCAGCCGATCACCGATTCCTCGATGAGGAGTTCGCGGGTAGGGGAAGCATCCAGACCGGATTCGCAGATGGCGACGAATTCTTCCTTGTTGTAGGCGATCCCTCCTCCGCTCCCCCCCATGGTGAAGGAAGGCCGGATGATCACGGGATAGCCGATGGATGCCTGAACCTGGAGCGCTTCCTCCAGGCTGTGGGCGATCATGGAACGTGCGCTGGAAAGCCCGATCCTGGTCATCGCCGCCTTGAATTTCTCGCGATCCTCGGCCTTGTCTATGGCTTCCCGGGTTGCGCCTATCATTTCGACGCCGTGCTTGACGAGGACTCCATGTTTGGCGAGATCGAGCGCGCAATTGAGCGCAGTCTGCCCGCCCATGGTGGGAAGCAGCGCATCGGGCCTTTCGATTTCGATGATCTTTTCCACCATCTGCCAGGTGATCGGCTCGATGTAGGTGGCATCGGCCATTTCCGGATCGGTCATGATCGTGGCGGGATTGGAATTGACCAGGATCACGCGATAGCCTTCCTCGCGCAGCGCCCTGCAGGCCTGAGCTCCTGAATAGTCGAATTCGCAGGCCTGTCCGATCACGATCGGGCCGGAGCCGATAATCAGTATGCTTTTGATGTCTGTACGCTTCGGCATGTCAGGTCCTCGCTCCTTCCATCTGCGCCACGAACCTGTCGAAAAGATAATCCACATCCCCCGGGCCCGGGCTCGCCTCGGGATGCCCCTGGAAACAGAATGCCGGCCTGTCTTTCAGGGAAAACCCCTGAAGACTGCCGTCGAACAGGGAGACGTGAGTGACTTTGGCATTTTGCGGCAAGGTGGCGGGATCGACCGCGAAGCCGTGATTCTGGCTGGAAATCACCACCTTTCCGGTGTCCAGATCCTGAACGGGATGATTCGCACCGTGATGCCCGAATTTCATCTTGAGAGTTTTGGCGCCCACCGCGAGCGCGAGCAGTTGATGCCCCAGACAGATGCCGAAGAGCGGGATCTTCGTCTCCAGAAGCTCCCTGATCGCTGCAATTGCGTAATCGCAGGGCCCGGGGTCTCCGGGGCCATTGGATAGAAAGATGCCGTCCGGCTTCAGCGCCAGCACGTCGCGGCTCGTGGCTTTGGCGGGGAGCACGGTCACCCTGCAGCCTCGGCTCGCGAGCATGCGCAGGATGTTGCGCTTGATGCCGTAATCGAAGGCCACCACATGATATTTCGGATTTTCCAGCTTGCCGTAACCATGACCGAGACGCCATTCGCACTCGTCCCATGCGTAGGACTCATCGCAACTCACCACCTGGGCGAGATCCATTCCGGAGAGTCCCGGAAATTCGCGCGCAAGGCTGATCGCCTTTGCCTCGTCGATGTCGCCTGCCATGATGCAGGCATTTTGCGCCCCCTTTTCCCTCAGGATCCGGGTGAGCTTTCGGGTGTCGACATCGGCTATCGCAACCACCCCGTTTTCGGCGAGATATTCGGAAAGCCCCTGCTTCTCCCGCCAGTTTGACGAAGCCAGGGGCAGATCCCGGATCACGAGGCCGCTCGCATAAATGCTGCCGGATTCTACATCTTCCAAATTGACGCCGGTATTGCCGATATGGGGATAGGTCAGGGTGACGATTTGCCTGCAGTAGGAAGGGTCGGTCAGGATCTCCTGATAACCTGTCATCGATGTATTGAAAACAATCTCGCCGGCGCTCGCCCCTGCCGCCCCGATGGATCTGCCGCGAAAGATTGTGCCATCTGCGAGCGCAAGAATTGCAGTCTGTGGCACTGTTAAAGACTCCTAGGATGCTGGATGATAGAAGGAACGGCGGACTCGAGTCCGAACCATATAGACGGTAATTATACTATCAAAGCGGCGCCTTCATCAACGCAGGCCCAACACGTCGCGCATGTCATAGAGGCCCGCATCCCTCCTGAAGAGGAAACGAGCGGCGCGCAGGGCGCCAATCGCGAAGGTGGCGCGACTTTCCGCCTTGTGTGTAATCTCGATGCGCTCCCCGGTTCCGGCGAAAAGGACGGTATGATCCCCCACGATGTCCCCTCCCCTGACGGTCGCGAAACCGATCGTTGAAGCAGAACGCTCCCCGGTCACTCCTTCCCTGCCATAGACGGCGCATTCCTCGAGGTTCCTTCCCAGGGCTTCGGCGACCACCTCGCCCATCTTGAGCGCGGTCCCGGAAGGGGCGTCGACCTTGTGGCGGTGATGGGCCTCGATGATCTCGACATCGTAATCGTCGCCCAGCACCTTCGCCGCAACTTCCAGAAGCTTGAAGGCGAGATTCACCCCGACGCTCATATTCGGGGCGAAAACGATCGGAATGTCCTCCGAAGCTTCGGCAATGCGGGATTTTTCCTCCTGGGAAAATCCGGTCGTTCCGATCACCATGCCGATCTTCATGCTGCGGCAGAAATCGAGGTGAGCGAGCGTCGCTTCCGGCCGAGTGAAATCGATCAGCACGTCCGCCCCCGGCAGCGCCTTTTTGATGTCGCTGCTGATTTTCACGCCGCATAGCGTACCGATCAATTCCCCTGCATCCTTGCCGACGCAGGCATTCCCCTCCCGGTCGAGCGCGGCATGGAGCGTCAGATCATCGGCATCCCTAATGGCGGACAGGAGGCTGTGCCCCATCCGCCCGGAAGTGCCTGCAATTGCGACCCTGATCATGTCAGAGCCAGTCGAGAATTCTGGAGAAGAAACTCTTCTCCGGCGTCGAGAAAAGCAGCGGCGCTTCCGGCAAGCCCTTGCCCTCGACTTTCGCCAGGCTGTCGCCGTCGAAATAAACCGCCACCTTGTTCTGGGTTATTTTCCCCTTGCCGTCGTCATAGCGATAGACATAGTCCCAGCGGGACTGGTGGAACACATCCATCACCAGCGGACTGCCGAGTATGGCCTGAACCTGAGAACGGTTCATGCCCGGACTCAATTCATCGATTTCTTTCTGGGTAATATAATTTCCCTGCCGGATCGGCACATGATACTCGCTGAGTGCGGAACAGGAGGCAAGCAGGAGGAGCAGCAGGAAAAAGGATATACGCATGGCTGTTTCAAAAGGCGTTCAAACGCTATATCATACAGGAAAACAAACAACCTGGCATAAGGCTATGAGCAACGCGAGCGATCTCAAAAATATCGGCCTCAAGGCAACGCTCCCCCGGATCAAGATCCTGGACCTGTTCGAGAACAACCCGGTCCATCACCTGACTGCGGAAGACATTTACAAGCTCCTGATCAGCGAAGGCATGGATACCGGCCTTGCGACCGTTTATCGGGTGCTCACGCAATTCGAGCAGGCCGGACTCCTGGTGCGTCATCATTTCGAGGGCGGCAAGGCGGTTTACGAGCTCAACAAGGGAACCCATCACGACCATATCGTCTGCCTGCAATGCGGGCGGGTGGAAGAATTCTACGACGCCGAGATCGAGCGCAGGCAGACCAAAATCGCGAAGGAAAAGGGGTTCCAGGTCTCCGACCATTCCCTCTACCTTTACGCCGACTGCATCAAGCCGAACTGCCCCCACAAACCTAAAGCCTGAGCATTTCCCGCGCGTGAGTGCGCGTCGTATCCGTGATCTCGACGCCGCCCAGCATCCTTGCAATTTCCTCGACCCTTCCTTCGGAATCGAGCAGCTGCGCGCGGCTTCTGCCGTTTTCCTTGGAAATTGAGAACTGCCAATCCGCAAGGGAAGCCACCTGGGGCAGATGGGTCACGCACAGTACCTGCCTGTCGCGCCCCAGTTGCGAAAGCAGCCTGCCCACGATTTCGGCAACGCCCCCCCCTATCCCCACGTCCACCTCGTCGAAAATCAATGTCTGAACCTTTTGCGCGCGGCTTCCCATCACCTGGATCGCGAGGCTGATTCTGGAAAGCTCGCCGCCGGAAGCAACTTTCGAAAGGGATCTCAATGGCATCCCGGGATTCGCCGAAACGAGGAATTCCACCTTTTCCATGCCGTGCGAATCCCCTTCTTCGATTGCTTCCAGATGCACCTCGAAAACGCCGCCCGCCATGGACAATTGGCGCATCGATTCGGTCACACCGACGGAAAGCTGCTGCGCCATTTCATGCCTTATTTCGCTCAGTTTCCCGGCAAGTTCCAGATAATGCTTTCTCGCCAAATTCTCCTTTTCCAGCATCGCGCCCAGGTCTCCCGCGCTTTCCAGTTCAAGAAGGCGCAACTTCGCCTTTTCCAGCAAGGCAGGCAACTCTTGAGGAGGAACACGATACTTGCGTGCGATGGAATGCACGGCATCGATCCTCGCATCCAAAGCCTGCAATCTTTCCGGGTCCAGATCGAGCCTGTCGACATAGTGCCTGAGCGCATGGACCGCCTCTGCTATCTGGATTTGCGCGGCATCGATGAAAGGCCGGATCGATGCGATTTCGGGGTCGAACGCTTCGATGGAGGCCAGACGGGAATCGGCTGAACTCAGCCCGGAAGAACAAGCACTGTCCGACTCGGAAAGAATATCCAGGACATATCTCGCCCCTTCCAGCAGGCTCACCGCATGGGACAGCCTGCCGTGCTCGCGAAGCGTCTCTTCCCATTCACCGGAATCGAAAGCAAGGCGGGAAAGCTCGTTCGCCTGCCAGGACAGGCTCTCCCTTTGCGCATCGGCTTCAAGCCGGTTTTCCTCGAACTGGAGACGGGTTTTCATGAGATGCGACCATGCCCTGTAGGCTTCCGAAACTTCCATTGCAAGCTTTTCGGCTCCGGCGAGCCCGTCCAGCATTTCCCGCTGCATGGCGGGTTTCAACAGGGACTGGTGCGCATGCTGACCGTGGATATCGACCAGATATTCGCCCGCCTCCCGCAATTGCTGCAACGTGACGCTCCTGCCGTTGACATAGGCCCTCGACCGCCCGGAAGCATCGACGATACGCCGCAGCAGGCAGAGCCCGTCGTCGCCTTCGAGGTCGAACTCCCTCATCCATTTCGCAAATTCCGGAATGCCTTCGATAAGAAACTCCGCATTGATCTCGGCGCGCTCGGCACCCGCCCTCACCACGCCCGCGTCCGCGCGCTCTCCGAGGGCGAAAGCGAGCGCATCGACAAGTATCGATTTCCCTGCCCCGGTTTCCCCGGTGAAGACCGTGAATCCCGATTTGAAGTCGATCTCGACCTTCTCCACGATGGCGAAATCAAGAATTCCGAGCCGTTGCAGCATCAGAAGCTCTCGCTCCAGTGCAGCTTCTCCCTCAGCGTATGGAAATAATTGTGCCCCTGGGGATGGAGCAGGCGTATCATTTTTTCGTATCGCCTCACGAAGACGCTGTCCCCTTCCCCGAGATCGCAATGGGAGTGGCTGTCGAAATGAACGCGGGAATCACCGCTTTTCTTCATAATAATCTCGATAAGCGAATCCCCGCCGATCACGATCGGCCTGTTGCTCAGGGTATGCGGATTGACGGGAACCAGCGCGATCATGGGAAGCCCCGGATAGAGGATGGGTCCTCCGGAAGAGAGCGCATAGGCAGTCGAGCCTGTCGGGGTCGCGACAATCAGCCCGTCGGATCTTTGCGTATAGACGAACAGCCCGTTTATCCGGACCTCGAATTCGATCATGCTTCCCGTGATGCCGCGGTGAACGACCACGTCATTGAAGGCAAGCCCGCTGAATATTTTTTCATTCTTGCGCACAACCCAGGCTTCCAGCAGCATCCTGTTCTCGGTGACATAACTGCCGTCGAGCATGGCGCCTATGGTTTCCAGCATGGAATCGATGGAAATATCGGTGAGAAACCCCAACCTGCCCTGGTTCACGCCAACCAGCGCGACGCCGTAAGGGGCGAGCGTTCTCGCGATGTTGAGCATGGTACCGTCGCCCCCCAGAACGATCGCAAGATCGGCGACCCTGCCTATCTCGTCGAGACCGAGGACCGGGAAATCGCTCCCGGCGACGTTTTCCGCTGTCAACTTGTCCTGAATCACGGAAATGCCGCGGCTTTCGAGAAACTTCCCGAGGCGGGCGAGAGGTTCGGCGATCTCCGGACTCCTGTATTTTCCGATCAGCGCGACGGTTTTGAAATGGTTTTCCATGGGTGCGATTAAACCATGCGTACAGGACAAATTCAAACGAGCCCGAGGGCGACGTATATCGCGTCCTTTTCGGTATCGAGCCTCCTGATCCCGATCAGGTCGAACAGCCTGAAGCGCCCCACCCTGGTCGCAAGCGGTTTTTCGAGTGAAGGAACCCTGTCCAGCATGATCCCGATGCGATTCCCCTCGGATTTGAAGTAGGGCTTCCCTTCGATGGCGGATTCCATTCGATCCGAGCCCGACGCCGCCTGGAAGGCGGCAATCGCAATGGTGCCGAAAATCCGCCCGAGCAGGGTATCGCTCGCCGAACTGGTTTCCTCGGAATATTGCATCCAGACAGTTCGGTTCGGCCAGTCCACTTCGAGGAATTTGAAATCCACCCTGAGCTCAGTATCCACCGAATTTCGGGTAACCAGGACAACGGTTCCCTTTTCGGGGGTCAGGATCAGGTCCTTCACTTCGGTTTTTTTCGAATCGACGGATTTTCTCAGCTCATCCAGCAGCAGCGCGCGCGGCAGGATGATGCCGTCCCGGGCAAGCCCGGGGAGCTTTCCCTGCGCCTTCAGGGCATCGATCTTCTCGAGAAGGGAGCCTCCTGCAACAGCCTGTGCGCCAAAGGCCAGCGCCAAAAAAAAGAATATGATGCGGATCCAATTCATCTCAGGATGATAGCATCAGGCGAGAAGCGCCGCCACGATCCCCGTAATGAAGATGCCGTCGAAGCTTCCCGCCCCGCCTATGGAGGCGAAGGGCGCGCCCATTTTCTTCAATTCCCTCAAATGCAGCAGGTCGGAGCCGATCAGCACCCCCAGGGTTCCACTGATGTAGGCAAGCGGCGCAGCCTGCCTGGCATCGAGCAGATAGGATACGGCTGCCGCAGTGACGGGCGCGAGAAAGACCGGCATCCCTATGCCTATTCCAGGAAGCTGACGGCTCACCTTCCAGCTCAGGAGGGTGACGACAGAAACCGCGATCAGGAGGGAAGCGGGCTCGAAAGAATGGTGTTTCAGGAGATAAATACAGAACGCCACGGGAACCACGCACCCCCCGACATTGACCATAATCCGGGTCGCACCTTCGTCCGCTTCTGCCTTCATGTCGAAGAGCGGAAGATTGATCATGCTCCCGAACAGGATGGTCATGAAAAGAAGGTAGGCGGACTCGGCGGAAAGCCCGAGCTTGTCGAAAGCGATCGTCAGGATGCCGATCTGGACGAATGCGACGAAAAACATGAAGGCTGCGATGAGCAGCAAAAAGCGCATCGGCATGACGCTGTCCCGGAACAGTTTATTCCATTAAACCCGATTTCTCAGGGATGATCCAGCTTGTCTTGCGTTTCCCCGTGCGAATTCGCGCGGGCGAGAAAACTTGCCGCCATCGTCTTGTAGAGGGGCGTGGGGCAGACGATGCGGGAAACCGCGTAGGCGATCATGGAAGCCGCCATCAGCGGGATGGTCATGTTATGATTGTCGGTCATTTCCATCACGATGACGAAAGCCGTGATCGGCGCCTGAACCACGCCGGAAAAATAGGCGACCATGCCGAGAGTTGCGAGCGCACCGCCAGGCGCATCGGCGAACACAGAGGCAAGATTGGACCCGAAACCCGCACCCACCGCAAGGGAGGGGGCGAATATCCCGCCGGGTATCCCGCTCAGGTAGGAAACGATGTTGGCGAGCATCTTGAGTATGCCGTAGTCCTGCGGAATGCTGGAAGTGCCTTCCAGGATATGTTTGGCCTCGCTGTAACCCGTGCCGTAGGTGGAACTCCCGGAGAGAATCCCGATGAGTGCGAGAACGAAGCCGCAGGCTGCGGCGAACCGGACGGGGTTTTCCTTCATAAAAATGCCCACTCTTTGCGGCAGCATCCTGTTCGCATTGAGCAGCGTCAGGCTGAAGATCCCGCCCATGATGCCGCCCGCGACGCCGCAAATCAGAACGTAAATCCAGCCCTGACTGAATCCCAGGGAGTCATTGGTATGGCCAAAATAAGTGTAGTTGCCGAGCATCGCCAAAGACGCCATCCCTGCCACGATGATGGCTGTCAGGACCGCGCCGCTGGTGCGTTCCTCGAAGGACCGGCTCATTTCCTCGATGGCGAAAACGATGCCCGCGAGCGGAGTGTTGAATGCGGCAGCGACTCCTGCCGCCCCTCCTGCCAGAATCAGGCTGCGCTCGACGTCGACCCTTGAAAAGAAACCCAGGCGCCCCAGGGCATGCATGATCGATGCGCCGATCTGCACGGTCGGCCCTTCGCGTCCTGCGGAAGCGCCCGAAAAAAGGGCAAGCAGCGTCATGAAAACCTTCCCCGCCGCGATTTTGAGGGAAAGCACCGATTCGCGCGCCTCAGGGTCAGAAATCTTGAGCGCGGCGATGGTTTGCGGAATGCCGCTCCCCTGTGCGCCGGGAAAGTATTTGCGAGTGATGGCGACCACCAGGGCGAGTCCCAAAGGAGTGACAAGCAATGGCAGATAAGGGGAGACGTTGACCAGGTCGTGGAATATGTCGTTGGCATAGGCGCTCGCGACAGCAAACAGCACCGCGACCATCCCGACGCAAATCGCCCCGCCCCAGAATATGAGCCTGCGCTTCCAGTGGCTGGTCGAAAACCAGATGTATTTCGAGCGGCGGTAAAAGCGGTTATGCATGAAAAAAGTATATCAGAGTTTCAGGAAGCTCTGAATAACTCCCCTCCTTAGCCCACATCCGAAACGCCGGCGCGCACCAGTTGGCGGTGGATCACCCACATCCCGACAGAGGCAATCCCTACCACGACAATCCACTCGAAAGGTTCCAGTGAGGTCAGGCCGAAAAAGCCGTCCAGGAGCGAACTGTAAACCGCAAAGACATGGAAAAGCACAGCGCCTCCCAGAATCGCCCAGACTCCCCAACGCTGGCGCCATGTGGCAGAAGCCCCTCTTTCGATGACGGATACGCGAAACACGGCATAGAGCGCCATGAACACGATGACGGAAACCGCCCCGGTTCTGCCTTCCATGGGATCGCTATCCATAAAATAGAAATTGACGTAAACGAACAGGGAGAAAAAGGCGATGGTAAATCCGGTGATAAGGGCGAACTTGGTCGTATCGTACAAAAAATGCTTGAGGGACTGCCTTTCGAACACGGGAGTCATGAAGGTCAGGATCGTAGTGGGAATACCTATGGTGAGCATATCTATCCAGGTGATGTAGCGCGGGCTCAGCGGGAATTCCAGCCCGACGAAGCCGGCAAACAGGATGAAGAAAAGCGTGTAAATGTTCTTGGTGAGGAAGAGCCGGGAGACGCGCCTGATGTTGTAGATGATCCTGTCGCCTTCCTCGGAAGCTGCGGGAAGATAGGTGAATGCATCCTTCAGGAGGATGATGTCGGAGACATCTCTCGCCGCAGCAGATCCGCTGTTCATGGCGACTCCGATATCGGCCTGCTTGAGTGCAGGAATGTCGTTGAGCCCGTCGCCCACCATGCCGACGAATTCCCCCGAATCCTGCAGACACTTGACGATCTCCATCTTCTGCTGCGGATCGAGGCGCCCGAAAAACTGGCCGCGCGCAACTGCCCCTGCAAATTCCGGGGAGCCTGTGGGCGGCAAATCTTCGCCGCTCAAAAGATCCCCGTGCACCGACATTCCAGCTTCCCTGGCCAGAGCTGCAACGGTTTCCGGATGATCCCCGGAAAGAATCTTGAGCCTGACATCGCGCAACTCGTAAAACCGGATCGCATCCGCGACATCGGGCCTGAGTTCGTCGCGCAGCACGATAAAAGCCAGAAGGGAAAGTTCCTCCCTATGGGGAACGGGCTGCGATGTCGCGCCGAATGCGAGCACGCGAAACCCCTTCTGCCTGAAGTCCGTCAGCATCGATTCCTGCGAAGCGCTCAGGTTCCTCCCGCAAAGCGCTTCCGGCGCCCCGAGCCACAAGGAAATTTCACTTCCATCCTCATCCCTCACCCGCACGGCGCTCATCTTCTGTCCGGAAGAAAAGGGAAATTCATCGAGGACTTCGCAGCTTATGCCGGGATACTTCGCTTCGATGGCGAGCAGGGTCTGGTTCTTCTCCCCGACGGACGCGGTGAACAGCCTTATCCTGCGCACCGTCTCGTCGTAGGAGGAACCCAGAAAGACCAGTTCCTCGAAATTCAGCCGGTTGGTGCCGAGGGTTCCGGTCTTGTCCATGCAAAGGGTGGTGATGTGGCTCATGGATTCGATGGCGCAAAGCCGCTGCACCAGCACATGACGCCTTGCAGCGCGCAATGAGCCTAGAGCGAAGGCGAGCGTCAGAATCAGCACCAGCCCCTCGGGAACCAGGGATTTGATCACGGTCACGATGGAAAGGATATTGGCAGCGACCGGCACCTGCTTGATGAAATTCGCTAGCAGCAGGAGCAGCACGAAAAGGACCATCACCGCAGTCAGAACCTGGATAATCGAATTGACATCGTGCTGAAGGGGGGAGCGCATGTTCCTGTATTTCCTCGCCTGCTCGGAAAGCGCGTTGGCCCTGGATTCGGCTCCCACGCCGGTTGCGACGTAATGCCCCGATCCCCTCATGCAATAGCTTCCGGAAAAAACCGCCTCTCCGCGCTTTTTCTCCACGGCATGCGATTCTCCTGTGAGCAGGGATTCGTCCATGAAGGCCGGCACGGACGAGACCAGGATGCCGTCCGCGACGATCTGGTCGCCCGGGCCGAAAGCGACCAGGTCGTCCCTGACGACCTCCTCGCTCCTGATTTCGAGCTCCAGCCCTTCCCTGATCACGACTGCGGTCTTCCTGCGCAGCAGGGCTATCCTGTCCAGCGCCCATTTGGCGCGCAGTTCGCCGACTATCCCGACAAGCATGTTGCCCAAAGTCACCAGGGACAGGAAAAGGGCGTCGCTGTAGGATTTGATGGAAAGCAGCGCTGCGATCGAACCCGCCAGAATGCCGTTGAACAGGGTAACGATGTTACTGCCGAGGATTCCTGAAACCGGACGGGAAGTGGTCTTTTTGACCCAGTTCGTCTGCCCGTCGCGTACCCTTTGGGCGACCTCTTCATGGGTCAGACCGCCTTCCTTCACGGCGGGAATATCGGAAATTTTGCGCATCAGGCTTTATAACAAAAAGGAGTCGATAGAGGCAACCCTTCGAGGCGCATGCGTATTGCATGAAGCGGACGGCAATTCGGTATACAATCGGCTTTCTGAAAAAGGATAGACATGCTCCTGCTCGGCCTCGACCTTGAAACCGGCGGCGAATTCAACGGCGCCTGCGACCGCAATTTCATCATCGAAATCGGTATGGTATTGTGGGACACGGATTTCGGTCAGCCCGTCGAAATCTTTTCCGTTCTCGTCGATAGCGACCGCCCGGTATCGCCGGAAGCTGCGGAATATACCGGAATATCGGATGCGCTCCTGAAAAAGCACGGATCGAAACCGGACATCAGGGTGCTCAATCCGGTCAAGACGCTGCTGGAAAAAGCAGATTATGTCGTGGCCCACAACGGGCGAGATTTCGACCGCCCGCTGATGGAAGCTTTCTTCAGCCAGCAAAGCCACCGGATGCCGGTCAAGCCCTGGATCGACACCCTGTACGACGTGGATTACCCGAGAAACTGCACCAGCCGCAACCTCACCTATCTCGCAGGTTTCCACGGCATCCTGAACAGCTTCCCGCACCGGGCCGTGACGGATGTGCTGACCATGCTGACCGTCCTGTCCCGCTACGACATCGCATCGGTGATCGCCAACGCCAGCAATCCACGCCTCATCGTCAAGGCGGAAGTCGGCTTCAGCGAACGGGAAAAAGCCAAGGCGAAGCGTTTCAACTGGGAATCCCCCGGAGGAAGAACCGGAACGAAATTCCCCAAGAGCTGGGTCAGAGTCATACGCGAAGACCAGCTGGAAGCGCTGAAGCTGGAATGCGATTTTCCCGTCGTGATTCTGGAACGCCTGAAACCCGCCTCGGCCTAGCGTCCTCCGCCCATACCCCCTCCGGGTCCCATGCCGCCTCCCATCCCTCCGCCCATGCCGCCGCCAGGCCCCATGCCTCCGCCGGAGCGGGGCATGTCGGGCAATTGCATGCCTTTTGCCTTGGCCCTTTCCTGCATTTGTTCATGATGTTCGCGGCGGAGGGACTCGCGCTCTTCCCTCGTCTTCAGGGAGCGCATCTTGGCGCGGTATTCAGCGCGCTCCTCGCGCGTCATCAACTGGCTGCCGTAAATCCGCTGCCGGCTCTGTTGCTGAACCTGGCTCTGCTGCTGCACTTCGTCTGCCGCGAAGGATGCGCCCGGAAGAAGCCCGAGCACGGCGAGAAAAATGAGGGACTTTTTCATTCCGACCTCCTGATAGTGGACTGTTCACAATCCAAATATAGGCTACAGATCCCTGTTGCGCATGAAATCCGCAGTCTGGGAAAAGGACATCAGGAGTTGCTCGAAAAGCAGCTTGTCCAGGCCGACGTCCAGCATCGCCTGTTTCATGCAGTCCATCCATGCATCCCGCTCCTCGTCCCCGATGGGAAAGGGCAGATGGCGACGCCTCAGCATCGGGTGACCATGTTTCTCGACATAGATCTGCGGTCCACCCAGCCAGCCCGAAAGGAAAAGAAAGAGCTTTTCGCGGGACTCGGAAAGATCTTCCGGGTGCAATTTTCGGATGATCTCCCTGTCTTCCATGAGATCGTAGAAACGGTCGACGAGCCGCCTCACTCCTTCCTCGCCCCCGATGCGCTGATAGGGCGTCTCTTGCATCAGATCACCGCCTCGAAAAGCTCGAGGTTGGGCGGCCCCATGTAGACGTTTTTGGTCGATCCGGCGTGGGCGTGGGCGCGCCTGAAAGCTTCCGACCTGGTCCAGTCCTCGAAAACCTGAGCCGAATCCCATACCGAATGGGAGGCGAACAGGGTGTAGTCGTCGAAGCTCTGCCCCTGCAGCAAATGGAATTCCCTGAATCCCGGCACGCCGTCGAGATGGCTCTCGCGTTTTTTCCATATTTCGACGAAATCGTCTTCCATCCCCCTGACGATCTTGAATCGGTTCATTGCAATGAACATCCTCACTCCTTTGAAATTGAGATGCCGCAGACCGGCATGGCACGCTTTCCAACTGTGGTGACAGCATACCATCACTCGAACCGCACTTCAGCTTTTCCAGTCATTGCCGGTTGCAAGGAAAATTAGCCCGGTCTAATATTCAGTTCCATCTATTGCGAGGTCGCCCATGGCAAGCCAATTCGACATCAACTCTGTCTCCGTCCTGCGCGGGCGACGTCCCCCCTGTTTTCAGTAGCACGGGGATTTAGAGTCCGATGATACTATAACCGATTTTCTTGCCAATTGCTTTGCGTAGGCCGATGGCGTTAAGCCGCCCAATGCTTTTTTCGGTCGTTC
>Ga0315298_1001109_pt1 | contig 50747 bp, 50 predicted proteins | sample WHS_1_MG_FD_203077 | JGI IMG/M metagenome (GOLD analysis project Ga0315298, IMG submission 203077) | Extremophilic microbial mat communities from Washburn Hot Springs, YNP, Wyoming, USA - WHS_1_MG | ecosystem: Environmental > Aquatic > Thermal springs > Hot (42-90C) | place: USA: Wyoming...
ACAAATATTTTCAGCTTCAATTTTGGCATTCCCATAATCTCCAACTCCTGAGAGTTTATCTTCTTCATAAATTGGATGATGGTTGGGAATTCCATAAACAGCAGTTGATGATATGTGAATAAATTTTTTGACTTTATACTTTTCGGCATAATAAAGCAAATTTTTTGTTCCATCAACATCAATTGAAAAAATTTCATCTCTGCTGTAGAGAGGCAATGCAGCAGCTGTATGGATTACAATATCCACATCTTTCATAACTTCATTTATCAAACTATAATTTCTAATATCTCCTTTAATTATTTTGATTTTTGATTTTACATCATCATAATTGAATTCAGAAATGTCAATTGAGGTAATATCATTTTCATTATTGTTCAATAAAAATCTTATTAAATTAATTCCAAGAAAGCCAGCTCCGCCAGTAATTAAGTAACGCATAATGATTTGTTCTATCTTTATTCTATTTGTTCAAAATGTTTTTTGCTAATTTAATAAAAGAATAATTAATCGTATGAAATATTAACCTGGAATTAATAATCAGAAATAAAGAAATGCAGTAGTTACATTTTCCAAAGCTTGATTTTAGAGGCTATGCTTATTATTTTGGCAGCACATAAAACTTAGAAAACGGAGGTTACAATGGCTAATGAAGATAATGGAATGGGAAAAGGATTATTAATTGGATTTTTAACTGGAGCTGCAGTTGGTTCAATCATTGCATTACTTTTTGCACCAAAATCTGGCAAAGAACTGAGAGAAGATATTAAGAAAAAATCTCAGGATTTTATGGAAGATGCAGAGAATTATTTATCAACTGCAAAAGAAAAAGCTAATCAATTAATTAACGAAGGTAAAAAAAAATCTGAGCGATTGGTTGCAGAAGCTAAAGAAAAAGTAGATGCTCTTTTAAGTGAAGCAGAAAAAATTTTAAGCGAGGCAAAAGATAAAGCTGGAAGTGCAGTTCAATCAACAAAAGAAAAAGTTGAAAAGGAAGGAGATAGACTTAAATCTGCAATCAAAGCTGGTGTAGAAGCATATAAAACTGAAAAAGAAGCTTGATAGATGACTACTTTTATTGATATTCTTTTAGCAATTCTAATTCTTGCTGCTTCAGGTCTTTGTATTTATTTAATTTATACTCTTAAAACATTATTACGGGAAGCAGAAGCAATAAGAAGAGATGTTCATAATCTTGTTGAAAAAGCTTTACCTATATTGGATAATTTGAATGATGTTTCCAATCGAGCTTCGAAAGTAGTAAATGGTATTGAAAATTATTGGGACGAAGTTGATAGTTCTATAAAAAAAGTTAAAGAAAAAATTGCGAACTTCACTTCGCTGAAGACATTTCAAAGTGATGATAATCCTGCAAAGGATTTAATCAAAAATCTACGTGCTTTTGTAAAAGGCATATCTGCATTTTGGCAAACATTTAAGAAAAAATAAATTATAGTTCTAAAGTAAGGAGATACAGTCTTGAAAGAGTTCAATCCAGAAGCTATTAGAAACTTAGCATTAATAGGTCACGGCGGAAGCGGTAAAACTTCTATTTCGGAACTGTTGTTGTTTACAACAGGACAAATTAATAGAATCGGTAAAATTGAAGAAGGAAACACAACTTCCGACTTTAACCAGAATGAAATTGAAAGACAAATTTCAATTGCAGCTTCCGCACTTAATATGGAATGGAATAATACAAAAATCAATTTAATTGATACTCCAGGATTCCCTGATTTTATTGGACAGGTTATAGCCAGTTTATATGTATCTGATGTAGCAGTTTCTGTTATTAAAAGTGCCGAAGGAATAGAAGTAGGTACAGAATTAACTTGGGATTATGTCAAAAAATATAATCTTCCTGCAGCTATTATTATTAATAAAGTTGATAATGAACATTCTAAATTTTTTGATACTGTTCAGATGGCAAAGAACAGATTGAGTCCTGATGTTACTGTAGTTGCTTTTCCTGTAAAAGAAGGAATTAATTTTAATTCCATTATTGATTTAACTAAAATGAAAATGATTACTTATGATGCTGCAGGCACTAAAAAAATTAGTGAATCAGATGTCCCTGCAGATTTGAAAGAGAAAGCTGAAAAACTTAGAGAAGAATTAATTGAGAAAGTTGCTGAATCTGATGAAGAATTAATGAACAAATTTTTTGAGGAAGGAACACTCAGTGAAGATGATTTAAGAAAGGGTCTGAAAGCTGCAATAATTAATCGAGGATTTATTCCTGTATTTCCATTTGCAGCAACAAAAGGAGTTGGAGCAAATACATTCCTGGATTTCATTGTTAATTATTTCCCAGCCCCGAATGAAAGAGAACCAATAGAAGCTTTAATGAAAGAAGGCGGCACAAAAGTAAAAATAAATTGTGACCCGAATGGAGAGCCAGTTTTATTTATTTTCAAATCACTTTCTGAACAGCATGTTGGCGAGCTTTCTATTTTTAAGGTTTATTCAGGCACTCTAACACCTGGAATTGATTTGATTAATACACACAAAGATAAAGTTGAAAGATTAGGTCAGTTGTTTATTCTTAATGGCAGAAATAGAACAGAAGTGAGTAAACTTTCAGCAGGAGATATTGGTGCAGTTGTGAAATTAAAAGATAGTCACACTGGCGATACACTTTGTTCTAAAAACTTTACTGTTGTTCTTCCTGAAATTGTTTATCCAGAACCTGTTATTCGTTTTGCTGTTAAACCAAAAGCAAAAGGTGACGAAGATAAAATTTCTGCAGCACTTCATACAGCTCACGAAGAAGAACCAACACTTACAGCTAAATATGACCCTGAAATATCTCAAACAGTAATTTCTGGACAGGGAGAACTTCAATTAAATCTTGCAATTAAATTATTAAAAGACCGATATGGTGTGGATGTTGATTTAGTTGAACCAAGAATTCCTTATCGGGAAACAATTAAAGGTGTATGTGAAGATGCAGAATATAAGCATAAAAAGCAGTCTGGTGGACGTGGTCAATATGGTCATGTTCATTTAAAGTTAGAACCGCTTCCAAGAGGTGCTGGATTCGAATTTGTTGATGCAATTGTTGGAGGTGTTGTTCCGGGTAGATTTGTCCCTGCAGTTGAAAAAGGTTTAAGAGAAATAATGGCTAAGGGAATTCTAACAGGAAGTAAAGTAGTTGATGTTAAGGTTACTCTTTTTGATGGAACTTATCATCCTGTTGACTCAGATGAAGTTTCATTCAAAATTGCAGCTTCACAGGCATTCAAAAAGGGATTCCTCGAAGCAAAACCTGTTATTCTTGAACCAATTTATGATGTAACAGTAAAAATTCCAGAAGAATTTATGGGCGATGTTATGGGCGATATATCAAGCAGACGAGGTAAAATTCAAGGTATGGATTCGGAAAGCCCATTTCAAATTATTAAAGCAAAAATTCCTCTTGCAGAATTACATAAATATTCTACACAATTAAGAAGCTTAACTTCTGGAAGAGGAATGTTCACTATGAGCTTTTCTCATTACGAAGAAGTTCCAAAAGAAATTGAAGCAAAAATTATTGAAGAATATCAAAAACAAAAAGAAGAAGAAGCAGAATAATTTATTTCTATTTAATTTTGAGGCGGAATTATTTCCGCCTTTTTTATTTGTAGGAGAAAAATGAAAAGACTCTGGTCACCTTGGCGTTCTCAATACATAGAATCATTCATTCGAAAAAAGGATAATAATGAATGCATCTTTTGTAATGCAGTCAATGAAAATATTAATGATGATAAGTGTCTAAAAGTCTATGAAGGAAAATTATGTTATGTGATGTTGAATCTGTATCCATACAATAGCGGCCATTTAATGGTAATTCCACACCGCCACATTTCTTCTTTTAATCAGTTGACTTCAGTAGAAATGAATGAAGTTATGCAAATTGTCAAATTATCTCTAGAAGCATTGGATTACACAATGCAGCCTCATGGTTATAACTTTGGTGCTAATCTTGGAAAAGCAGCTGGTGCAGGTATTGATGAACATATTCATTTCCATATTGTGCCAAGATGGAATGGGGATACAAATTTTATCCCTGTTCTCGGAGAAGTTAAAGTTATATCACAGGATTTACTACAAACAAAAAAAAATTTAATTGATGCATTTAATAAAATAATCAGTAAAAAAAATGAATAATCAAATAAAAGTTCTTGTTGCTCCAAACAGTTTTAAAGAATGTACTGATTCAGTTGAACTTGTAACATTGTTTGAAACTGCATTTGATAAACATCTTCAAAAAATAAAATCAAAAATCAAATTTGATTATAAACCAATTTCTGATGGTGGAGATGGATTTCTGGAAGTTTGTAAATATCATTTCGATTTAGAAAAACTTCATTTCGAAATTTCTTATCCTTTTAGTGATGAAAAATTTTTATGTCCTGTAGGTTACTGGGAATCAAAAAAAATTCTATTTATTGAATCAGCAGAAGTTTTGGGATTAAAAAAAATTCCCGAAGATAAACGCAATCCGATGGAACTTTCTTCAAAAGGTATGGGAGAACTTTTTATACAGATTCTCGATGGAATAGAAAATGGATTACTAAATGTTGAACATGTGATAGTTGGAATTGGTGGAACAGGAACTAATGATTTGGGACTTGGAATGATGGAAGCATTTGGATTGGAATTATATGACAAAGAAGATAAAAAACTTGATGTTCTACCGAAAAATTTTGAACTGGTAGAAAAAATAGTTGTTCCAGAAGTAATACTTCCATTTAAATTAGAAACTGTAATTGATGTTGAAAATCCTTTGCTAGGAGAAAAAGGAGCATGTAAAGCTTTTGCACATCAAAAAGGTGCAAGTGAAGATGATGTTATTCATCTTGAAAATGGATTTGAAAATATTTTAAGAGAACTTGAATTAGAAGAAGGATTTATTTCAAAACTTAGTGGAGCAGGCGGAGGATTAGCAGCTGGATTCAAAATATTTTTTAATTCTGATGAAAAATTTGCTTCGGATTTTATAGAAAATTATCTTGGAATTAAATCTGAAAATTCTGATTATAATCTTGTAATTACAGGTGAAGGAAAATTTGATTTTCAAAGCATGATGAATAAAGGTTCAATGATTATTGCAAATAAATTTGCCAAAAAAAATATTCCTGTTTACATAGTGTGCGGAGAAGCTGAAGGTATTTTGCCAGATGATGAAAATATTCATGTTATCGAACTTGCAGAATACTTTGATTCAACCGAAGAATCTATAGCAAATATTGATAAAGGAATTGAACTTGCAAGCAAACAAATAAGTAAATTTATTTTGAAATTAATTGAGACGAACTCTTAAAATGGAAACAATGCAAAATGAATTTGAAAAAATAGAAAAAGTAAGAGTGCCTGCACTTGATGAAATTTTAGGTAAAAAATTTCCTGTGCTTGATGATGGATTTGTTCGGGTGATTGATTATATGGGTTCTGATGAGTCCATTGTTCAAGCTGCTCGTGTTTCTTATGGGAAAGGAACAAAAAAAGTAAGTGAAGACAGAGGATTAATTCGTTATCTGATGCGTAACAGGCATACAACTCCATTTGAAATGTGTGAAATAAAATTTCATATTCGTGTGCCAATGGATACATGGCGGCAATGGATTCGTCATAGAACTGCAAATGTGAATGAATACTCCACAAGATATTCTATTGCAATAGATGCAACTCAAAAAACTGCGCCAGACCAGTGGCGGCTTCAGGCAAAAGATAATAAACAGGGCAGTAATGGATTTTTAGAAGAATCTGTTGGAAAAAAACTTTCTCAAAGAGAAGAAGAACTTCAAAATTTTGCGAGAGAAATTTATAAAGAACGATTGGAACTTGGTGTCGCTCGTGAACAAGCTCGCAAAGATTTGCCTCTTTCAACTTATACTGAAGCATACTGGAAAATTGATTTGCACAATCTTTTACATTTTCTATCTCTAAGAATGGATAGTCATGCACAGTATGAAATTCGATCTTATGCAAATGTAATAGGGAATGAAATAGTCGCAAAGTGGTGTCCACTAACATGGGAAGCTTTCCTTGATTATCAGATAAATTCTATTACTTTTTCAGCTTTTGAGATAAAAATTATAAATGCATTAATTAGAAATAATACTGATGAAGCACTCAAAATAGCAGAAGAATTAGGCTGGCTGAATAAAATTGAAAATCGCATTGTGCGAAATAGAGAAAGAATTGAATTCGAAGAAAAAATAACTCGATTGGGATTAGAGAAACCCTGGTAAAATTTTTTAATGTACAAAACTTTAACTTGATGTGAATTAAAAAACTTTTTTAATCAATAAAAAACTTCCCGTTAAAATATTTATTAATCCTTCATCATTTGTCAAAAATTTTCTTTCACATAATTATAGAATTAAACTACATTTATTGAAGAATAGAAATAATCCTATATTTGAAAAAAATGAGAACACTTTAGAATAAATGTTAATCTTTATTTATAAATTAATAAGCATAAATAAAAATATTTAAGAAATGAAAAAGATAATTATTGCTGCAGTTTCAGAAAATTTTGTTATTGGTAAGAATGGAACAATACCGTGGCATAATAAAGAAGAATTAACTCATTTCCGTAAAACAACTATAGGTTTTCCTGTAATAATGGGAAGAAAAACTTGGCAGTCAATTGGTAAACCATTAGAAGATAGAATTAATATTGTAATTACACATAATGTTCAAGAATATCCTGATATTTTAGCATTTGACTCACTTTCAAAAGCAATTAATTATTGTGATGGGAAGTTTGACAAAGTTTTTATTATTGGCGGCGAAAGTATATTTAAGCAGTCAATTTCATTTGCAGATGAAATTATTTTATCTAAGATGAAATTTATTGTTGATGGCGATGTATATTTCCCAGAAATTGAACTTAATAAGTGGAAATTAAATTCAGTAAAAGAGTTTACTGATTTTACAGTTCATCATTATATTAGAATAACAAATTGATAAAAGTGTGAGAAAATAGTGACAAATAAAATCATAATATTACCTGAAAATGTTGCAAATAAAATTGCAGCTGGCGAAGTTGTTAATCGGCCTGAATCTGTAGTTAAAGAACTTTTAGAAAATTCAATTGATGCAGAAGCAAAAAATATTGATGTTATTATTAAGAATGCAGGTAAATCATTAATTCAGGTTGTTGATGATGGAACCGGTATGTCAGAAGAAGATGCAATTCTTTGTGTGCAAAGACATGCAACAAGTAAAATTGCTTCCATAGAAGATTTAGAATCAATTACAACTTTTGGATTTCGTGGAGAAGCACTTGCTTCTATTGCAGCAGTAAGCCAGTTTGAATTGAAAACAAGAAGAAAAGAAGATGAATTAGGCACAATAATCAAAATAGAAAGTGATGGTCAATTAGCAGTTGAAAAAGATTCATTTGCAGTTGGGACTTCTGTTTCAGTAAAAAATTTATTTTACAATGTTCCTGCAAGAAGAAATTTCCTAAAAAGTAATGCAACTGAATTAAAACATATTATAGATGCATTCAAAAGAGCTGCATTGAGTCATCCTGAAATTAGTTTCAAATTTTATAATGATGATGACTTGATTTTTGATTTCTCTTCAGGTTCAATTTATGATAGAATGAAAAATGTTTTTGCTGAAAATATAATTGATGCAGTTCTCGAAGTAAAAGAAATTACAGATTATATAAGTTTAACCGGCTTCATTACAAAACCTGCTTATTTGCAAAAAAGCAAAGGCGAACAATATTTCTATTTGAATAAAAGGTATGTCACAAATAAAATAATCAATCACGCAGTTTACACTGCTTATGAAAACATACTTGAAAAAGGGGATTATCCATTTTTTGTTTTGTTTATGACTATCGACCCTCATAAAGTTGATGTTAATGTTCATCCATCAAAACTGGAAGTTAAATTTGACGATGAAAAAGAAATTTATTCTTTTGTTCATGCAGTGATTAAAAAAACATTAGGAAGTTATGACCTTGTCCCCAATATCGAACTTGGAGGCAGTTCAATTGATACATCACTTCGATTCCAGAATTTTAAATCAATTGAAAAAGAAGATTTTAGCGATAGGCCATTTAGTAGACAATTTGATAAAGCCGATGGAATAAAAAGAGCACCAATTTTTAATGAGGAAGACATTGAACGTTTGTTCGGAGATTTGAACAGTGATATAAAATCTGCTGCTTCTCCAGTTGAAGTTGAACACCCTTTTGATTCTAAACAAATTGAAATAGCACATCAATATGATTCATTGAACAATTCTGAAGCAGATACTCCTTTTATTGTGATGCTTCATAACAAATATATTCTTTCTCAAATTAAAAGCGGATTGATGATTATTGATGCTCATGTAGCACATGAAAGAATTTTATATGAACAGGCATTGCAGTCATTTGATGCAAATATTCCTTTTTCACAACAATTGCTTTTCCCTCAATCCGTTCAATTAGACCCGGCAGATTATCAACTTGCAAAAGATTTAGAACCATATTTGACAAATCTTGGCTTTGTTATAAAATTCAAATCAAAAAATGTAATTGAAATTGTGGGAATACCACCAGATTTAAAAGCCGAACACGAAGTTGATACTCTTCTTGATATTCTTCATGAATATAGAAAAAATCAACAGGAAAAAAGATTAGATGTAAAAGATAATCTTGCAAAATCTTTTTCATGCAAAGCTGCTATAAAAGCAGGCGATAAATTAAATGAAAGAGAAATGAGAATTCTTGTTGATAAACTATTTGCTACTTCTATGCCTTATGTTTGTCCACATGGCAGACCAATTATTATTAAAATTCCAATTGAAGAATTTGACAAACGGTTTGGCAGAACATAAATATGAAATTTTCTTTGAAGAAAATTAATTTGTATCTGAAGTTAATACGCATAACAAGCTGGCTTAAAAATATTTTTGTTTTTGTCCCTCTCGTATTTTCTAAACATTTATTTGATTATGATTATTTCTCCAAAGTTATAGTTGCTTTCATAACATTTTCATTTGCATCAAGTATGGTTTATATTTTTAATGATTTGATGGACATTCCAAGAGATAGAATTCACCCGATAAAGAAAAATCGACCATTGGCTGCTGACTTGATTACTGTTTCTGAAGCAAAATTTATTTTAATTATTTTTTCTCTCATAACATTGCTGCTCTGTTTCTTTATACGGAATGAATTTGTGGCTGTAATTTTAGTTTATATCCTGATTAATATCTTTTATTCAATTCGATGGAAAAACTTGGTAATAATTGATGTGTTCTGTATTTCCGCAGGTTTTATGCTTAGAGTTATTGGTGGAGGCTTGATAATATCTGTTTATATTTCTAACTGGCTGATATTGACAACTTTATTTCTATCATTGTTTTTAGCAATTATGAAAAGAAGAGTTGAATTTGTGAGTTATCAAAAAATAAATGAACAAAGAGAAGTTCTCGATAAATACTCTCTTAATTTTATTGACCAGATGGTTTCAATTACTGCATCTGGAGTTGTAATATCTTATGCATTATATACAGTATCTGCAAGAGCTGTTTTAGAATTTGGAACAGAAAAATTAATTTATACAACAATCTTTGTCCTTTTTGGAATTTTCAGGTATATGTATTTAGCTTTTAAGGAAAATAAAGGAGAAAATATAATTGATTTATTGCTTAAAGATAAACCAATGATTTTTAATTTAATTCTCTATATTATTTTTACATTATTAATAATTTATTTGAAATATGATTAACGATATAATCATACTGATAATTTTACTTTTTCTAAGTGCATTCTTTTCTTCATCAGAGATAGCTTATATTGTTGCCAATAAGATTAAAATTGAACTTCGTGCAAGGAAAGGAAATATTTATGCTAAGAATGCATATTATTTCCTGAAAAATCCTGATACTTTTTTTTCTACTATCTTAATTTCAAATAATGTAACCAATATTGCCTTTGCTTCAATAATTTCTTTTTATCTCCTTACATATTTTGGTCTTGAAGAGTTTGAAATACTTATAATTTCTACTGCCTTACTTTTGATATTTGGTGAACTGATGCCTAAATACATTGGAACTGAGATTGCTGATTTATTGATTTTGATTTCAGCAGTTCCATTAAGAATTCTTTCTTTAATAATATATCCCTTATCAAAAATTACCAGCAATATTTCTTCTGTAATTAATCGCATGAATAGAATGGAAGAGGAAGGAATTCTAAATGTTGTTGATAGAGAAGATATTCAAGATTTAATTGAAGAAAGTACACAGGCAAAAAAAATTGACGAAGAACAATCGGACATCATTTACAAAATAATTGAAATAAAAGAACAAAAAGTTTATGAAGCCATGACACCACGAACTGATATTGTGGGAGTTGATATAAAAAGCAGTGTTGATGAAGTTCTTGATAAATTTATTGAATCTGGTTATTCAAAATTAATTGTATACGAAGAAAATCTTGATAACATAAAAGGAATGGTCTTAATTAAAGATTTTTTCAAGATGCCTGAAAGTCTTGAATCAGTAGTTAGAGAAGTTGTATTTGTGCCAGAGACTAAAAAAAGTCTTGAAATGCTGAATGAATTTTTAGATAAACACTTTTCTATTGCTGTAGTAGTTGATGAATTTGGGGGCACTGCTGGTATAGTAACTATGGAAGACTTAATTGAAGAATTATTTGGAGAAATAAGAGATGAATACGATGTAGAAGAAAAAATTGTTAAAAAGATAAACAACAATACATATATTCTTAGCGGCAAAGTTGAAATTGATTATCTAAATGAAGAACATAATTTTGGAATTGAAGAAGGAGAGTATGAAACAATTGCAGGATATATCACAACAAAATTGGGAAGAATTCCACTCAAAGGAGAATCATTTAAAATAGACCACTTTTCAATTTTGATTTTGAAGTCGAGCAAAACAAAAATTGATTTACTTAAAATAATTGTAGAACTCGAAACGAGAGAATAATAAAATCATAATGTCATACCTTACATTAAGTTGAATTAAAAAATCATTATCTTTGAAAACAAAAATTGCAGAAAAGGATTGTTAAATTTTAAGATTAAGCACACAGACAAATATTCAAAAGCAAGAGTCGGTGAATTCTATACATCACACGGCATTGTTGAAACACCGATATTTATGCCTGTCGGAACTCAAGGGGCTGTTAAGGCAATTACTCAAAGAATTTTGAAAGAAGAAGTTAAAGCAGAAATTATTCTATCAAATACTTATCATTTATATTTGAGACCCGGGACACAAATCATAGAAGCTGCAGGTGGACTTCATAAATTTATGAATTGGGATTTGCCAATTCTTACAGACAGCGGTGGTTTTCAGATTTACAGTTTATCTGAGTTAAGAAAACTTAAAAATGATGGTGTCGAATTTCGTTCTCATCTCGATGGCTCAATTCATTTTTTCACTCCAAAGAAAGTTATAGAAATTCAAAGAAGTATTGGTTCGGATATAATGATGCCTCTTGATGAATGCACTCCTTATCCATGTGACTATGAATATGCAAAAAAATCTAAAGAACTTACTTCTGAGTGGGCAATTCTAAATAAAGAAGCATTTGAATTAACTTATTCTCTTTATGGATATGAACAATATTTGTTTGGAATTGTTCAGGGAAGTGTTTATAAAGATTTGCGTGAAAGCTCTGCAAAAGATTTGACTAAACTTGAATTCGATGGTTATGCCATTGGCGGTTTAGCAGTAGGAGAACCAACTGAAGTAATGTATGATATTGTGGATTTTACAACAGATTTTCTTCCTGTAAATAAACCAAGATATTTAATGGGTGTAGGTAGACCAGAAAATATACTCGAAGCAATTGCAAGAGGAATTGATATGTTTGATTGTGTTATGCCGACAAGAAATGCAAGAAATGCTTATCTATTTACATCGCAGGGAATTGTTTCAATGCGTAATGCAGCATATAAAGATGACTTCAGTCCCCTTGACCCTGAATGCAATTGTTATACATGTAAAAATTTTTCAAGAGCTTACCTACGGCATTTATTTAATGCAAAAGAAATCTTAGCTTTGGAGTTAGCAACTATTCATAATTTAACTTTTTATCTAAATCTTGTTAGAACTGCTCGGGAAAAGATAAAAGAAGGTACATTTATAGAATGGAAAAATGAAATATCAAAAATAATTTCAATCAATGTTCAATTAAAAGAGGAGTAAAAAAATGGATTTATTATTAGCAATGGCACCTCCACCAAATGGACAGGGAGGTGGAGCGGGAAGTCTAATTAGCACCTTAATAATGTTTGGTGCTATTTTCTTTATCTTTTATTTTATGATTATTCGTCCACAACAAAAAAGAGCAAAAGAAAGAGAAAAACTTTTGGCTTCAGTTCAAAAAGGCGACAAAGTAATTTTAAGCAGCGGACTTTATGGGACCGTAGCTCAACTTGATGAAAAGACAGTTTTGATTGATGTCGGCAATAATGTGAAAATGAAATTTGACCGCTCTGCTATTGTTACAATTCTCAAAGATTAATTTAATAATAAGACTGTCTTAATCGTAAAATATTTTAAAAATGTTTTTGATTAAGACAGTCGAAAAAAATTAATTAGGAGTAACATGAAAGAACTTGGAATAAAACAAAATTTTCTTGGCATTGAAAAAAAGTATTCTAATTATAAAAATTCTCAAATTGTAGTTCTCTCTGCACCTCTTGAAAAAACAGTTAGCTATGGAAAAGGAACTAGCAAAGGGCCCGAAGAAATTTTAAAGGCTTCTCATTATGTTGAATTTTATGATGAAGAACAAAAAAGAGAGTTATGTTTTGAAAAAGGAATTTGCACACTTGAGCCAATGAATCTTCAGAAATTATCAATTGAAAAAGCATTACAAAAAATTCATAAAGAGGTAGCAAAACACATTGACGAAGGAAAATTTGTAGTAACACTTGGAGGCGAACACTCGCTTTCTGCTGCCCCAATAATGGCATTTAATGAAAGATTTCCAAATCTCTCAATCTTGCAAATAGATGCACATTCAGATTTACGCGATAGCTATGAAGGTTCTAAATATTCACATGCAAGTGTTATGGCAAGAGTTGCTGAATTTAATTCTAACATAGTTCAGGTTGGAATTCGTGCTCAATGTATTGACGAAGTTGAATTAAAACAAAAAAAAGGAATAAAAACTTTTTATGCACGCGAAATTAAAATGGGAATGTATGGAGAAAATTGGCATGAATTGATTGTAAATAATTTAACAGAAAATGTTTACATTACTTTTGATGTTGATGGTTTAGACCCCTCATTACTTCCGGCAACAGGCACACCGGAACCAGGCGGATTATTCTGGGATGAAACAATGAATTTACTTAAATCCGTTGGAACTGAAAAAAATATTGTTGGTTTTGATGTAGTAGAATTAGCTCCAACAAAATATCATCCATCATCAAATTTTGTGGCTGCAAAACTGGTTTATAAAATGATGAATTATGCGTTTATTGATAGGTAGTTTTATTATAGGTTTATTAACAAAATTAGTATAAAAGAATGATGAATATTGCTGAGAATATAAATATTCAATCACTAAAATCATCTGAAGAGATAATAAATGAATTTAGTAAAAAAAGTATTGATGAAGATTGGTCATTTGCAAAGTATAAACCTTCGGATACTAGTAAATGGACTCATGGTTATCACCGATATCCCGCCAAATTTATTCCACAGTTAGTGGAAAGGTTGATAGATGAATATATTTCTCCTTATAAAGAAGCTTGCATCAACGACCCCTTTATGGGTTGTGGAACAACAATTGTAACGGCACTTTCACGAGGCTTTTATGCAAGTGGAACTGATATTAATAAAATTGCTTACCTAATTACAAAAGTAAAAGCAACACCGATAGAACCACAATATCTTAATCAAAAAATTCAAGAATTTTTAGTTAAAATAAAATCAGTTAGTTATTCAGAAAATAATTTTTTTAATTATGAATTTACGCCCACCATCCCCGAAAAACATATTGAAAGAATTAATTATTGGTTTACAGAAGAAAATAAAATAGAACTTGGTAAAATATTAAGAGTCATTTATGATGAAGAGGATGAAATAATAAGAAATTTTTTCTTAGTTGCATTTAGTCATATATTAAAAAATTGTTCTCTTTGGCTTCAAGGGAGTACTAAACCAACAAGAGATTTGAAAAAGATCCCAACTAAACCTTATAATGCACTACGAAAACATTTGAAGAAAATGGAATCAGGTAATAATGCTTTTTATAAAATAATCCCAGATAAAGTGAAAAGAAATCTTGATAAATATTTGAATATAAAAATTGAAGATGCAAAAAGACAACCTGTAGCAGATAATTCTGTAGATTTAATTGTAAGCTCAAGCCCGTATGTAACAAGTTATGAATATGCAGACTTACATCAGCTATCAACTATATGGCTTGATTTAACAGACAATTTAACAGAATATAAAAAAGAATTTATTGGGACATCATTTAAAAAATATGATAATAAAAAATTACGAAGCTATATTGCGCAGAATATTATTGAACAATTACTAATAAAAGATAAAAAAATGGCTAAAGAAGTCGAAGCATTTTTTATTGATATGGAAGAAGTATTTGACGAGAGTTATAGAATTCTAAAACCTGGAGGTAGATGCTGTTATGTAATTGGAGATACAAAATTAAAAGGTGTTGATATATTAAATGCTGAGGTTTTTGCAGAGAGTCTCCAATACTCTGGATTTAAACTCGATAGGATAATAAAACGAGAGATTCCTTCTAAGATACTTCCTCAGAAAAGGGATGAAAAAACTGGTAGATTTGCAAGCAATAATAATGCAAATTCTGAAGCATATCCTATAGAATACATCGTTATTGGATTAAAGGAGTAATAAAATGGAATTTGAAGATTTAAAAGAACTATATTTGAAAAAGAAAGAACAGTACGGAAAAGAAACATACAAGCACATTTCAGAGCTTTTAAAAGAAGCTAAGGAAATTCACAAGAAGGATTGGTTAAAAGCTCCTACTCCAAATGGTGACCATGAACAAAGCTGGAGAGCTTTCAAAGGGAAAAATTTTGAAAAATTAGTTCAATATATTATTACTGATGAAGTTGAAAATCTTGGGTTAAAAGTAGTTAATGGTAACCAACTTGAAAGAAACGAAAACTTATCTAACACATTGCGCCAAGTGAAACGAAACTTAGCTATTGATTATGGTGAATTTGGTTTTCATCTCCCGGATGTTGATATTATCATTTATAATCCTAATGATTGTAAAATTTTAGTTGTGATATCAAGTAAAGTGACATTAAGAGAAAGAATTGCACAAACAGGTTATTGGAAACTTAAACTCTATCAAGATGAATTTACAAGGCATATTAAAGTTTTTTTCATCACACCAGATGAAGATGGAACATTAACTAAAAAAGAACCAGCAAAAAAAGGTAGAGCAATTGTAGAAGTAGATTTGGATGGTAGCTATGTCTTAACTGAAGAAAATATTGAAGAAAGTAGAAAAGTAAAACTTTTTGAACATTTTATTGATGATTTGAAAAATTTATTAGAAGAGGTTCGATAAATTGAATAAAATACAGATTAAGAAAGAATTGAAAAAAATAGACTATGAACTTAAAGTTAATAGGCCTAAAATCTCACCATATTCTCATAATGTTGTTAAGAGAAGAACATTTTTACTTTTTGCTCAAGTTCATTTAATTAATATTCTTGATGCTAAATCAAGAAAAGATAAGTGGTATGAGAAATTTGAAACCGAAATGTATTATAAAATAATGGATAAATATTATAATTGGGGTAAGAATGAATAAATTATATCCCAAATTTGAAACAACTACACTTTGGGATTTCCCGACCCAAAATTATGGAGACAAACCTCATGGTGATAATAAGTATCCGGGTGTGACCCCAGCATTTATTATTTGGAATCTTATTCAAAGATATACTAAAGAGGGAGATTTAGTTGTTGATCCAATGTGTGGTAGTGGAACAACAATAGATGTTTGCAAAGAAGAAAATAGAAATGTAATTGGATTCGATATAGTACCATATAGAGATGATATAATACAAGCAGATGCAAGAAAATTACCATTAAAAAATGAAAGTGTTGACTTTGTTTTTGTTGATTCTCCATATTCAGATAATATAAAATATAATGACCATCCTGATAACATTGGAAATTTATCTTGTGAAAGCCCGCAATTTTTTGAAGAATTAGAAAAAGTTGCAAAAGAAATACACAGAATTTTAAAACCAAAAAAATATTTATCTTGGTTAATAGGCGATCAAGCAAAAAAGAAAAAATTTGTCCCAACAGGTTTTAAATTATATGCTATATTAGAAAAGTATTTTAAACCCATAGATATAATTTGTGTTACTAGACATAATCAAACTTCAAATACCCCAGTTTGGCATGAAAGAGCGAAAAAATATAATTTTTATTTGAGAGGTTTCAAGTATCTAATTATTATGCAAAAAATCAGTAAATAAATTCATTGGGGTATTTTATTTGTTTTTATCACATTTTCAGAGATAAATTTAGTCATTTAAGCATTTCGTAAAGTAAAGATTTTCATTAATAATTTAAGAGGGAAATTTGAAAAAATTATTTTTGCTGATAACAATCTTTTCCATCATCGAAAATATTTCAGCACAAAAAATTTATTATGGCAATATTGAAGGTGATATTGACCTTGGCTTGGCTCCTTATGTAAAAAGAGTAATAAACGAAGCTGAAAAAAATTCTGCTTCTGCTGTTATATTTAGAATTAATACTTTTGGCGGCAGGGTAGATGCTGCTACGCAAATTAAAGATGCTATTCTTAACAGCAAAATTAGAACCATTGCATTTATTGATAAGCGTGCAATCTCCGCTGGAGCTTTAATTGCTTTATCATGTGAAAAAATTGTTATGGTTCCCGGTGCCTCAATGGGGGCTACAACTGTTGTTGACCAATCCGGACAAAAACAATCTGAAAAATATCAATCATACATGCGTTCTGAAATGCGAGCTACTGCTGAAAAAAATGGAAGAAGAACTGATATTGCTCAAGGTATGGTAGATGAAAAAATTGTTGTGCCAGATTTACAGGATGACAGCACCAAACTTATTACATTAACCTCTGAAGAAGCTTATAAATTTAAAATGGCCGATACTGTAGTAACTTCAATTGATGAACTTAAAAATGCTTTTGGATTTAAAAATGCTGAAATAATTTCTGTAACCTCTAACTGGGCAGAAGATTTTGTGAGATTTCTTACCAATCCAATTGTCTCTTCACTTTTAATTATGATTGGCTTAATTGGTCTTTATACTGAAATAAAAACTCCTGGCTGGGGATTGCCAGGAACACTGGGCTTGATATGTTTAGCATTATTTTTTGGTTCAGGTTATATATTACAATTGGCATCTATAATTGAAATCATAATATTTGTTCTTGGTCTAATCTTATTGCTTATTGAAATTTTTGTTATTCCCGGTTTTGGAATATTTGGAATAATTGGAATTGCTTTAATGATTGCTGGATTATTTTTAGGTTTGATTTCAGATTTCCCAATTGTTGATATGAATTTAATATCCTTAGCAATTATTCAATTGGCTTTTACTTTTTTTGCTACTGCCATAGTTATAGCATTATTAATAAAATTTTTGCCAAAGACGAATATGTTCAATAAACTAATCTTACAGGAAAAAGTTAAAGAAAAATCTGGTTATGCTATTAAAGAAAAATTTATTGATTTGATTGGGAAAGAGGGAATTGCACTTACAGATTTGCGTCCATCAGGAACAGCATTGATTGATGGTAAACGAATTGATGTTGTTACCGAGGGTGATTATATTACTCATAATACATCAATTATAGTAAAAAGTGTTGAAGATTCTAAAATTGTTGTTGGCGAAAAGAAAGTATAAATAACAATAATTTTTATGAAAACTTTGCAACTCATCAGTTAAAATTTTTTAGACAGAATAATATTTACTCTAAGTTGGGTATTGAAATATCATTTATAATGTAAGATTTATCTTGGTTAATATTAGAAGACAAATAATCATTAAGCATTAATTAACCCAATAAATTTCCTTTTATAAAACAGCCTTTTTAGGTGAATAAAAATTTTTTAGTAATTAAAATTAAAAATTAATAATTTCCTGAAAATTTGATAGAGTAAAAAAAGTTTACAATTTGAATTCATATTAACCACCTCATTTTATTTTAAAATCCTTTGTTTTTAGCTGAATTTCGAATATTTTTTGAAAATTCCTCTTGACAAAATCATACTCAAATTATATTTTAGCACTCGCTAAAAATGAGTGCTAATCGAAAATAAATAAAAGGAGGTAACTTATGGCAGAATTCAAAATTAAACCTTTGGCCGATAGAGTTATAGTAAAGCCAAAAGAAGCAGAAGAAAAAACAAAAGGGGGGATTATTCTTCCTGATACTGCAAAAGAAAAACCAATTGAAGGAACTGTAGTTGCAGTAGGCGAAGGAAGAATTACAGAAGATGGCAAATTAATTAGCATGCATGTAAAAGTAGGCGACACTGTTCTCTATGGTAAATATTCTGGCACTGAAATTAAAATTGATGGTGAAGATTATTTAATTATGAGAGAAAGTGATATTTACGGAATTATAAACAAATAAAGTTTAGAATAAAAAAAGGAGGAATCTATGGCAGCAAAAATAATTCAATTTAGTTCGGAAGCAAGAAATGCATTAAAAGCTGGTGTTGATAAATTAGCTAATGCAGTTAAAGTTACATTAGGTCCAAAAGGAAGAAATGTAATTTTAGATAAAAAATTTGGTGCACCTACAGTTACAAAAGATGGCGTTACAGTTGCAAAAGAAATTGAATTGGAAGACCCAATTGAAAATATGGGTGCACAAATGGTTCGTGAAGTTGCATCAAAGACAAGTGATGTTGCAGGTGATGGTACTACAACAGCTACAGTATTGGCTCAAGCAATTTTCCGTGAAGGATTAAAAAATGTTACTGCTGGTGCTAATCCAATGGATTTGAAAAGAGGAATTGATCTTGCAGTTGCTAAAGTTGTTGAATATTTAAAATCCATCAGCAAAGAAGTTGGAGGTCGTGAAGAAATTGCTCAGGTTGGTGCAATCTCAGCTAATAATGATAAAGCTATTGGTGATTTAATTGCCGATGCAATGGAAAAAGTTGGTAAAGATGGTGTTATAACAGTTGAAGAAAGCAAGTCAGCTGAAACTACTCTCGAAGTTGTTGAAGGTATGCAATTCGACCGCGGTTATATTTCACCTTACTTTGTTACAAATTCTGAAACAATGGAAGCTGTTCTTGAAGATGCATATATATTGATTCATGATAAGAAAATTTCTGCAATGAAAGATTTACTTCCAATTCTTGAAAAGATTGCTCAAGCTGGCCGTGCTTTATTAATTATTGCTGAAGACCTCGAAGGTGAAGCTCTTGCTACTCTTGTTGTAAATAAATTACGTGGAACATTGAAAGTATGTGCTGTTAAAGCTCCTGGTTTTGGCGACAGAAGAAAAGCAATGCTCGAAGATATTGCTATTTTAACTGACGGTACTGTAATTTCTGAAGAAAGAGGCTTTAAATTAGAAAATGCTACTCTCGAATATTTAGGTAGAGCTAAAAAAATTACTGTTGATAAAGATAATACTACAATTGTAGAAGGTGCCGGCAAACCAGATGAAATCAAGAAGAGAATTAATGAAATAAAAGCTCAAATTGAAAAAACAACTTCTGATTATGACAGAGAAAAATTACAAGAAAGACTTGCTAAACTTTCTGGCGGTGTAGCTGTATTGAAGATTGGTGCTGCTACAGAAGTTGAAATGAAAGAAAAGAAAGCTCGTGTAGAAGATGCTCTTCATGCTACAAGAGCTGCTGTTGAAGAAGGAATTATTCCTGGCGGCGGTGTAGCTCTGGTAAGAGCAATTGCTTCCTTAGAAAATCTCAAAGTAGAAAATGAAGACCAGTTAACCGGTGTTAAAATTGTTCAGAAAGCTCTTGAAGAACCATTAAAACAAATTGCTGCTAATGCTGGTCTCGAAGGTGCTGTAGTTCTTAACAAAGTTCTTGAAGGAAAGGATGATTTCGGATTTAATGCTCAAACAGAAACTTATGAAAACTTAATGAAATCTGGTGTAATTGACCCAACTAAGGTTACAAGAACTGCTCTTGAAAATGCTGCTTCGGTTGCTTCACTCTTAATTACAACTGAAGCTGTTGTTTATGAAAAGAAAGAAGAAGAAAAGACACCTGCTATGCCTCATGGTGGAATGGGTGATATGTATTAATCATAACTTCCCTCCTTCTGAAAGTCCCGCTAAATTTTGCGGGACTTTTTTATTTTAAATGAGAAACCTAAATAAATAGAATTGACTAAAAGGTGCTGTTTAAAAAATGGAACACTGAAAACACAGATTTTAAAAGATTTTCACAGAGTTAAAATTGAAAAATTATTTTTAAGCAATTAAAGATATTTACTTAGCAATTTTTGATGTGAAATAATTTTTAATCATTATCCAAAATTATTTTTATAATACCTCAATTTTTTTATTTCGAACTTTCAATTACTTTTGATAGTTGCAGTAGCTTTAGTTCATCAAATTGATTTGCCATAAGCTGCATTCCTATTGGCAGTCCATCTTTATTTTTTGCTATTGGAATATTTATGCCGGGAATTCCAGCTAAATTTGCTGAGGTTGTATATATGTCACTCAAATACATTTCAAGCGGGTTTGAAGATTTTTCTCCAATTTTAAAAGCAACAGTTGGAGTTGTTGGAGTTAATATTACATCAACATTTTTGAAAGCCTCAGTAAAATCATTTTTTAATAATCTTCTTACTTTTTGTGCTTTGCGATAGTAAGCATCGTAATAACCTGCAGATAATACATATGTCCCAAGCATAATTCTTCTTTTTACTTCTTTGCCAAAACCCTGAGTTCTGGTTTCTGTATACATATCAATTAAATCCCCTGATTGTTCTGCACGAAACCCGTAATGAGCTCCTTCATATCGTGACAGATTTGATGAGGCTTCTGCAGTTGTAAGTATATAATAAGTTGCAATTGCATATTCAGTATGTGGCAATGAAATTTCAATTACTTGATGACCATTAGTTTTAAGTTTTTCAATTTGATTATTAATAGCATCTTTAATTTCATTATCAAGTCCTTCACCAAAATATTCTTTTGGAATTCCAATCTTAAATTTTTTGTCAGTCAAAATATTTTTAGAAAATTCAGGGACTGGTGTATCCTGACTTGTAGAATCCTTTTCATCTTTTCCTGAGATTACTTCGAGAACTAGTGCAATATCTTCAACAGAATTAGCAAATGGTCCTATTGTGTCGAAAGATGATGCAAAGGCAGTTAAACCATATCTTGAAACTCTGCCGTAAGTTGGTTTTAAGCCAAATATTCCACAAAAAGCTGCGGGTTGACGAATTGAACCACCGGTATCTGTTCCTAATGAAACATCGCATAAATCTGCCGCAACAGCAGCAGCAGAACCTCCGCTTGAACCCCCAGTTACTCTTGTTGTATCGTGTGGATTTAAGGCCGGACCAAATGCAGAATTTTCATTGGATGAACCCATAGCAAATTCATCGCAATTTGTCTTACCTATAATTATTGCATCTTCATTAATTAATTTTTGAACTGCGGTTGAAGTATAAATTGATATAAAATTTTTAAGAATATTAGATGAGCAGGTCATAGGTTTATCTTTGAGAGCAAGAACATCTTTAATCGCAATTACCATTCCTGCGAGTTTTCCTGCTTTACCATTTTTAATTTTTTCTTCAATAATATCAGCTTGCTCAATACAATCTTTGAAAACAAAATTATAACAGTTGAGATTAGAATTCTCTTCTATTCTTTTTAAGAAGTAATTTACATTTTCACGAAGAGAAATTTCACCTGATTTTATTTTTTCAATTTTTTCAAAATGATTTTTATAACCTTTCAAGATTTATCCTCATTTTTTTTATCGTCATCAATTTTATCGATTGATTTTATATCTTCTTCAACATCACGCAAAGCTTTTTTGAACTCTCTCATCCCTTTGCCAATTCCTTGAGCTAATTCAGGGATTTTTTTGGAACCGAATAATAGCAAAACTACTAGCACAATAATTAATATTTCTGATGCACCTAAATTCCCAAACATAATTACCTCCATTTACTATTTATAAAAATTTTTTTAATAAAATATATTTTCTGCGATTGATTTAAAGATTAATGCTCCATCAGTTCTTCTCAGTAATGGGTCGCATGCTCTTTCTGGATGAGGCATCATACCTAATACATTTCCATTTTTATTTACTATGCCTGCAATATTTTTAAGTGACCCATTAGGATTAAATTCTTTATAAACTTTTCCTTCTTTTGATGAATACTTAAAAACTATTTGTTTATTTTCTTCGAGTTCTTTAAGAGTTTCTTCATCTGCATAGTAATTTCCTTCACCGTGAGCTATAGGAATTTTGAGAACATCCTGTTTTATTGATTTTGTAAAAATTGTTTCTTTGTTCTCAATTTTAATGTATACATCTTTGCAGACAAATTTTAAAGATTGATTTTTCTGCATTGCACCAGGCAATAAACCTGTTTCAAGAAGAATCTGGAAACCATTGCAAATACCAATTACTATTCCACCTTTATTTGCAAATTTTATTACTTCTTCCATAACAGGAGAAAATCTTGCAATTGCGCCGGTTCGTAAATAATCGCCGTAAGAAAATCCACCGGGAAGAATTATAACATTAGAATTCTTTAGGTCTCTTTCTTTATGCCATATAAATTCTGCATCATAACCCAAAACTTTTTTTGTAGCGTAATAGGCATCGTGGTCGCAATTGGCTCCAGGGAAAACGATAATACCGAATTTTGGTTTCATTTTACTTCTTCAAGAGTGTATTCGAAATCTTCCATTATTGGATTTGATAATAATTTTTGACTGTATTCAAGAACTTCTTTTTCAGCAGCTTCTCTATCATCAGTATCGACAAAAAATTCAATGTATTTACCGATTCTTGTGTTTTTAACATTATTAAATCCCAGCAATTTTGCTCCTTGTTCTACCGCTTTGCCTTGCGGGTCAAGTATTGTTGGTCTTCTTTTAACAATAACAACTGCCTTGAACAATTTTTAACTCCATTAATTTATTTGAGTCTTTTTGAATAATAAATAAATGTGATTCAATATTCCAAAAAGTACAACTGATAAAAAAACAAAGAAAAGAAATTTACCATTTGTAACAATTGCAGAAAGTAAAATTATAATTAATATCAAAAATATTAATAATTTCTTTATAAATTTTTTGCTGCTAAGTTTTGGCAATGCCCTATATTTAATTTTACTTACCATTAAAATCGATAGAATAATTACTAATGGAAATATAAAATTATTATAAGGTTCTGTAACTTTTGAATCTTGATAGTATGAATAAATCAAAGTGGAAATTGTAAGAGCAGAAAGTGGAATTGGAAGACCGGTAAAATCACTTTTTGTTTTCAAGTCTTCAATTAAAATATTAAATCTTGCAAGTCGAAGAGCACCAGCAATTAATAAAAATGAACTGATAATAATGCCAATATAATCATATTGATAGGCATAAGCTTTATAAACAAGAAAAGAAGGAGCAACTCCAAAACTTACAACATCAGAAAGAGAATCCAGTTCTACTCCAAAACGGCTTGAAGTATTTAAGAGTCTTGCTATCAATCCATCCATAGTATCAAAGATAGCAGCGATAATTATAAAGATTGCTGCCATCTTAAAATTCTCTTGAGCAGCATAAATAATTGAAATAAATCCGCAGAAAATATTTAATGATGTAATAAAATTAGCAATTAATGATTTTGTTAATAGTTTATTCATTTATATGCTCAAAAATTATTGTTTCACCGGCTTTTACTTTATCTCCAACTTTTACTTTAATATTCCAGTTTTTTGGAACAATTATGTCAGAACGACTTCCAAATTTAATCATTCCAAATCTTTGACCTGTTTTAACTGTGTCTCCAAGTCTTAAATCAAAAACAATTCTTCGTGCAATGAAACCAGCTATTTGTGTAAATAACACTTTACCGAATTTGCTTGTAATTCCAATTTCAGTTCTCTCATTTCTCAAATCTGATTTTTCATGAAATGCAACTAAATAATCGCCTTTGATATGATTCAAATAATCTATTGTGCCGCTTATTGGAATTCGATTAACATGCACATTTAGAGGGGACATAAATATTGATACTTGAACTGCATTTTCATTTAAAAATCTTTTTTCAAAAACTTCTTTTATGCTAATTATTTCTCCATCTGCTGTTGAAACAATTATATTTTCACCTTCAGGTGTATTTCGTTCAGGGTCTCTAAAAAAATTGATGTTAAAAAGTAAAAATATGATACCTGCAAATAATAATGTGTATTTCACCCAGTTATTGCTTATAAAAAAAGATGCTGCAATTAAAATTAGTGAAAAAGCAGCAAGAATTATAAAGGTATTAATTCCATATTTAGAAATCATGAATCTCATTAATCTGTGAATAACGATTGCAAATCTAATATTTTCTTGCTTTAATTTCTTGTGAATATTTTTTTTGGTAATTTTGTGATGCAATCAAAAAAAATAATTTATTTAAAGGAGGATAAATGAATTTTAATATGCAGGGAATGTTAAAGCAGATTCAAAAAATGCAGGAAGAGATGGCAAAAGTTCAGGCTGAACTGGAAAATAAAACTGTAACTGAAGAAAGTGGCGGTGGAATGGTAAAAGTTGTTGCAAATGGTAAAAAAGAAATTATTTCAATTACAATAGATGATGAAATTATTAAAAGCGGTGATAAGGAAATGATAGAAGACCTTATTGTAGCCGCAGTAAATAAAGCTTTGCAATCTGCTAATAAATTAGCAGAAGAAGAAATTGGAAATATAACAAAAGGAATGCTGCCGCCTGGATTCAACATACCTGGATTTTAAAATTGTTAATAGCAGAACCATTACAAAAAGCAATTGATGAACTGAGCAAACTTCCATCTATCGGGAAGAAAACAGCTCAAAGATTAGCACTTTATATTTTGAAAAGTGATGAGAGCAGTGTAAATGCGCTTATTCAAGCATTATCAGATTTAAAAACAAAAATTCGATTTTGTTCAGAATGTTTTAATCTCTCTGTTGGTGAAAAATGTGATATATGCTTAAGTCCCAAAAGAGACCATTCAACAATATGTGTAGTTGAAGAAGCAAGTGATGTAATTGCAATTGAGAAAACTAATGAATACAATGGATTATACCATGTGCTTGGAGGCGTATTAAATCCACTTGCTCATGTTACAGCTGAACAACTTCATATTCAAGAACTTATTTCAAGAATTGAGAAAGGCGGGATTAATGAAGTTATACTTGCACTTAATCCTGATACCGAAGGTGATACAACATCGTTGTATTTAATAAAATTATTAAAGCAATATCCAATTAAAGTATCAAGAATTGCTCGTGGTTTGCCAATTGGTGGTGACCTTGAATTTGCTGACCCTGCAACAATTGGAAGAGCTTTTAGCGGAAGAATAACATTGTGATGCAAAATTGGTACAAAGACTGGTTCGAATCTCCTAACTACCTTCATGTATATAATCATCGTGATGACTCAGATGCAAAAAAACTATCTGAGTTAATTTTATCTGTAACTAATCTGCCAGTATCATCAAAAGTTCTTGATGCAGCATGCGGTTATGGCAGACATGCAATTTATCTTTCGCTCAAAGGTTATAAAGTTTTTGGCTTCGACTTAAGCAAAAATTTATTGGCAAAAGCTTATGAGAATTCCATCGCTCAAAATGTGAAATTAAATTTGATTCAAGCAGATATCAGAGAAATTTGCTTTAAGACAGAATTTGATTTGATTCTGAATTTATTCACAAGCTTTGGTTACTTTGAAAGTGATGATGAAAATTTCAGTTTTGTAAGAAGAGCTGTAAAATTTCTCAAAGAAAATGGTTATTATGTAATGGATTATTTTAATAAATATTATTTAGAGAAAAATTTAGTACCGCAATCAGAAAAAATTATTGATAATTTAAGAGTAGTAGAAGAAAGAAAGATTGTAAACGACAGGGTTATTAAAGAAATAACAATCTTTAGCAATAATTCAATAGAAAAATATTTTGAATCTGTTAAATTGTATGATGTAAATACAATCATTGATGAATTTTTAAAAGCAGGATATAAATTTGATAAGATTTTTGGTGATTATGATGGAAATGAATTTCATAAAAATCTTTCTCCAAGATTAATTTTATTCTTCAAAAAATGATAAAAAAAATTATTCATATAACCATTATTTCTGCATTGTTATTTTCATGTGATATTTTTACAACAAGAAATCCTGAAGAACCAAATAAACCCAGTTCTAGTTTTTTAGCTGCAACATCTCCAGAAATTTTGTTTAATAATTTCAAATCTTCAGTAGAAGAAAAAATTATTGAAAACTATATCTCTTGTTTTGTGGATACTTCCTACTTGAAAAAGAAATTTAATTTTATACCTGCTTCCGGTTCATCTGCTCAATATCCTGTATTGAATAACTGGACGATTAGAGAAGAGAGACAATATTTTATAAATTTAATATCGAAATTACCTCAAGGTAAAAATATAAATTTATTAATGGAGAACACACAGAAGTATTTATTTGGAGATAGTGCTGTTTATTATTTTGATTATGAGTTAACAATAAATTCAAGCAATCAATTAATTGGTGCTACTTATAAAGGAACTGCACAGTTCAAAATATTTTACGATTCAAGAGAACAATGGTCAATTGTTGAGTGGCAGGATATTAAAAGAGAAAATTTTTTATGCTGGAGTGATTTAAAAGGGAGGACAGCTTATTAAAAAATTTGTTTTAATATTTTTGGTAATAATTATTAATAGCTGCTACAATCCATTTGCTCCAAAACTTGATGAAAATTTAAGCAGCTCACAAAGTTTAATAAGTGATTTATCAAGCGTGGATGGTGTTTTTAAAAATTTCCAGTATGCTTACACTTTTAAGGATACATTAATTTATAGTCAGCTATTAGACAAAAATTTCATATTTACTTATAGGGATTATAACATAGGTGCAGATATAAGCTGGGGAAGAGATGAAGAGATGAGAGTTACTTATGGACTTTTCCAAAATTCACAACGACTTGATTTAGTATGGAATAATATTGTATCAATCAGCGGCGATTCTACTCATATTGTAAGAAGCTTTAATTTAACAATAACATTTAATCCAACAGATATAGTTTATATTGACGGCAAGGTAAATCTTGAATTGAACAAAGATTCAAATAATAAATGGAAGATTATTCACTGGATTGATGAATCAAATTTCTAATTGTTATGATAACATTTTACATTAAAGAAGCTTTGAGAATTTTTAATCGTTCACCTTTTGCATCGGTTGTAATAATTTCTGTTACTACGATTGCAATATTGATGACAAGTTTTTCAATTCTTGTAGTTCAATTATCTAATAAATTTTCTCAAAGAATAAAAAAAAGTATAGAAGTAACAGTTTTCTTAGAAAATTTTATTGATTCATCAAGAATTCAATTAATACACGATGAAATATTAACTCAACCAAATGTTGCATCCATAAAATTTATAAGTAAAGAAGAAGCCGTAAATGAATTTATAAGAGAAACTGGAGAAGATTTTAGGGATGTGTTGACAGAAAATCCATTACCGCCTTCGTTCATTATAAAATTTAAGTCAGAAAAAATATCATATGAAAATATTATTTCAGAAATAAAAAGATTAAAATCAATTTCAGGTGTAACAGATGTGATTTATGATAATGAATTTATTATAAAGATTTTGAAATATTTGAAATCAGGTCAACTAATTGTATATATTTTTTCTGTTCTATTAATTTTGCTTTCAATCTATCTTGTTTATACAAACAGCAGAATTCAAATTGAAGCTAATAAAAATTTATATCAAACAATGAAACTTGTTGGAGCGAAATTATCAACCATTAAGGTTCCAATCATATTTTATGGAATTTTAATTGGAATTATATCAGGAATAATATGCATTGGTATAAATTATATTTTAGAGTTATTATTGATTACCTTACTAAATAATATTAAATTGAGCATAGTTTTTAAGGGCAATTATATAATTGCATTATTAACTGGAATAATATTAGGATTTATCGGAAGTTATTTTTCATCAAGAACAATTTCATTAACAATTTTACAGGAAGATTTAAGGTGAGGGCTTAATGATAAAAAGAAAATTATTAATATTAACATTTTTCCTTCTAATTTTTTCGTCAATTGGTGCTCAGGTTAAAGATTATGAACTTGGTTCTTCAACTTTGTTTAATCGTTACAATCAGGCATCTGGCTATTTTGATTTTTCTGACCCTGAAGCCGTTAATATAAAAGTATCGGTATGGGGTTTTGTGCGTTATCCTGGGAAATATGTTGTCCCAACTTATACTACTGTTATTGATTTATTATCATATGCAGGCGGCCCAACTGATGCAGCTCATCTTGATGATTTGAGAATTTATCGTATCAATGAAGATTCTACACAAGTATTAATTAAAATTGATTATAATGATATTATGTATGAAAGTGAATTAAAAAAAGCTTATAAAAAACCTCCAACTTTAGAAGCAGGAGACATTCTTGTTGTACCAGGAGCTCCAAGATTATATACAAGAGATAAAGTTAGTATTTGGGTTTCGGTATTGAGTGCTTTAATATCATTATCTATATTAATCCTAAACATAACAAGAAAATAATGAGGGTAATGTGGACGCAGTAAATAACAGAGATTATCAAGATACAAATTCATTAAGAGAATATATAAACTTAATTAGACTCAACCTTGGTATTATAATAATAATTGGTTTGACAGGATTAATTATTGGTGCAGTTTATGCTATTAATGCTCCTGATATTTATAAAACTACCACAGCTTTGAAAATTACAAAACCACAGGGAAGTATCTTAAATTCTCCATTAATACCTGAATTTCAGGATTTTGGGAGTGACAGATTTATAGCAAATGAAATCGAAATATTAAAAAGTTACAAATTAAGAGATAAGGTTGCACAAGCTTTGATTGATAGTTTTAAAACTTCGAGTACGAAGAATATTTTTAGTTTAATAATAGATAAATCAGAACAAAAAAGTATTCCTGTGCTTCTTCCAAAAGAAGATATCATCGATATATTAGAACGAGCGGTTTCGATTGATCAAAAGCGAGGTCTGGATATTGTCGAAATTAATGTCGAATCTCCATCACCAAAAGAAGCAGCTATTGTAGCGAATAGTTATGCTGCAGCTTATAAAGAATTAAATCTTGAGTATAATCGTCAACAGTTAACTGCAATAAAAAATTTTTTAGCACAACAACGTGAAGAAAAACTTTCTGAACTTGCTCAAGTTGAAGAGGCTTTAAGAAGTTATCAAGAACAAAAAGGTATAGTTCAGCTGCCAGAACAGGCAAAAGCTTTAATAGAACAAACCACAGATTTTGAAGCTAAGTTAAATGCAACAAAAATTGATTTAACTATTGCAGAGAAAACTCTAAATCAATACAAAGCCGAGCTTGCTAAGAAAGACCCGAATATAAATGATTACATTGAAAGTTTTGCTACAGAACCATATATAAAAAATTTACAGATGCAAATTGCAGATTTAATGACACAAAAAGATCGTGCATTATCTTCGAGTAAAGACTCACGAAAAAAAGATGAGATAATTCGAGAATTTGATTCTAAGATTAATGATTTAAGAGAAAAATTAAACAGCCAGCTTACAGTCTATCGCGCAGGTATCTTGGCTGCAAGTCCTGATGAAATAAAAGATTTAACAAAAAAAGTTCTCGAAGAAGAAGTAAAATATCAATCATTATTAGCTTCATATAAAAAATTAAATGAAATTGTTGGAGAATATGACAAAAGGTTAAGCAAACTTCCTACAAGTTCGATTGACCTTGCAAGATTATCAAGAGAACAATCTGCATATGAAAAATTATATCTTCAAGTAGAAGAGAAATATCAGGAAGCAATTATTAATGAACAATCAGTCCCGGGAAATGTATTAATAATTGACCCCGCACTTATTCCACTTAAACCATCAAAACCAAATAGACCTTTAATTGTAGCAATAGGATTATTCTTAGGTTTAGGACTTGGTGTTAGCTTTGCATTTATACGCAATCGTTTTGATAATACTATTAAAACTCCTGAAGATATTCAAAACAGAAATATTAATATTCTTGCGTGGATACCTCAAATTGAAGGGTTAAATAGTAATAATAAAGAATTGGAATTTATTGTTGCTAAAAAACCTGATGCAAGTGCAAGTGAAGCTTATAGAGCACTTAGAACAAGAATTAAATTTTCTAAGATTGATAAAGAATCATTAAAAACAATTTTAGTGACATCGTCAATGTCACTTGAAGGCAAAACAACAACATCAATAAATCTTGCTGGAAGTCTTGCTCTTGCAAATTTTAAAACGCTTTTGTTAGATGCCGATTTAAGAAAGCCAAGGGTTCATAATGTATTTAATGAAAAAAGATTTCCAGGTTTTACTGATTACTTTTTTGGTCAAGCATCTTTCGAACAAATTTTGCGTCATACTCCGGTCAATAATTTATTTTATATAAGTGCTGGAACAATTCCTCCTAATCCTTCTGAAATTCTTGGTTCTACTCAAATGGAATCTTTTCTGGAAAAATTAAGAAAAGATTTTGATTATATAATTCTTGATTCTGCTCCTCTTATTGCTGTAACAGATTCTGAAATATTAGCTCAATATGTAGATGGAACTATACTTGTAGTATCTGCAAATAATACCGAAGTTGATTTGATGGAAAAGTCAGTTGATATATTAAGAAGAGATAATTTATCATTTCTCGGTGTAGTATTAAATAATTTTCAATATAGAAGCGGTTATAGTTCTTATTACAAATATTATTACTATTATTCAAATCCAACAAATGGCTCAAAGAAAAGTAAGGTCAAAGCATAATTAATGCAGAAGAAAGTTGCTGTTGTAACCGGCGGAGCTGGATTTCTTGGCTCACACCTTTGTGATAGATTAATTAATGAAGGAATGAAGGTCATCTGCCTTGATAATCTTTTAACAGGCAGAATAGAAAATATTGAACATCTTTTTGGCAACGAAAATTTTCAGTTCATTAAACTTGATGTTACAAATTATATTCATGTTCCTTCGAAAGTAGATTATGTTTTGCATTTTGCATCACCTGCTAGTCCAATTGATTATCTTAAACTTCCAATTCAAACTCTTAAGGTTGGTTCACTTGGCACTCATAAAGCACTTGGCTTGGCAAAAGAAAAAAATGCTGTTTTCCTTTTAGCTTCAACTTCAGAAGTTTATGGCGACCCGCTTGTTCATCCTCAAAGTGAAGATTATTGGGGTAATGTTAATCCAGTTGGACCTCGTGGTGTTTACGACGAAGCAAAAAGATTTGCTGAAGCCATGACAATGGCATATCACCGTTATCATGGTCTTCAAACAAGAATTGTAAGAATATTTAATACATATGGACCAAGAATGAGAATTGATGACGGACGTGCTTTGCCGGCTTTTTTCTCTCAAGCTTTAAGAGGTGAAGATGTAACCGTTTTTGGTGATGGTTCTCAAACTCGTAGTTTTTGTTATGTAGATGATTTAATAGAAGGTATTTTTAGATTGTTGATGTCAAATGAAGTTTATCCTGTTAATATTGGAAATCCAGATGAAGTTTCATTGAAAGAGTTTGCTGAAGAAGTTATTAAAATATGTAACTCAAAAAGTAAAATTGTTTATAAAGAATTACCTGAAGATGACCCAAAAGTTCGCCAGCCAGATATAACCCGTGCAAAAAAAATTCTTAACTGGGAACCTAAGATTAGCAGAGCAGAAGGCTTGAAGTTAACACTTGAGTATTTTAAGAAAATGATTCTTGGAAATAATTAGCAAATATGACTTTTAATTATTATTAAGAGAAAAAATTCAAAAAAGATTTTAGATAATTATCTTAAAAACTATGCTGTTTATTTAATGCATATAAACTCTTTCGAATTGTAAATTATTGCTTTCTTCGAGAATTAAATTTTTTTGTTCCTGCCTGCATTAAGATAACAAGAAAACTTCATTAATGTTTATGTCTCTCGCGTTATAATTTTTAGTTCTTAGTTTTAAATCAATCTCAAATGTGTTTTTGATATTATGAATCAGTTTAAAATAGAATTTATTTTTTGCAATACTCTTTCTGCTATTTCTTTATGACCTTTTAAATCAGGGTGTAATCCATCCCAGAAGTTTTGAGGAGATACAGTTGAAAATAAACTTAGAAAATATATGTTTTCTTTCTCTGCAAGTTTACCATATTCTTTTTCTAATTTTATTAATGAATTGTAGGTGTTCTCGTTATACTTCTTATTTTTGTTGATATCTGACATCGTTTCTAAATTGATGTTACATGGCGACATTAATAAAATTTTTGCATCTGGTACTTTATTTTTTATTTCGCCAATCATCCATTTAATATTTGATACACACGCATTGACAAGGCTGTCGTTTCCATCCTTTAAATCATTTACACCAAGCAAGATTATAAATAAATCTGCATCAGGATATTTTTCTAAAATTGGGAGCAATTCATTTTTATCCAAGGTTTTTCTTCCTTTTCTTCCTTCATTTATCATTAATAAATTGTCACTCTTGCTGGCAATTTGTTCCACCCAGCCGTTCCCTTCAACTCCAGCTCCGTAAGTAATTGAATCCCCAAAGCATACAACTTTATATTTAGATTTTTGAGTTAACATCATAAATGAACTTAATGTTATTATTAATGTTAATGATAAAATTATTTTAAAAATATTTTTCATAATTGACTCATCTTTTTTCTAAAACATTTTTATTGGGGGCATATTTCTTTTGCCAATCAGGATATTTATCTAACACTTCTTGAGGTGCATATGTATACCAAGTGTAGCCGGCTCTTCTTTCATGCTCGACTTCTGCAAGTGAATAAACTATTTTTTTATTACGATTGCAGAACATTGGCCTATGAGTTTTTAATTCGTAATAACGAGTCCAAATTGGTGGGGCAGTAGAATCTTCAACCACTATTCTGTCATAATCAAATGTGCTGTAATAATATTTTTTCGGTTCAATTTTTTTCTCTACTATTTTGATTCCTTTTATTTTAGAATCTTCAAACCATTTAACTGCACTTTGAACTGCATTAATTATTTCGTTCGATGGATTTTCTAAGTCCATTAAAAAGAGAACAACTTCAGCACTTTCGCCATTACATATACATGGAGGTTCGAAAGCTCTTGCCCATTGAGGAAATAATCCAACATTATCTGCTTGTTGTGGCCAGGCTGTAAGTTTTCCATTATCTTTTATTTGTGTTTTGAGAATGCATTCTAAACCTTTTTCAAAAGCTGCTTTTACTTTTTCTCTTCTTAAATTATCAACAAAAGAATAATGAGGTTTATTTTGAACTATGTTATAAAGAACTTTCATTATGCCAATCATTACTCCATCGTTGAAAGTAATATATTTTCTATAACCACTTGTATCAGGATAGTATTGAGGCCAGCCGCCATTTGGATATTGTGCCGAAAGAATGTAATCAATACCTTTCAAACATGCTTCTTTATATTTTTCATCATGAATTAAATTATAAGCCTGAGCAAGGTATTCAACCTGTGTGTGAGTTGTCCAATTGTCGAATGTTGTATTTAATTGATTTTTAGCTTTTCTTAGAGAGTCTTTTTGTTCTTCCGTAAGAATTGCAAGCATATCATAATTTTTGGGCCACCCACCATTTTCTTTTTGATATAATAAAATATTGTCTGCAATTTCTTTAACATTTTCCGGTTTATAACGGGGCCGCTCCGGGAGAGGATGAATTACATTATCTTCTGCATAAATATCATACCAGTGATGAGCACTATTTTGAAATTTAGAAACATCAGGGAAATTTTTTATATAACTATTTTGAGCAAAAAGAAAAGATATGTTAACAATAAGTATGAATATTATTTTTTTCATGATATTTTAATCCTTCAAAAATTTCTACTGTATTGTGGCTTTTAACCAATCAAGAAAAATATTGCCCCATGTTGATGCTCTTCCTCTATCGGGTTCTATGGCAAAACCATGTCCGCCTTTATCATAAATGTGTATTTCAACCGGGATATTATTTTTAATTAACCCATTAAAAAAATTAATGCTTTGTTCTACAGGCACACGTTTGTCATCTGAAGCATGAACAATAAATGTTGGAGGAAATTTATCTTGAACTTTTTGATATAAATTTTGAAGCCATGGATAAATTAAAACTGCAAAATTAGGAATGCAGCTAATCGAGTCAATTTTATCATTCATAATAGTTTTTTTGTTAATTATCATATTAGCAGCTAAATGACCACCAGCAGAAAAACCTAAGATTCCAATTTTATCTGGATTAATATTAAACTCATTTGCTTTTGCTCTTACTAAGCTAACCGCACGTTGAGCATCGATGAGAGCAAGATTTTCGTTGAGTCTATATTTTAATATAAAAGCATTAATTCCATTTTCATTCAGCCATCTTGCTATTTTAATACCTTCTTTTTCAAAAGTAATATGAGTATAACCTCCACCAGGGAAAATAATAATTGTTGGAGTATTATAATTTCGATTTTCAAATAGAAAAACAGAAATCTCTGGTTGGTTCACATTTTTGAAACGGCCATCTTCATAAGTTTCATTGTTAATTAAATTTTCACTTCCAGGGGCTAAAGTCTCCCATAACTTTAGTGTTTTAATTTGACCATAAGAAATTCCTGCGGACACAAACAAAACAAAAAATATTTTAGTGGAGAATCTCAAGTTTTAAATTCCTTATTTTATTTTTCTACAAAATCTTCTCGATAGGGATGAAAGATGTCTATTAATAAACTTCCTTCTTCAAGAGCTAAAACGCCATGTTCAACATCAGATGGAACGAAATAAACATCTCCTGCTTTTTGAATTTTCTTTTCATTGCCAAGTGTGACTTCGAATGAACCGCTTACAATGTAGGAAACTTGTTTATGAGGATGTTTATGCAAATATCCAATTGCTCCTTTTTTAAATTCAACTGCAGTAAGCATTAAATCTTTATCATAGGCCATAATTTTTCTTCTGACTCCATCCCCAACATTTTCCCATGGAATTTCATCATTAAAAACGAATCCAGTAATTCCAAAATTATTATTCATAAAAACCTCCGGAAATTATTTTGACATAACAAATTTACATTTATTGATTCACTTCTTAAAGAAATTTTTTAACAAGTTTATTTAAAAGGTTTTCTTAATTTTGTAAATGAAATTATTGTTCATAACAATTAAGGATTTATTATGAGTATTCTTCTCGATAAAAAAACAAGAGTACTTGTTCAGGGTATAACTGGCAGTGAAGGTTCCTTTCATACACGACAAATGATTGAGTATGGAACCAATGTAGTTGCTGGTGTTACACCTGGCAAGGGCGGTCAAAAATTTGAAGATACTAACATTCCAATTTTTAATACTGTATCTGAGGCTGTCAAAGCTACAAAAGCAAATGCTTCTGCAATTTTTGTCCCGCCAGCTTTTGCTGCAGATGCAATCTTAGAGGCTGCAAATTCAGGTATTAAACTTATTGTGTGTATTACCGAAGGGATTCCAACAAAAGATATGATTGCAGTTTATAATTCATTAAAAGGAAAAGATGTTAGATTGATTGGACCAAACTGTCCAGGAATAATTTCTCCAGGCAAAGCAAAAATTGGGATTATGCCAGGCTTCATTCATAAAAAAGGAAAAGTTGGTGTTGTATCTCGAAGTGGAACTTTAACTTATGAAGCAGTAAAACAATTAACTGATTTAGGAATTGGTCAATCTACTTGTGTAGGAATTGGAGGTGACCCTGTAGTTGGTTCTCAATTTATAGACATTATAAAATTATTCAATGAAGACCCTGATACAGAAGGAATTGTAATGATTGGAGAAATTGGAGGCTCGGCTGAAGAAGAAGCTGCAGCATATATTAAAAAATATGTTAAAAAACCCGTTGTAGGATTTATAGCCGGAAGAACTGCTCCTCCAGGAAGACGAATGGGTCATGCTGGTGCAATAATTTCTGGCGGTAAAGGCACTGCAGCAGAAAAAATGGAAGCAATGAAGAAAGCAGGAATTTATGTGGTTGAAAGTCCAGCTGAAATTGGTATCACAATGAAAAAAGCACTTGAAAAAATGAAAAGTCAAAAAAGTAAATTATCAATGAAAAAATCTGTTTCTAAAAAGAAATCGTTGAGTAAAAAGAATAAATCAATTAAAAAACAAATTAAAAAGTGAATCCCAAATTTCTAATTGTTAATTGTTAATAAATTAAGGAGTAAAAATTGAACAACAGAACACTTGCTATACTCAAACCGGATTGTGTTAGAAAAAATTTAATTGGGAAAGTAATAACACACATACAAGAAGCAGGATTTAAAATAATTGCAATGAAAATGATAAAATTAACACCTGATGCTGCAAAAGGATTTTATGAAATACACAAAGAACGACCCTTCTTTAATGATTTAATTGCTTATATGACATCAGGCCCATGTGTTCCAATTGTACTCGAAAAAGAAAATGCAGTTGAAGAATTTAGAAAATTAATAGGAGCAACTGACCCGACAAAAGCAGAAGAAGGAACAATAAGAAAATTATACGCTGATAACATTCAGGAAAATATTGTTCATGGTTCCGATTCAAATGAAAATGCAGCAAAAGAAATTTCACACTTTTTTTCAAGAAGAGAACTTCTCGAAATTAACGGATGGAATAATTAATAAATTTTTTTAATTAAAAAATAGAGTTGAAATGAAAAAAACATATTTATTATTGATAATTATTTCCATTGGTTTCTTTTTTTCTTGCAGTAAAAAGGAAGAAAAGCAAAATGGAGAAATTGCAAAGTCAAATCTTGAAAGTATTGACTTGAAAGGCGAGAAAGTATTTTTGCGTTATAAATTTGAGAAAGGTGATAAGTTCAAATACAAACTTACAACAATTACATCATCGCAAGAAAGTGTTCAGGCAGATTCACTTATGCAGGCTAAATCTACTCAAACAACTACTTATATTTTTGACCTTGAAGTAATTGATGTTGATGCTGATAAAATTGCTGAACTGGGAATTACAATTTCTTCCCTTAAACTTGATGCTGATATTAATGGGCAAAAAATTAGTTTTGATTCCAACAAAAAATTGACTGAAGAAGAAAAACAAAAATTTGGCGATTACTTAACCATTCACAATACACCTTATCGCGCAAGAGTAAGTGAACTTGGAGAAGTAATTGAGGTTTTCCGTTTGGATAAGATGATTGATAAATTAAACTCTTTACAACCTCAAAAACAAAATTTAACAGCAGAACAAAAATCTCAATATGCAAAAAGCTTAGGTGATGCTCTCATTCGCCCAATTACTCAATTAATATTCCGTGAACTTCCTCAAAAATCTTTAGCAAAAGATTCTACTTGGATGAAAAGTTATCCGGGACAATTGAGTGTATTTCAAATTAATAATACAATTACATATAAAGTCGAAGATTTTGTAAAAGTTAAAGATGATAGAGCTGCAAAGTTGAGTGCAAATTTATCCTGCACATGGACAGGAAATAAAAAGGGGGAAGATAACGGCATTAAGTATAATTTTAGTGACCCTAAAATTTCTGGAACAGGAAACATATTATTTAATATCGATAAAGGATTGCTAATTAGAGCTGAAACAGGAACCAGTGTAGAATTAATTGCTAATTTAGAATTGAAAGATGCAACGCAGAAAGTAAGAAAAACTACACGAAAAGATATTACAACAAATAAAAATATAATTGAGTTGATGTAAATTGATTTGAGGTTGTCGGGAAAGTAAAATTTTTTAGAAATGAAATGCTGATTAAATTGGTTTTTTATAAAATCTGAAAAATTACTTTTTTGACAACCTCATTTTTTAATTTATAATTCTTTGTAAATATTAAGTTCTGATTGGTCTATTCTTTTTCCACACTTCTTGCAAAGATATAATCGATATTTTTAAGCATTAAATCGGGATTAAAAATTTCGTCAAGTTCTTTTTCTGATAAATATTTCTTAACAATATCTGAAGTTAATAATTCATCTTTAAGATTTTTTGATTTATCCTGCCATACATTCATTGCAGAGCTCTGAACAATTTGATAAGCATCTTCTCGTGTCATTCCTTTTTCAACAAGTTTCAATAAAACTGTTTGAGAAAATATTAATCCTCTTGTTAGATTCAAGTTCCTAATCATGTTTTCAGGATAGATAATTAATCTGTCAATTAAATTAGTTGCAAGGTGCAGAATATAATCTAAAGCAATACAGCTATCAGGTATAATAATTCTTTCAACGGATGAATGAGAAATATCCCTTTCATGCCATAGAGCAACATTTTCAAGTGCAGCTATTGAATTTGCACGAAGCAGACGAGCAATTCCTGTAATTCGTTCACTTATAATTGGATTACGTTTATGAGGCATGGCAGAAGAACCTTTCTGTCCTTTTGAAAAATATTCTTCTGCTTCAAGAACTTCAGTTCTCTGGAGATGTCGAATTTCAATTGCAATTTTTTCTAAAGATGTTCCAATAATTGAAAGAGTTGTTAAAAATTCTGCGTGTCTATCTCTTTGAACCACTTGAGTTGCTACTGGTTCTGGTTTTAATCCCAATTTTTCACAAACATATTTTTCAACTTCAGGTGATAAATGTTCAAATGTTCCAACTGCACCGGAAATTTTGCCAACACTTATAACATCAATAGCTTTTTGAAGTCTTTCAATATTTCTTTTAGCTTCTTCATACCATAATGCAAATTTTAGTCCCATTGAATATGCTTCTGCGTGAATGCCGTGACTTCTTCCAACACAAATAGTTCTTTTATGTTCAATAGCTCTTTTCTTTAAAACATTTTTAAGCTCAATTAAATCATTGAGTAATATTTCACCAGCTGATTTCATTTGATATGCAAGTGCAGTATCAAGTATATCAGAAGAAGTCATTCCATAATGAATATGACGCGAAGCCGGCCCAACATTTTCAGCTACATTTGTTAAGAATGCAATAACATCATGTTTTGTTGTTTCTTCAATTTCTAAGATGCGATTGATATCAAACTTTGCTTTTGATTTAATTTCTTCTAAATCTTCATTTGGAATTTGTCCAAGATTATACCTTGCTTCGCATGCTAATATTTCAATTTTAAGCCAGGTTTCGAACTTAAATTGGTCTTCCCAGATTTTTCCCATTAAGGGACGAGTATAACGAGGAATCATCTTCTCTCCAGTTTCATTTTTTTTGTAAGATAATTGTTGTCTCTTAAAATTTTTACTTCGATTACATCATCAGGTCTAAATTCCTGAAGTATGCCAATCAAAGTGTTTTCATCATTAACTTTGAAATTATTAATTCCAAGAATTATATCATAAACTTGCAAACCAGCTTTTTGTGCTGGAGAATTTTTTGCAACCTGTGTAATAATTACTCCACGCGAACTTTTAAGATTATATGCCTTTGCTATTGAAGGGTCTATAGTTTGAATACTTAATCCTGTCCAGAAATCTCTATCAATTTTTCCTTTTTCTTTTAATTCTTTTATAATTCTTTTGATTTTATTTACAGGAATTGCAAAGCCTACACCTACATTTCCAGATGAACCCTGTGCAGTATAAATTAGTGTGTTCATTCCAATCAGTTCTCCATTAGCATTTACAAGTGGTCCGCCACTATTGCCTGAATTAATTGCAGCATCAGTTTGAAGCATATCAACATAGTATCTATTATTAGCCGCACCAAGATTCATTCCTTTTGCAGAAATTACACCAACTGTTACAGTTGGCTGGTCGTTAATATCGAATAAACCAAAAGGATTTCCTAAGGCTATAACCCACTCGCCAATCAAAATATCATCAGAGTTACCTAATTTGATATATGGAAGATTTTGAGCATCAATTTTGAGTAAACAAATGTCTGATACTTGATCTGTTCCAACAATTTTTGCTTCGTATTGTGAACCATCAGTTAAAGTGACAATTGCTTCAACAGCATTTCCTGCAACATGGTCATTTGTTAAAATATAGCCATCAGGAGAAATTATTGCACCCGAGCCAAGTCCTCGTATTTGTTGATTATAAACACGGTCACCAAAAAATTGTCTGAAAAATGGATCAATTGAAAGAATATCTCGATACTGCCTGATTTCTATTACATTAATTCCAACTACTGCAGGACTTACCTGAGCAACAGTTTTTGTAATAATTGTTTCTCTTCCATTTGAGATATCATTATTAATTTGTTGTCTTTGAGATACAGCTGAAGCATTGATACTGTTGTTTTCAAGAAGTGAACTTAAATAATCTCCGCCTGTTATGTGTTTTTTCAATATCAAAGCATAAATAGCGGTTGTTAAAATTAAAGTAGTAAGCGACGAGAAAACAATAATTTTTGTTTTATTCATCTTTGTCTTTCCTTGATTTTAAACTTTGTTGTAAAAAATATTCTTTTATTGGTTTGATATGTTTAATCAGAATTATAAAGAGCATAATTGAAACCATTATGCTAAATTCTAAATTCGAAGCAGCAGGTGGATTTGTATATTTATTCATAATTTCTGAGGAAGAAAATGACAGTGCGCCTGTAAGTAAAGTTGCACTAAAATTTCCGAAATGAATATTTCTTCTGAAAGCATAAGATAAAAGCCATAATAAAATCCATATTCCTAAAATTGGGATAGAAAGAATTAAAGCTCCGCCGGCTGCAGTAGCTAATCCTCTTCCACCTTTGAATTTTATCCAGAAAGAAAAACAATGACTTAACACGGCTCCAATTAATGCTACCATCATTATCGAGAATTCATATTCAAATAAAAGTTTTGCTAAATAAACACTTATAAAACCTTTCAACAAATCAATTAAAAAAATTAATAAGCCAATCAATTTTGATTTTGTGATATCGTATGAATTCATTGCACCAACATTGCCAGTGCCTGCTTTTGTTATGTCAATGTTCTTAAATTTTTTTAGAATGATATATGCAGTCGGGAAAGAACCAATTATTATTCCTATCAATGCACTTAAAATGTAATTCATAATTTTATTCCATATTTTGAAAACAAATTTAATAAAAATTAGGTATTAAATTTTTTTTACATATTGGACAAAAACTAATGCATTTATTCTTTAGTAAATTTTAAAATTTTGCTTGCTGATAACTTTTTATAAATCATAAAATTTAGTTACAACTTTTCTTAATATAAATTTTTCAAAAGAAGAATATTATTTCTTTGCAGATTAAATAAAATTATTAAATTTGATTTTACAAAAAATAAAAACGGAGTAAGTAAGATGGTTAAATACATAGGCAGGTTTAATGTAATACCTTCGCTGCCTGCAAAATTAGAACCGCTTCGTGATATAGTTTATAATTTATACTGGACATGGCACTATGATGCTATTGACCTTTTCAGAAGATTAGATTCGAAATTGTGGGAAGAAACTTATCATAATCCTGTTTTAATGCTAGGTAGAATTAGTCAAGAAAGATTAAATGAAGTTGCAAATGATGATAGTTTCGTTTCACATATGAATAGAGTAGCAGCTCAACTAAAAATTTATAGAGAAGAAAAAACCTGGTATCACAAAAATTTCAACTACGATAAAGAAAATGTAATTGCTTACTTTTCTGCTGAATATGGACTAACAGAATCATTACAAATTTATTCTGGTGGACTTGGTGTATTGGCAGGAGACCATTTAAAATCTTCAAGTGATTTGGGACTGCCTTTAGTTGGTGTCGGTTTATGTTACAAGGAAGGTTATCTTCAACAATATTTAACTAATGATGGCTGGCAGCAGGAAAAATATGAAATTACAGATTTTTATAATCAGCCAATGACATTAATAATGAATGGTGATAAAACTCCTCTTAAAATTGAGTTAAGTTTTCCTGGAAGGACAGTTTATGTTCAAATCTGGAAAATTATGGTTGGCAGAGTTCCGTTGTTTTTATTAGATACGAATATTCCTGAAAATAATGAGGAAGATAGAAAAATTACAAGAACACTTTATGGCGGTACAATTGAAACAAGAATTCAACAGGAAATTGTTTTAGGCATTGGTGGGATTCGTGCTTTACATGCTATGGGAATTAAACCTCTCGTATGTCACATGAATGAAGGGCATTCTGCTTTTCTTGCACTTGAGAGAATTCGTATTTTGATGCAAATGTATAATCTATCGTTCCAGGAAGCACGCGATATAAACTTTTATTCTAATGTTTTCACAACTCACACTCCTGTTGCTGCAGGTATTGACATATTCCCAAATGAATTGGTGGAAAAATATTTTGGCTCATACTATCGCAATGAATTAAAGATAGACGATAAAACTTTTTATAGTCTGGGCACAATTATTAAAGATAAACCCCCAGCAAATTATAACATGGCTCATCTTGCAATGAATATGGCTGGATTTGTAAATGGTGTAAGCAGACTACATGGAAAAGTGTCAAAGAAAATGTGGCAAGCAGGTTTTGTTGATATTCCTTTTGATGAAATCCCAATTGATTATGTAACAAATGGAGTTCATACACATTCACATCTTTCAAATGATATGCAGGAATTGCTCTATCGATATCTTGGTGAAAAATTTATGCGCGACCCTTCTGATAAAGAAATATGGAAAAGAATTGATGATATTCCCGATGAAGAATTATGGCGCACTCATGAACGAAGAAGAGAACGTCTTGTTGCTTTTGCAAGAAAAAGATTAAGACAGCAAATTATTGAAAAAGGTGGTTCGATTTCTGAAATCAATGCTGCTAAAGAAGTTCTGGATGCTCAATCATTAACAATTGGTTTTGCAAGAAGATTTGTTGCTTACAAACGAGCAACTCTCATATTCAGAGATGTCGAAAGATTGGCAAGTATTTTATGCAATCCTGATTATCCTGTTCAAATAATTTTTGCCGGCAAAGCTCACCCACGTGATGAGGAAGGTAAAAAAATTATTCAGGAAGTTATCGCAATGACAAAAGAACCGCATTTAAGAAAAAAAATTGTATTTATTGAAAATTATGATATGAATGTTGCTCGTTATATGGTGGAAGGTTGTGATATCTGGTTAAATACACCAAGAAGGCCTCTCGAAGCAAGCGGTACTTCTGGTATGAAAGTAATTGCAAATGGAGGATTAAACTTTAGTGTGCTTGATGGCTGGTGGGACGAAGCTTATGACTCTGATATCGGCTGGAAAATTGGAAATGGCGAAGAATATGATAACCTTGGTTATCAAGACGAAGTGGAATCAAGATTAATTTATGAAATTCTTGAAAAAGAAATTGTTCCGCTATTTTATAACAGGGGAGAAGATAAACTTCCTCGTGGATGGATTACAATGATGAAAAATTCAATGAAAAAACTTGGACCTATTTTCAATACTCATAGAATGGTTCAGGAATATGCTCAAAAATTTTATTTCAAAGCTTATGAAAAGAGAATTTACCTGATGAATAATAACTGGAAAAAAGCAAAAGAATTTACTGCATGGAAACAAAAAGTAATTGATAACTGGAATAAAGTAAAATTTATCAGTATTTCTGAGGAACAAAAAGGTGTTGACTTAATGGTGGGAAATAAATATCAAATATTTGCTGAAGTAGAACTTGGTGATTTGACTCCTAATGATGTAGATGTTCAGATTTATTATGGTAAAGTTGATAATGGTTCTGAACAATCACATAATTATGTTAATATGACTTATGTCCCTAAAAAACAAAAAACAAATGTTTTTACTTATAAAGGTGAAATTGAATGCAAACATACTGGACAATTTGGCTTCACTTTAAGAATTCTGCCAAAACATGAATTGCTTATTAATCAATTTGAACTTGGATTAATTCGCTGGGCTTGATAAATATGCTATTAGAAACATTAGACCTGAAAACTAAAGACATTCTTATTTATTCAAAAAATCAGTTTAATTTCAATGATAATTTTAAAATTATTTTTAAAAATGAAAAAATAAAAAGACCCCATCCAATAAGTTATTTTGAAGTGTGCAACTATATCAAAGACCCTTCTCCTAAAAATCTTATTGTGTATAGATTATTAACAAATGTTCAAAATCTTGATGCTTATTCCACTAAATATGGATATTTCATAAAAATTGATGATAAAATTGAATTGATTTACTTTGACCCGATATTTGCAATTAAAGATTTGCGTCATCTCCAATTTAATTTTGACCCACAAACTTTTCGATTTAGAATTCAACAGGTTGGATTAACTTCCATTACTAAATGGGAAAAAGAACCAAACTTTGCAGAAGTATATAGTTTTGATTTAAAAGCAATCGAAGCTCAAAATCAAAACGATAAGATATTTGCTGATGCTATTTTTGCACTCGACCCTAATTATATTGATGAAGAGTATTCAGATGCAGAGTTTGCAGTCAAACCGAAAGCTAATTCAACTATTGAAACTGATTTAAAGAGAAATGAATTAAATAACATAAAAGAAGAAAATATTAAACAAATAAACAATCGTGAAAATTTTAGTAAACCGAATTCACCTTCACATGATGAGGTTCATGCTTTGAGGGAAGAAATTATATCAATTCTCAAACAGGCTCTTGTAATACCTGAAAATCAAGTGAAAGAAAATAAAATTGAGAAGAATAAAATATTGGAAGAAAAAGATTCAACTCCTCGTTTAGAAAATCTTTTTGATTTATTTAAAACAACTTTTAAATCAGAACAGCTTGATAAGCGTAAGCGTGAAAATATTATTCTTAGATTCGATAAATTATAATTTTATTAAAAGAAATTTTTTTTATAATTGTATAGCAGATTATAAAAAATATTCGGAAGGGCATAATGCAGATAAATGTTCCCTACTAATGAGTTTTTAATTATTTCATGTATCATCATTAAAAAATATTTCCATAAGGATACATAAAATTATTTATATTTATAAACGTGAGGGAAGATTATGAACTATAAAAAAGAATTGCTTAATAAAATTCAGAACAAAACAGCAGTAGTTGGAATTATAGGAATGGGTTATGTTGGACTTCCATTAGCATTAGCATTTGCCAACAATGATTTTAATGTTATTGGTTTTGATATTGATGAAACTAAAATTCCATTATTAAATTCGGGCAAAAGTTACATTAAGCACATAGATGGAAAATTAATTAAAGCAATTGTTGAGAAAAAAAAGTTTGAGGCTACAAACGATTTTACAAGACTACCAGAATGTGATGCAATTATTATTTGTGTGCCCACCCCATTAAATCAGCACAGAGAACCAGATATGACTTATGTCGAAAATACAGCAATCACAATTCAAAAATATTTAAGAAAAGGTCAATTAATTTCTCTTGAAAGCACTACTTATCCAGGAACCACAGAAGAATTACTTCTCCCATTATTTGAAACAGCACCAAGAGTTAAATTGCCAGTAACAAATTCTGAAGAGTTTGTTAAAAACTATCAAACATTTAGTGTTGGAAAAGATTTCTTTCTTGCATTCAGTCCAGAGCGAGAAGATCCGGGCAATAAAAATTACACAACGAGTACAATTCCTAAGATTGTTGGTGGAGTTACAAAATCATGCCAGGAAGTTGCAGTTAAATTATACAGTCAAATAGTAAATAAAACAGTTCCTGTTTCTTCACCAAGAGTTGCCGAAGCAGCTAAATTGCTTGAAAATATTTATCGCTCAGTAAATATTGCTCTTGTGAACGAACTCAAAATGGTTTTTGAAAAAATGAACATTGATATTTGGGAAGTTATAGAAGCAGCTAAAACAAAGCCTTTTGGTTTTCAGGCATTTTATCCAGGACCTGGTTTAGGAGGCCATTGTATTCCAATCGACCCATTTTATTTAACATGGAAAGCTCGTGAGTATGAAGTTAATACAAAGTTCATCGAATTAGCAGGAGAAATAAATACATTTCAACCTTATCATGTTGTAGAACGCGCAATTGAAGTATTAAATGAACATCAAAAGACACTTAAGGGAAGTAAAATTTTAATTCTTGGAGTGGCATATAAAAAGAATGTTGATGATATGCGTGAATCTCCATCATTAAAATTAATAGAAATACTAAGAGAAAAAGGAGCTGAAGTTGATTACAATGACCCATTTCTTCCAAAACTCCCTCCAACAAGAAAATATAATTTTGACCTTTATTCAGTTGAATTAAGAAAAGATTCTATTCGATTGTATGACTTAATAATTTTAGCAACCGACCATGATGACTATGATTATGATTTTATTCGTAAAAATGCAAAATTAATTCTTGACACTCGTAATGCTTTTAAGATTAAGGGATTAAGTGATGGAAAAATTTATAAAGCATGATAAATATATCCTTATCAAAAATATTTTTAATTTTATATTGATAAATAAAACTCAAAAGCCATGTTTAACTTTGCTATAACTGGTGTTGCAGGTTATATTGCCCCAAAACATTTACAGGCAATAAAAGAAACGGGTAACAATCTTGTTGCTGCTTTAGACCCTCATGATTCTGTTGGGATTTTGGACCAGTATTTCCCTGATGCAAGTTTTTTTGTAGAGTTTGAACGATTTGAACGACATCTTGATTTGCTGAGAAGAAAATCAGATTCCGAAAGAGTTCACTATTTAAGTATTTGTTCGCCAAATTTTTTACACGATTCACATATACGTCTGGCATTAAGAATTGGAGCTGATGCAATTTGTGAAAAACCAATTGTCCTTAATCCATGGAATCTTGATGCACTCGAAAAAATTGAAATTGAAACAGGCAAAAAAGTTTATACTATTTTACAATTAAGAGTTCACCCGACAATTATTGAGCTAAAGAATAAAATAGCTGAAGAAATTAGAAAAAATCCGAATGTTAAATTTGATATTAAACTTGAATACATTACATCAAGAGGATTGTGGTATGACTTTTCATGGAAAGGAGTATTAGAGAAATCTGGCGGAGTAGCAACAAACATTGGTATTCATTTCTTTGATATGTTAATCTGGATTTTCGGTGAACCAGTTCATAGTATTGTAATAGAAAATCAAAAAAGGTCAATGCGAGGAGAACTTGAACTAAAGCATGCAAGTGTTAAATGGCATCTTTCAATTAACTATGAAGATTTACCAGATGAAATAAAAAAAATGAACAAACGAACATATCGTTCAATTAAGATTAATGAGGAAGAACTTGAATTTACCGAAGGTTTTACTAATCTTCATACAATAGTCTATAAAAATATTTTATCTGGCAATGGTTACGGCATTAGTGATGCAAGACCCTCAATAGAACTTGTTTATAAAATTAGAAATGGAATTAATTTTTAAAAATTCTTCATGAATTTTATATAAACTTGAAATCTTCCTCTCAATTACATTGATAATCCCTTCAGTTTTATTTAAATTTGCCAACTAAAAATTACATTTCCTATGAAATTTCTTAATGATTTAAATGAAGAGCAGCGAAAAGCTGTAGAATACAACGCAGGACCACACATGGTAGTAGCCGGGGCAGGTTCCGGTAAAACCCGCGTTTTAACTTATAAAATTGCATATTTAATCGAAAAAGGGATGGAACCCGAGTCCATTTTAGCTCTTACCTTTACTAATAAAGCTGCCAAAGAAATGAAAGAACGTATTAAAGCTATGATAGGTAAGAAAGCTGACCAACTCTGGATGGGAACTTTCCATTCCATTTTTGCAAAAATTTTAAGAACTGAATCAAAATATCTGAACTATAAACCGAATTACTCAATTTATGACCGCGAAGATTCAGTTTCTCTTGTTTCGAACATCATGCAGAATTTGAATATTAATCTTGAAAGCTTAACACCTCATGGTGTTCAGCATAGAATTAGTCATCTAAAAAATCAGATGATACTTCCTGAAGATTTCGAAAAAATTATGACAAATTCACTTGCCGATAGAAAATTCCTGGAAATTTATAAAGAATATAATAAACGCTTGTTTGAAAATAATTCAATGGATTTTGATGATTTATTGCTCAAACCAATTGAATTATTCAAACAATATCCAAAGGTACTTCAAAAGTATAAAAAAATGTTTAAGTATATACTTGTGGATGAATATCAGGATACGAATAAAGCTCAATATGAACTTCTGAAATTATTGAGTCCTGCTAAAGATAAAATATGTGTTGTTGGAGATGATGCCCAAAGTATTTACAGCTGGCGCGGTGCAGATATTAGAAACATGCTTAATTTCAAAAAGGATTTTAAGGATGCAAAAATATTCCGCCTTGAACAAAATTATCGCTCAACAAAAATAATTCTTGCTGCAGCTGATTCTATTATTAAAAACAATACAGAACAAATTGCAAAGACATTATGGACAGAAAATGATACCGGTGAAGAAATTACCTTGATTCGTGCTTCAGATGAAAAAGATGAAGCATTTCAAATTGCAAAGAGAATTAAAAAAGAAGTTCAAGCAAGAAAAATTTCATTCAGTGATGTTGCAGTTCTTTATAGATTAAATTCTCAATCTCGTGTGCTTGAAGAAATATTTAGAAGAGAAAGTATTCCATACAAAATAGTTGGTGGTATTGAATTCTACAGAAGAAAAGAAATTAAAGATATAATTGCTTATTTGAGAGTTCTTTCGAATCCAAATGATGAAGAGAGTCTGCTTCGCATAATGAATTTCCCTCAAAGGGGAATTGGAAATACTTCTATTACAAAAATGATTGCATTTGCACGCAAACTTAATATTTCGTTATTCACTACAATGGCGAGAGTTTTTGAAGTAATAGAAGTTAAAGAAAGAATTCAAAAGAATGTAAAGCAATTTAAATTATTGCTCGATAAGTACATTGACTTGAAAGACAAACTTTCAATTGGAGAATTAACTTCTGCATTAATTGATGAACTGGGCATTTTAAAAATTTATAAAGAAGAAAATACGCCCGAATCACTTGCACATTATGATAATGTTCAGGAATTAATTTCAGCTGTTCAGGATTATAGCCGTGAACATCCCAATGCAACTTTAGATGATTTTCTTGCAGAAGTTTCATTAGTTACAAGCGTTGACCAGTATGATGAAAAGTCTAATGCTGTTACATTAATGACTGTTCACAGTGCAAAAGGACTTGAATTTCCAATTGTATTTATTACAGGTCTTGAAGAAGACATATTCCCGCTAAATCCAAGATTTGATTCTGATTCAAAATTAGAAGAAGAAAGAAGATTGTTTTATGTTGCATTAACACGTGCAAAGCAAAAAGTATTTTTGACTTATGCACGTTCTCGATATCGTTTTGGAGAAGTTGCATATCAAAGCCGTTCAAGATTTATTGATGAACTTGATAAATCAACTTACAATGAATTATACAAACCCGGCAGTAAAAGAGCTGGAAGACGTAAAGCAGGCGCCGAAGTTGAATATGATGAATATTATCAAGAAAGTTATGATGATTATGACCAGGAAAGAAGGTCGCTTCGTGTTGGCAGCAGAGTTTCACATTCTGTATTTGGAATTGGTAAAATATTGGCAATTAATGGAACAGGTGATATGCAAAAAGTAACCATAGCTTTTGAAGAATATGGTACTAAACAGTTGCTTACTAAATTTGCTAATCTTAAACTGATATAAAAATGAAAATGATTATCTAATTCATAATAATTGGAGTAAAAAAATGAAAATAGGAATACTTACTGGCGGGGGCGATTGCCCGGGACTTAATGCAGTTATTAGAGCAGTAGTTAGAAAATCAATTCAATATGGCCATGAAACAATTGGAATTCGCGAAGGATGGCGCGGCATTCTTCAAAAAAATTTTATGCCTTTAGACCTTGATGCAATCTCTGGAATTTTGCCAAGAGGCGGAACTATTTTAGGAACATCCAGAACAAATGTTTACAAAGAAAAAGATGGCGAAGCAAGAGTTATTAATAATATGAAAGAATCCGGCATCGATTGCCTTGTTGCAATAGGAGGAGAAGATACTCTTGGTGTGGCCAATAAACTTTTCAAAGCAGGAGTTAAAGTTGTTGGTGTTCCTAAAACTATTGATAATGATTTGAATGCAACAGATTATACTTTTGGATTTGATACTGCAGTAAATATTGCAACCGAAGCAATTGATAGACTTCATACAACGGCTGAATCTCACAACAGAGTAATGGTTGTTGAAGTTATGGGTCGACATGCAGGCTGGATTGCAGTGCATGCTGGCATTGCTGGTGGTGCAGATGTAATCTTAATTCCAGAAAAACCATTTGACTTGAATGAAGTGTGTGAAATAATTACAAAACGACATTCACGCGGAAAGACTTTCAGCATTGTAGTAATTGCTGAAGGAGCTAAAATTAAAACAGAAGAAAGTGTGGACAAAGACGGTTCACTAATTTTAAGTGATATGGAAGTTGATTCATTTGGTCATGTTAAACTTGGTGGTATTGGAAATGTAATTGCAAAAGAAATTGAAAAAAGAACTGGCTTTGAAACAAGAGCTACTGTTTTAGGTTACATTCAAAGAGGTGGAAGTCCAACTGCATTCGATAGAGTATTGGGAACAAGACTTGGTGTTTTTGCTGCTGAATTGGTTAACAAGGGACAATGGGGTTATATGGCTGCATTGAGAGGTAAAGATATTGT